>R20__coassemble_975_pt1 | contig 18424 bp, 12 predicted proteins | sample R20__metabat2_low_PE_019 | metagenome-assembled genome bin R20 | reverse complement strand
TGATTACAGTGTCAAAAGTCCGTTTCCCCACTTGTGCTTGCACAAAGTGGGGGACAAGGACTGTTGACACACCCCAAATGAGCATGAAGTGGGGCGCATGAGGTCCGGTGGACCTCAGCTTTGCGCCGACCGAAGCGGAGCGTAGACAGGGGCCCCACGAAATGCGAATGTTGGGGAGGATTGTGGAAGCGCGAAGCGCGGAACAATCCGTGTGATCACTTTTGACACTTCAACCAATAACCTTGCTTCGCCGAATCTGAAATTCGGCTCGCAGGAAAGAGGAAAATATGAAAAAAGGTTCATCCTCCGGCAAATATCCCTGGACGCTCCGGCGTATTATTGCGGTCTGCGCCCTGGCTCTTCTGGCCCTTTTGTATGTCGTAACGATTATCGCAGCTCTGACCGCTTCTCCGGGTGCTGACGATCTCTTTCGTTTCTGTATCGGCATGACTGTAGCTGTGCCAATCATGGCCTGGATCCTGCTCTGGGCAGCGGGGCATTTCCGCTGAGCATTGCCGGGACTTTTCAGCGGCTTTTCAGGGCTTTTTCGGCCTCCCCTTATAAACGCACTATAACGATCCCGGATTATTGTTCCGAAATCCTGCAAACTTCAAGCCATAAGGCTCTTATCGCAAGACCCCGGACGCCTTTGAATCCGTGATCGTTACCTGAACATTTTCCGATTGTATGCTTGCGCTGCCGCCGTTTTTCAGCCGCGGCAGCGCATTTTTGTTTCCTTTAATACCTGTTGCCACAGTCGGATCGCAGATGTAAGCTCCACATCCGTGTTATTTTGCAAGAGGACTTTCACGATAAATGATATCGTGACGTCCGGGCCCATTGGAGACCATTGTGATGGGATATCCGATCTGTTCCTCAATAAACTCAATATACTTCCTGCAGTTTTCCGGAAGTTCTTCATAGGTCTTGATTCCGCGGATATCACACTTCCAACCGGGAAGTTTTTTATAGACCGGCTTTGCTTTCGCAAGCACATGCGTGACCGGGAACTCTGTGGTCTGCTCACCGTCTATATCATAGGCCACGCACACCGGGATCTCGTCCAGATATCCCAGGACATCCAGTACCGTAAAGGCCACATCCGTCGCTCCCTGAAGTCTGCAGCCATATTTGCTGGCCACACAGTCATACCAGCCGACTCTTCTGGGACGGCCTGTTGTCGCTCCGTACTCACCCTTATCTCCGCCTCTTCTTCTGAGTTCCTCCGCTTCCGCTTCGTCCAGGATCTCCGATGTGAATTCGCCGGCGCCGACAGCAGAAGAATAAGCCTTGTTCACGACAACAACCTGACGGATCTCATAAGGAGGGATGCCGGCACCGATTGCGCCGTAGGCAGCCAATGTGGAGGAAGAAGTAACCATCGGATAAATGCCGTGATCAGGATCCTTCATTGTACCGAGCTGGCCCTCCAACAGGATCGTCTTGTCTTCCCGGATTGCCTTTTCCAGAAATTCCGGAACATTTCCGACATAAGGAGCAATCATGTCACGGTATTCATGAATCGTCTGCAAAAGTGCCCCCTGGTCAATCGGATCCTTTCCGTAAAGATGCTGCAGCAGAATATCCTTCTGTACACAGATCCGTTCAATCTTTTCCTTCAGAGCTTCATCATCCTGAAACAGTTCATTGACCTGCCAGCCGATTTTCGCATACTTATCGGAATAAAAAGGCGCAATGCCTGACTTGGTGGAACCGAAGCTCTTTTTTCCCAGCCTTTCCTCTTCGCACTGATCAAACAGAATATGATAGGGCATCACGACCTGGCAGCGGTCGGAAGCCATCAGATTGGGAGCCGGAACGCCCTGCTCCGCGATGTTTTTCAGTTCTCCGATCAGGATCGGAATATTCAGTGCTACACCGTTGCCGATAATATTGGTCACAGTCTGATGAAAGACACCGGACGGCAGCGTATGAAGCGCAAATCTTCCGTACTCATTGATGATTGTATGGCCCGCGTTGGCACCGCCCTGAAAACGAATAACCACATCTGCCTGATCGGCAAGCGTATCTGTAATCTTTCCTTTTCCCTCGTCGCCCCAATTGGCGCCCACAACTGCTTTAACCATTTCGTCTCCCTTTCTTTACTTTATCCCGCACAGCGGATGCAATATTTTCTGTTTTGCGATTTCTTCGACACAGTCAGCCGGGCGCCGGTCTCCTGCGATGTCGGCCCGTCGAATGTGTCTTAAGCGAGTGTTCCGGTTTTATACATTGATCTCCGCATGGAGTCCCAGCGCTTCCTGATTCTCATCCAGAATCGGCTGAATGACTTCATTCAGGAAACGCTCCACCTGATGCGGCGCGCAGCCGATATACTTCGCAGGATCCATGGTCTTCTCCAGCTGTTCCAGCGTAACATGGAATGCCGGATCCGCCGCGATCAGTTCCAGCAGATTATTGTCCAGCCCTTCTTCCTTTACTCTTCTTCCGGCCTGCATGGAAAGCTCACGGATTTTCTCATGAAGTTCCTGACGGTCTCCGCCGGCCTTGACCGCATCCATCATGATATTTTCCGTTGCCATGAAAGGAAGTTCACTGCGAAGACGCTTTTCAATGACCTTCGGATAGACCTTCAGTCCGTCTGTAACATTCAGGCAGAGATCCAGGATACCATCTACAGCCAGAAAAGCCTCCGGGATCGAAAGTCTCTTATTGGCTGAATCATCCAGCGTCCTTTCAAACCACTGCGTGCCGCTGGTGATTGCGGGATTCAGCGCATCCACCATCACATAACGTCCCAGCGAACAGATCCGCTCGGAGCGCATCGGGTTTCTCTTGTAGGCCATGGCGGAGGAACCGATCTGTGTCTTTTCAAACGGCTCCTCCACTTCTTTAAGATGCTGAAGAAGACGGATATCCGTAGCCATTTTCATTGCGGAAGCCGCAATACCGCTCAGGCAGTTAGCCACGATCGTATCCACTTTTCTGGAATAGGTCTGGCCTGAAACGGGATAGCAGGCCGCAAATCCCATCTTGGCGGCGATCATCGGATCCAGCTGATCCACTTTGTCCAGATCCCCGTCAAACAGTTCCAGGAAGGAAGCCTGGGTACCGGTCGTACCCTTGCTGCCGAGCAGCTTCAGCGAATCGATCACATGCTCTGTCTCCTCAAGATCCAGGCAGAACTCCTGCATCCAGAGCGTCGCTCTCTTTCCGACAGTCGTAGGCTGTGCAGGCTGGAAGTGGGTAAAGCCCAGTGTCGGCTGTTCCTTGTATTCATCAGCGAATTTTGCCAGCGCCGCCAGTACATTGATCAGTTTGGTGCGCACCAGATTCAGTGCGTCTCTCATGATAATGATATCGGTATTGTCCCCGACATAACAGCTGGTCGCCCCCAGATGAATAATTCCCTTTGCGTTCGGGCACTGCAGGCCGTACGCGTAAACATGGCTCATGACGTCATGGCGCACAACCTTTTCACGCTCGCGGGCCTCTTTATAATTAATATCCTCCGCGTGAGCCTTCAGTTCGTCGATCTGTTCCTGCGTAATATTCAGGCCCAGTTCCTTTTCGGTTTCGGCCAGCGCGATCCAGAGCTGTCTCCAGGTCCGGAACTTTTTGTCCTGAGAAAAAATATACTGCATTTCCCTGCTCGCGTAACGCTGCGATAAAGGGCTTACATAAACATCCGTTGCCATAGATCCTCTACCTCCTTTGGGACAGACAGAATCATTCATATCTTTTTATTTTACAGTAAAGATGCAGCGCAGGTCAATCTGTACTCATCTTTCAATTTATCGATCCGATCCTTCAGTTCCATACGGAAATTCGCGGTATGTCCGCCCTGCTCATAAATACGGAGCATGTCCATCCTCCGTCCTCCTTCACTGCCGGAATATTCTTTTCTGGCCGTCTGCATCCTGCTCTCCAGTTCCAGAGAGGCCTCATAGGCCTCAGGATGCTCGGAGACGAAAGCGATATACTCATCCTCTGTCAGTTGGAGCCTCACAGCGGTCAGATAAGCCAGATAATGCTTTCTGCTGCCGGAAAGCGCGTAGGACTTATAAAAGACCTCCATGCCGGACCGGAAGCGGAAAAGGTCACAGTAGATCAATCCCATCCGGTAACAGATCTCCGCGCGGAGCTCCCGTTCGGGTTCCGGCAGTTCCTGAAGCAGTGCCGAATATTCATTCAGTGCCTCGTAGGCATGCCCCTCCTGCGTAAGATACCCCGCATGGGCGGCCTTACGGCGGTACAGCTCCATGCCGATTCCGGAAGCAACGATCGTCCGGGTTCTCAGCTTTTTATCCTGAGACATATAAGCTGTATAATTCAGAATCACGGAAATAAAATCCGCCAGAGACCTTTCCTTGCCCAGGTATCCCGTCAGCTTATCCGCCAATTCCGGCAGTCCGCACTGTGTCCGCAGCCAGCTGACCAGTTCGGGATCCATAATCTCCTTATCCAGAAACTGCGCGCTCTGCGCCAGAGAGTAGCAGAGTTCTTCCACCGAATAAATATTTCTTTCAATTTTGCTGATCCGGTAAGGCTCTGCCGCCGCCCGTCCGGTCGCTTCCATAATTCTTCCCATACGGTCCACTCCGTTTTACTGTCTGAGCGTAATGTTCTGTTCCCATTTATAACCGGAGGACGGAAAAATCTCCCCGAATCCCAGGTCCTCGATCAGAAGATGCAGCCGTCTGGGACCGGTCATATCAAAGCTCAGCCGGATCCGTGTACACCTTCCTTCCCGCTTCGGCAGATTTTCCAGCCGTATCAAAAATGAATCCGGCTTTTCTCCGGTCAGCGGTGTCAGAACCAGCCTCAGTTCATTTTCATTTTCCAGAATCAGGTCCGAAGCGGTATGAACATCATGCCAGAGCATCCCGGCATCCACCAGCGGATGATATATCTCTTCCCCATGGGACAGGGCCCGGATCCCGACATTGCATTTGAGTTTGTCCTCAGAAAGGAAGAAGTATTTTTCAAAAATTCCCAGAGGCACGATCCTCTGCATGGCACCGATCGCCGCGCCCTTGCTGAACAGATTATTCCCCTGAAACACGCGCCCGCTTCTGCACAGAACAGCCAGAGATTTTTTCATCCAGCCTCCCCGAAAACCGGAACCGATCAGATATCCGGCCGCAATCACTGCCTTCTGATTGCAATGTTCTTCGAGGATCTTCGTAAACTCAGCATCCCTTGCCGCGGGATCGGTACTGCCGAACGGTGCATACTCCTTTTCCTCCTGATACGCCACGATCGGAGTCGTCCGGGTATTATAGGTCATCCGGCGGACGATCAGCGGCTTTTCCTCTTCGCATTCACACAAAAGCACTGATTTTTTCCGAAAGCCTTCCGGCTGCAGCAGCAGATAATCATAGAAGGAGTCCGCATAGGACTGACAGACGAACTCCGCCGCAGGTTCCAGCCTTCTCCGGACATTTTCAATGATCTGTACCGTTTCGGTATTGATATGCTCCCCGGTAAACATGACCACTGCGATCTGTTCCGGCATAATTTCCGGTGACAGCATCAGAAGGCACCGGTTAATAAACAGCGCCAGCAGGGCGGAAGGATCGAAATCCGCGTCCTCCACCCGGACCAGCCGCCCGTCCCTGGCCTGATTCAGCAGATGCGTGACCAATGTTCCCTCACCCTGCTGCGCCTGGCGTACTGCCTCCGCGCCGCAGGTCCACTGATTCGTTCCCGTCCGCCGGCAAAGCGCCGTCGGAATATTGAAATCCTCCTTGCCGGGTGTCATGGAAAAGGTGACCGGGTCAGTGCTGCGGGAATCTTCCCTGAGATAGGACATCTGGCTGAAATCATCCCGCAGGTCAAAGCCCACAACATATCTTCTGGTTTCTGTTTTCCCAAATAGCTTCTGCATTCGCTTCAGCTCCTGTCAAATAATTTTTTTACATAAAAAGCAGTCCGTTCATAGCTTTCAAGTTTCGAAAGGGCGTCCTGCTCCTGTTCCAGCGCTGTCAGCAGAGAGATCCGGTTCAGCCTGCCGAACCGATCCTCACTCTCTTCCGGGATTCTGGCATCCTGGCCGATCGTTCCGCTCTCAACCACATGCTTTTCCTCCGGGTCATCTGTAATATAGTAATAAAGCTGTTCTCCGAAAAACAGCACAAAGCCGGTCACGTAAATTCCGCTGTACATTTCGCGCATCTGTCTGGCACTGTAATCAGATTTCGGGACATTCTCCCTGGCAGAATAATGATAGATCACCTTCCTGCCCTGTCCGGATTTTCCGCCCCGATATTCCACCAGCGTCTCATCCGCATAGGCCTGAAGATCCGGCAGGATCCCGATAAACTGACGAAAATACGGGAAACAGATCCCCTGCTCCATCAGATCCGACAAAAACAGCGTTGTGGTTTCCAGATCTTTTCCGCTGATCTCCCCGGCTCTTTGGGCGGCATCCTGCAGCCAGGCGATCCGACAGATATCCAGGATCGGTACCGCTGTCCTTCCCATCCTTCCGATCACCTCGTAAAGTTCCGGCAGCATGGGCTTGTTTTCAATAAAGCTGTAATGGCACCGCTGAGCCAGTGCGGGACACAGCAGTGACTCCGGAGCGCCCTGACGGCAGAAGCTCAGAAGCAGTCCGTCCTGATCTTCGATCTGCTCTCCTGTATACAGCATCTGCGCGATCATTCTCCGGCTGAGTTCGTAGGTATCTTCACAGAAACCCAGATCCGCCTGCCGCAGTTCTTCCAGCTCTGATGAAAGCCCCCGCAGATTGCGGTTCAGGTATTTCAGGATCTTTTCATCGTATTTTCCCCTCCGAAAGGCTTCATATACGATCTCGCAGAGTGCAGGATCGTCAAGCTCCGGTGTTTCCTCCAGATAGTGGGTGCACAGATGCACCAGTGTTTTATCCTCCAGCCCAAGGGTCCCGAATTTCCGGATCCAGGAAAGAGCCTTCCGGTTTTGTCCGCGAAGCACCAGATATTCCAGTACTCTTCTGCGGTCCTCTCCGGTCATCCCTTCCGGTTCCAGTTCCTGGAGATACAGATCCAGTTCACGGATCTTATCATTTTTGTTGTAGTATTCCAGAAGCAGCCGCCGGACCTCCTGACGATACTGCGGTGAAAGCCCCGCCGAGGCAGCCAGCCGCTCAAAGTGCTGCACGTTTTTGCTGCTGACACTGTAATAGCTCCCGGTCATGCCGGACAGATACAAATCGAAACCGAAATCCTCCGTATCGTAAATCGACAGCTTCCGGGAAAGCTTTTCATAGTCCATCATCCGGTCACAGGTGTAGGCAACGGTCGACGCGTATCGATTGCCCTGCGCGTCCTCAAAGAAGATGCTGTTTTCATCTCCGTAGACCGGCAGATAACAGATCCCGTTTTCGATCCGGAATACCTGTTCCCTGCAAAGCTTGTCATAGACCACAATGACCTTCCGTACCTGTGTCCGGTTTGTGCAGATAAGGCAGGAGAAGATTGCCGGCACGGCAGCCTGTACCAGTTCGGGGGTCGGCACCGCTCCGGAATTCAGATATGCCTCATAAAGATATTCCAGGTTCGCTGACATTCTTCCGTTCATCAGCTGCTCCTGAGTGAAGCGTCTGATAACCTGTTCATACTGAAGATAAATAAGCCCGTACTGATCTTTGTGGCTCAGCAGATACCGATACAGATAAGCGCTTCTTTCATACGGCAGCGTATTCTGATAGGCAAAGTACATCAGGACGATCTGAGGAAGTTCTCCGTCAAAATCTTCAGGCAGAGACAACATATAGTATTCATACAGGCGGGTGATCTGCAGCTGCTCCTCCACCGCGCCGGAAAACCATTCGAAATACCTTGCTCCGGAAAGATTGCCCTTAATCAACAGCGAACAGATACTGGTCAGTGTCTCCCTGCGGGAGGCCGCCAGCTCCGTATTTCTGCAGCTCCCGGTCAGAATCCGGAACAGTTTGGCGGAAAAACCCTTACGGCGCTGGCTCAGATAATTGACCTGGTTCATCACTGCGTCGGTCAGGATATTCTCCTTGGCGGCAAAGGTCAGAATACTCAGTTCAAATTCCCCCAGCTCGCAGAGTACGGCCGGATTGAGCTGAATCATCCGGTACGCTTCTATGTAAAGGACCGGGCTTCTGGCCCCGGCCGTATACTGACCGGCAAGCAGCTTCCACTGCAGAGAAGGCTTTTTCTGATATTCTCCGGAAATATACAGCAGAAGCCATCCGATCCGCCAGCTGCCGGGATTTTTCTTAAAAGCATATTCAATCCGGGCTGCCGCGCGGTCCTGGATCTCTGCGATCTCCGAAGGAGAAGTCAGTACCTGCTCCGCGCAGAGAGAAGTAAGGTATAGTCTGTAGCAGCAGACCTCCTCTGTTTCTCCCTCAAAGGGCGTCATATCAAAAATCGAGGCTCCCTCCTCCCGGACATTTCCGAAACGTTCGGTCAGTCTGGTCAGCTGATAGCGTGCTTCCTCCGATTTCTTTTCAGTCAGATACAGTTGAATACGATACAGCTGCAGCACCGGGTCATTACGGTCCAGTGTGATCATCTGATCCAGGATCTCACCTGTACGGCGGATCCATTCCTGTCCGTCCGTTTTGCGACTGCGGCGCTGAATATAGGCTTCGGTCAGTTCCAAAAGACTGTGATTCATCTGTCGTCTGCGGGCTCCGGCCAGCTGATCCTGCGAGGCCAGTCTTACCGATACCGGTATTGTCAGCTCTTCAAACGGCGCAGAGAGTGTGATCTCGCCGAGATTCCAGCCTCTGTGAAGCCGCAGCGGGTCAATAATCAGCTCCAGCTGTGCCCGGTTGCCTGAAAAGCTTCCTTCGGAAAGTTCTTCCTCTCCGGTCCTCAGGAAAGCGCCTGTTGCCCGGATCCGGGCATGAGTATATCCCCAGCCGTTTCTGGAAACAGTAATCGTCTGACGGATCAGTTCCTCGCGTCCGCAGGGCACATCCAGTTTCAGCTCCCGCAGCTCCGGAAGAAATTCCACCGCACTTTTTTTATCCAGTGAGATCAGAAATTCCTCAACATTCTGCTCATTGCCGGGCGCGGAGGACAATCCGCGGTACAGACTGTATTCTTTTCCTCCCCGCTGTGCCATCAGATCCGCAAATTCGGGTCGGTAAAAGAGTCTTACCGCCTCCTTCCAGTCGGCCCGGGCAAGGTTGGTGAAATGCAGCATATTATGGATCGGTCCAAGCGAAGAAGAAGCTTCCTTTCCGGCAATATCAACGCGGAAAGGCAGCCGGTATTCTCCATGGTTGGAAAAGATACGGAAATATCCCTCCACGCGGTCCCCGGCCTCCAGTGAAGATGCGTCAAATCGGTATAAAACGACCTCCTGACTCCCGGAAAAATGCTCGGAGGCCACTGTCATAAAAGCCTGCGAAGAAACGACCGTTCCCTCTGTAGATATCCCCGGAGCGCCGGTAATCGTAAAGCTCCCTTCGCAAATCTCGCCGGGGGCAGCCTTCAGGCGGATCTTTTCTTCCGAAAAGGTCAGCGGCTCCTCGACTGTATGAAACTGTTCTCCGTTCATTCGATAATTTTCAGACATAAAAATACCCCTTGCATGGATAAAACCATACAGGGGTATTTTAACACATTTATACAAGCTTTAGAAATACCGGTTTACTTCCCGCTTCACTTCGCGAGTGCGAGCATGATTTCATTGGTCCGGGCGATAAACTTGGTCATGGCTTCCGCAGAAAGCGGAGCATTCTGAAGAAGTGCCAGGTCATACAGCTGCTCACAGATGAGTCGTACGGAGTCCTTCGCGTTTTCATCTTCGCCGTTATCAATAACATACTGCACCAGCGGATGATTCGCGTTCAGGATCAGGGTCTGTCCTTCCTTTGCCATATCTTCTCCGCCGAAGCTCATCCCGTTTGCGGCATACATTTTCATCATGTCCATCATCCGGCGATTCTGCTCATCCACTGTCAGCATGGAGGAAACCTTCTTGTTTTTCAGCTTTTCCAATTTGATTTTGATCTTGTCATCCTTCAGTGCCTTATGAATGCAGGCAGCGAGCTTCTCTTCCTTCTCTTTGAGCTCCTCTGCTGCCTTCTTGCCGGTCCGGCTCTTCAGGGCCTCTGTGATATCCGCGTCGATCCGGGCAAAATGAATGCCATCATTTTTGGATTCCAGCTGGGTGATAAAGGGCTGGTCGATATTCTCCTTCAGGATGAAGGCCTGCATCTTTGCGGAGCGGAACATATTGATGTACTGGCTCTGCTGCTGTTCATTGGTGACATAATAGATCGTGCGGTCCTGCTTCTCTTCTTCAGCAGGTTCATCCTTTTCCTCTCCGACGATCTCGCCCTCCACCTTTTCAATGCCATTCTCTGCTGTTTCGGTCTTTTCAGCAGTATCCGCAGCTTCCTCTTCGGTATCGATCTTATTCACCTCAAGAGCTTCCGGAAGTGCCTTGTACTGACCGTCCAGGTCCTTGAAAAGAATATAATCAGTCATTTTGGCGCAGAATTTCTCGTCCCTGAGGCATCCGTATTTAATGAAGGGGCTGATATCATCCCAGTATTTTTCGTAGTTTTCCCGGTCCGTTTTACACATGCCGGAAAGCTTGTCCGCAACCTTCTTGGTAATATATTCCGAAATCTTCCTGACAAAACCGTCGTTCTGCAGCGCGCTTCGGGAAACATTCAGCGGCAGATCCGGACAGTCGATCACACCCTTGAGCAGCATCAGAAATTCCGGAATAACTTCCTTAATATTGTCAGCGATAAATACCTGGTTATTATAAAGCTTGATCTTACCCTCGATAGATTCGTACTCCATATTGATCTTGGGGAAGTACAGAATTCCCTTGAGATTGAAGGGATAGTCCATATTCAGATGAATCCAGAACAGGGGCTCCTTGTAATCGCGGAAAACCTTGCGGTAAAACTCCTTATACTCTTCCTCTGTGCAGTCCATCGGAGTCTTTGTCCACAGCGGAGCGGGATCATTCACAAGCTCCGGGCGTTTTTTGATCTTGACCTGCTTCTCCTTCGGTTCTTCGCCTTCCTTCTGTTCCGGTTCGATCGTTTCCACGATCTCATCAGAAGGCAGAACTTCGGATTCCTTCACCGTCTGAGTATCCGCGGTGTTTTCATTGGAAAGATAGATCTCGGTAGGCATGAAGCCGCAGTACTTATCCAGAATTTCCTTCGCTCTGTAGTAATTGGAAAACTCCGTGCAGTCCTCGGAAAGATACAGAGTTATGACTGTTCCTACGCTGTCCTTTGTTGTCTCTTCCATGGTGTATTCAGAAGAGCCGTCACATTCCCAGTGAACAGCTGCAGCTCCTTCCTGATAGCTCAGGGTATCAATCGTAACCTTCTCCGAAACCATAAACGCGGAATAAAAGCCGAGTCCGAAATGCCCGATGATCTGATCGTCATTGGCACGGTCCTTGTACTTGGTCATGAAGGCCTCCGCGCCGGAAAAAGCGATATTATTGATATATTCCCGAACCTCATCTCCGGTCATGCCCAGGCCGTTGTCACAGATTCTTATTGTCTTTTCTTCCTGGTTCAGAATCACATCGATCCTGGCCTTATAATCCTCTGCCAGGGTCGTTTCTCCCATCATTTCAAGCTTTTTCAGCTTGGTAATGGCGTCACAACCGTTGGAGACCAGTTCACGGAAAAAGATATCGTGGTCACTGTACAGCCACTTTTTGATGATCGGGAACATATTTTCAGAATTAATGGATAAGCTTCCTCTTTCAGACATTTTTGCTCTGCCTTCCTTTCATAATGGTTCTTTTGGGTGCCGCTGCTCCGGACACAAAAAGAAGTATATGCCTGTCGTATATGAAAATCAAGAAAAAATTATCACTCATAACCAGTGAGTGATAACAATTGTATGAAGAAATTATAAAATTTCTGTAAATTGCGGACATCGGCAGAGAACGCATCGAAATTCTTTAAACACAGCTGCCGGCGGCAATTTATTTGAAAAATTTTAATGCGTACTGCATAAGCCAAGCCTGCCGGAATGCTTCAATCTGTTTCCGTGAAGTTTTCTTCAAACAGTTCAAAGAAATTTCCGGCAGTCACATCGGGATCCCTGCAGACAGCCATCTGTGCCCAGTTTTTTTCGCTCAACACATAATCCAGCGAAGCAGTAAAGGTTTCATAGCGGGCCTCAAAGGCCTCCTGTCTGCGCTGATCCAGCAGTTTCAGTCTGTTCGCGTCGGTTTCTTCCCGATCTGACGTGCTGATGCATTTATAGATCCGATAGCCGTCCCGAACCTCGATCAGTCCGCTGATCTCTCCCTCGGAAAGATTAAAAACAGCTTCTTCCACTGCCGGTTCCTCTTCCCCGCGGGCGATGCCATACAGCAAAGTGCTGTCCTCGCTGTACTTGCCGGCGACAGCGGAAAAATCGCTCCCGCTTTGAAGCTCCGAAAGGCACCGCTCCGCCTGTGAGATGGCCTTCATGCGTTCCTCTTCATTATCCACACGGATCAGAATGCTCTCCACCTGTACGGTTCTGGCCTCATCGTCACTGATCTCCGGATCCGTTTCCGACAGCACGATATGATACATTTTTTCCGCAAGAGCATAGCGCTCATAGCTTTGCCGGATTTTTTCGGTTGTAACTCCCAGCCAGCTTCTGTCCGGTTCGTTCAATTCCTCCTCAAACATTTCCGAAATTTCGGAAATCTGTGACTGTTCTTCCTCTGTCAGACCAATGTTTTCCGCCCGGGCCATACAGTACAGGGATGCCGTACGGACAGCCCTTGCCAGCGCGTTTTCGCGCATGACCGCTGCCATTTCCGGCGAAGTATCCCAGACGTCACTGCCGTATTTGGTCTCATATTCTTTCTGAAGGGCAAGCAGATAGAGCTTCATTTCGGACCGGTCGAACTCGTCACCTTCCACTTCAAAAATAACATTATCGGAAAATCCCGCGGAAAGGATAACGCCTTCGCCGCAGCCGCAAAGAATTGCAGCGCAGAGTAAAAGAGCGCACGGGAGCAGGAATGCCGCCTTTGAAGTCTTTCCCCTCCTGCCGGTACGGCATTTCTTTTTCGGTATTTTTTTTAACAGCTCCCGGAGTCCCTGCGGGACCCGGAAGGTTTTTCCGCTTTTGTTCAGTTTCATCGGGTTACAGCTTTTTTCTTTCGTACTTTACAAAGGTATAAGGAATATCAAAATAGGTCTGCTCATCCGAATCTGCCGTAATCACCCATTCAGGATCCTGATCCAGATCCGGAAAATAGGCATCTGCCTCATAGGCATGATCCACCTGTGTCACATGGGCTGTATCACAATAGGGCAGCAGCTGGTGATAAATGCTGTCTCCGCCGATAATATAGATATCCTCCGTCGGGTACTGCTTCAGTTCCTCCAGCAGTTCTTCGATACTGTGCACAACAGCCGCTCCTTTGACCTGCAGGCTTTTATTGCGGGAAAGAATGATGTTGGTTCTTCTGTCCAGAGGTTGAGACAGCGGGAAAGTCTCCAGTGTCTTTCGCCCGTACACAATGACCTTGTTCAGTGTTTCCTGCCGGAACATTTTGTGGTCCGCGGGGATACTTACCAGAAGCTTCCCCTTATTGCCGATTGCCCAGTTTTTATCTACCGCTACAATGCAGTTCATGCAGTCTCTCCTTTGCTTTTTCAGATTGCGATCGGGATATTCAGGATCTGTTCTCCGGTCTCATAGCCTTCCACAGAAACGTCATTTCTGGTGAACTCATAAAAGTCCCGAATATCCGGATTCAGTGTAAACTTCGGTGCAGGCTTCGGCTCTCTGCTGATCAATTCCTTGATGATCGGGATATGCCGGTCATAGATATGTGCATCCGCGATCACATGAACCAGTTCCCCGGGATTCATGTTGCAGACCTGCGCCAGCATATGCACCAGCACCGAATACTGCACAACATTCCAGTTGTTGGCTGCCAGAACATCCTGAGAGCGCTGATTCAGCACCGCGTTCAGTGTAAGTCTGTCCTCCCCTTTTTTCTGCGTAACATTAAAGGTCATGCTGTAGGCGCAGGGATAAAGATTCATCTCATGAAGATCCTGGTGGACATATATGTTGGTCATGATCCGCCTGCTGAAAGGATTATTCTTCAGATCGTAGATCACCCGGTCTACCTGATCGAACATTCCCTCTCGGTATTGATGCTTCACACCCAGCTGATAGCCGTAGGCCTTGCCGATCGATCCGTCCGCGTCTGCCCATTCATCCCAGATGTGGCTGTGCAGATCGTGGATATTATTGGATTTTTGCTGCCAGATCCAGAGGATCTCATCTGTCGCGCTTTTCAAGGCTGTACGCCGCAATGTCAGGAGCGGGAATTCCTCCGACAGGTCATAACGGTTGACTACCCCGAATTTCTTGATGGTATAGGCAGGTGCCCCATCCTCCCAGTGAGGCCTTACTTTCTCCCCCTCCGTGGATGTTCCGTTCTCCAGAATATCCTTACACATTGCTATAAAAATCTCATCCGCACGACTCATGAGCTTCTCCTTCGATCGATCCGTGTTTTTGTTTTGCATTTTGCTTCGCATTTGCGAAGTACTGCGCCCGGCTGATATGCACCGTTTTTTGCCCGGCTGCTTCGCAGCGTATCTTTATGCTGTATATTGTACGTCTTTTTACAGTTTTATGTAAACAGAAGCAGTTTTCAAACTTCGGCATAAGGAGTACATGCTTCAGTTCCTTTTCATTGTCTTTTTCGGTACATATCCAGTATAATAAAATAATTCGGCGAACCGTAAAAATAATGACCGGATCCAAGGCTGACCCTCCTGTACACCTGAACGGAAAGCAAGGATCGACTGCGCAATATACAAGACTGACAGGACAGGAAAATACCGACTTTGGAAAACAACGACGCAAAACAAAAGAAAGATTCTTCAAGGCGCAGCGATGCCGCTCCCGATTCGGGCGAAATTGTAAAAGCAGTTTCTGTTCAGGATACTGCTGCCGATGCCGTTTCCGGCAAAAAGAGCCTTCAGGCGCCTGCTTTTGTCCGGAAGATCCGCATCTCCCGCAAAGCTGCGCTGGCCGGTATGATTCTTTGCCTGCTTGCTCTGTGCTTCAGTGCCGGTCTTCTGACGGCCGCACTTCTGGGCCGTCTCGATCCCGTTGCGGAAGAAAGTGAGCCTGTCATCTATATGGAAGAAACCACTTCCGAACAACGTGAGGAGGCTCACGTTCAGCGTGAGGAAGAACTGCGCCGACTGGAGGAAGAGGCCCGCATCGCTGCTGAGTTGGAAGCGATCCGTCTGGAAGAGGAACGTCTGGGCTATCATGTGGATGAGATGGAGGATACCGTCCTGTATGCCTCCGATACTCTGGAAGTGTACGATGCGCCAAGCTTTTCCGAAGGGAATGTCGTAACGGATCTTACTTACGCGGAGCCTGTTACCGTGACCGGACATGTCAGCTCCTTTCGTGGTGAAGAAACCGACTGGTACCGGGTACTGACACCCGGTATTTCAGATTCCTGTTCCTATATTGAAGCTGCCTCCCTGCTTACGGAAGATCCCTACGCGGGTTCCGGAGCGGCCCGTGAAGCCTCTGACCTGCCGGTTTCCATCCGAAGCTGCCGTATCAGCGGCCAGGAGGTCATTGTCCGGGCCTATTGCACCTCTCTCCCCGAAAGCGACGATGGGATCTATCATCTGATCGCCCAGAATGCCTGTGAAACCGGAACCTCCGGTACCGAAGTCGCGGCTGCAGACATAGCGCAGAGCAGCGGCTTTACCTTTGCACTGAATAAAAATACCGCTTCTTCCAATGTGAACAAAAGATTCGTGGTCTGTATTCTTCAGGACGGCGAACTGAAGGCTGTCAGTAAGCCTCATTATATTACCAATCCCGAGGCCTGTGCCTCCTACGCACCCGCCAGAAGCAATCCGGGCAAAAAAGGAATCCTTCCTGCGTCTTCCCTGATCTATTCGAATGATCTTTCGAATCTGGGCGTTCAGCAGGTCACCTATAATCTGCTGCTCGGACAGCTCTGCAGCGGCGGCGGAATCAACTATACCTACAACGGAAAAACCTACAGCTTCAATTATGATCTGATCAATGGCTATGACACCCTGGTTACGCGTTTCAACAGCCTGGGAATCCAGGTCACCATGATTCTGCTGAATGACGCGACCGGCGGCAATACCCTGATTCATCCGGATTCCCGGGGAGCTTCCGCCAATTATTATGCGTTCAATACGGCTGAAGAGGCCGGGTGCGAGAAGCTTGCTGCCGCTGCGGCATTTCTGACCGAAAGGTATTCCGGTACCGGTCACGGGACGATCGATAACTGGATCATCGGCAATGAGATCAATGCCCGCAGAGACTGGAACTATATGTCCGCTGTCTCTTTAGAAACCTATACGTACCGCTACGCGGAGGCTTTCCGCATTTTTTACAACACGATCAAAAGCGTCAATGCCAACGCAAGAGTTTATACCTGCATTGATCAGCAGTGGGCTGCTACGATCAATTCCTCCAGCTATTATCCCGGAAGAAGCTTTCTGAATGAATTCAACAAGGATATGGTTCAGGAGGGTAATATCAGTTGGGCTCTGGCGGCTCATCCCTACAATTATCCGCTGACCGAAACAGCCATCTGGACCAGCAAATCCACGGTCACTCAGTCCTATGACACCTCCTATCTGACCATGAAAAACATCGCGGTTCTGACGGATTATCTCTGTCAGTCCTGGTATCTGACACCCTCCCGTGATGTCCGCAGCGTCCTGCTGAGTGAAGTCGGCTATTCCTCGACCGGCGGTGCCGGCGCGCAGGCGGCGGCGGTCGTATATGCTTACCTGCAATGTTCCAATAATCAGTATATTGACGGTCTGATCCTGTCCCGGGAAATGGATCATTCCACGGAGCTCTCGCAGGGACTGGCTTTCGGACTGCTGGATATAAACGGTGCTCAGAAGCAGGCCTATTCCTTCTATCAGGGCATTGACGGGGCAAATGCGCAAAGTTTCATCGATCAGGCGGCGGCCGTGATCGGTGTGACTGATATAAACAGTATTCTGACACCGAGATAGGCCGATGCTTATGTGCGTATGATGTTTGAAGTTCAGCAGCGGTTTCAGGGATAGGACTGCAGGCGAAGCACCCGTCTGATCTGCAGGCTCTCGTTCTTATTTCATGATGTGAGATTTTTTAAGAAAGGCAGGGAACAACAGATGAGGCTTTATATCGCTCAGACCAGAGTCTGCACGGATGAAGATCAGAGTATCCGGCAGCTGGAGGAGATCCTGCGGCGGGCAAAGGCACAGGGAGCAGAGCTGACGGCCCTGCCCGAAATGTGGTGCTGCCCGTATGTAACCACAGAATTTCCAAGGTATGCTCAGCCTCAGGGCGGCAGTCTTTATCGGAAAATGTCCGCGCTGGCCGCAAAATATGAGCTGCTTCTTGCAGCGGGAACAGTTCCGGAATCAGAGGAAAACTCTTCCGGGACCAGGATCTACAATACCTGCTATGTTTTCGGCCGCAGCGGAGAGCTTCTGGCAAAGCACCGCAAAATGCATCTGTTCGATATCCATATTGAAGGCGGTCAGCATTTCATGGAATCTGAAACGCTGACCGCCGGAGACCAGATCACAGTCTTTGATACACCGTTTGGCAGGATCGGTCTGTGCATCTGCTTTGATTTTCGTTTTCCGGAACCGGCCATGCTGATGGCCGACAAGGGTGCCCGTCTGTTTCTGGTTCCGGCAGCCTTCAATCCGACAACCGGGCCCGCGCACTGGGAACTGATGTTCCGACAGCGGGCGGTAGATAATCAGGTCTTCTGCGTCGGCATTGCGCCGGCCCTGGATCCTTCGGCATCCTATCACTCCTATGGACATTCCATCGTCGCCGACCCGTGGGGAAGGGTCCTGCTGCAGATGGGAACCGCTGAAGAAGAGCAGCTGATCGATGTTGACCTGTCGCAGACGGAGAGTATCCGCCGGCAGCTTCCGCTGCTCAGCGCCAGACGAAAGGACATCTACACTTTGAAAGAAATATGACTCCGACAGGCAGATCCCCGTCAGCCGTCAAATGTCCTTTGCACAGCCGCAGCGCCCAATCTGCGGGCTTATTCTTCCGGAGCCTCTTCATTTTCCTCTTCCACCGGCTCCTTGGGCAGTCTGCCGTAAAGCTGCGCCAGTTCCCGGACACTTCGTGCCAGATCATGAGAAAGAAAATTCGGCTTCAGTCTCCACTGCCAGTTTCCGGTCTGGGTCCCCGGCGCGTTAATTCTTGCCTCATTGCCAAGTACCAGATAATCCTGCAGCGGAATGATGCAGGTATCTGCCGCGCTGCGATACGCTTCCCGGATGAAATCCCATACAAACTGCCCGTAATTTGAATTTTCGGAATGAATATACCGGCGTACAAAATCCCGGTCATGGTCACTGAGATGCTCGATCCAGGCTCTGGAGGTCTCGTTATCATGGGTTCCGGTATAAACAACGCAGTTGCGGATATGCTGATACGGC
>R20__coassemble_728_pt1 | contig 22716 bp, 14 predicted proteins | sample R20__metabat2_low_PE_019 | metagenome-assembled genome bin R20 | reverse complement strand
GATGACGGCCAGGGATATGACAGAGCCGGAAGCCTTCCGATATCTCCAGAAAACAAGTATGGATACGGGACGCAGCATGGTGGAATCCGCGCAGATGATACTTTTATTGAATGGAAAATAAAATCTTTTCGATATCATCCGGTTTTTAACTCAGATTTCTGAAAAAAATTCAAAGGATTCAGGCTTGACAATTTAAATTTCCGAGTTTAAAGTATCACCCATAATAAAAAAGCACAGGCGCTTTGGATGCATAGCATCCGAAGCGCCTTTTGTTTTGCCGTCCGATATTCGAAAGGCAGCGGATATCAGGCGGCAGGCAGGATAAAAGCAACACAAAAGAGCCAGAGGCTTAAAAAAAATAAACGACCGGCAGGTACATCCTGAATGAACGTCAGGTCACGGGACGGATCCGCGCCGGAATCGATAAAACAGTAAAGTGATCGGGAAGGAGAAATGATATGTGTTCAATTATGGGAATGGAGAAGGCCCATATTTCCATGAAGGAATTTGAAGAGGCTTTTTCCACTACGATATCCAGAGGTCCGGACATGCAGAAGATCCTTCGGGCCGGGGATGCGGTCCTGGGATTCCAGAGACTGTCCATCATGGGCCTGACAGAAGCCGGGATGCAGCCCTTTGAACTGAACGGCAGTTATGTGGTATGCAACGGTGAGCTGTACGGCTTCAGACCGGAGAAGGAAACATTGATCCGGCTGGGGTATGAGTTTTCCAGTGATTCCGATTGTGAAATCATTCTGCCGATGTATGAGCAGTACGGTGTTGAAATGTTTGACCGGATGGACGCGGAGTTCGCGATGATTCTGTATGACGCGGAAACACAAAAGCTTATCGCGGCCAGGGATCCGATCGGTATCCGCCCGTTGTTTTACGCTTATGACCGGGAAGGCTCCATTATGTTTGCTTCTGAGGCAAAAAACCTGGTGAAGCTTTCGGATAAGATCTATCCCTTCCCTCCCGGACATTATTACAAGGACGGGAAGTTCATCTGCTATAGGGACCTGGCAAAGAGAAAACCCTACAGCGGTGATGATCTGGAAACTGCCTGTAAAAAGATTCATGAAAAGCTGGTGGCCGGGGTAGCCAAGCGGCTCGACTCAGACGCACCGATCGGTTTCCTGCTTTCCGGAGGGTTGGATTCGTCTCTGGTCTGCGCGATTTCCCAGAAGCTGATGGATAAGCCGATCCGGACCTTTGCGATCGGCATGAATGAGGACGCAATCGATTTGAAGTATGCCAGGGAGGTTGCGGATTATCTGCACAGTGATCATCATGAGGTGATTATCAACAGAGATATCGTAATCGATTCGCTCGAAGAAGTTATTGCAGCGCTCGGAACCTACGACATCACAACGATCCGGGCTTCCATGGGAATGTATCTGGTCTGCAAGGGATTGAAAAAGGAATTCCCGGACATCCGGGTGCTGCTGACCGGTGAGATTTCGGATGAAATTTTCGGTTACAAATATACCGATTTCGCGCCGGATGCGGAAGAATTCCAGAAGGAAGCGGAAAAACGTCTGAGAGAGATTTACATGTATGACGTACTTCGGGCGGACCGCTGCATATCCGTTCATTCGATGGAAGCGAGAGTTCCCTTCGGTGATCTGGATTTTGTGGATTATGTCATGAGCATTGATCCGGAGCTGAAGATGAACCGTTATAACAAAGGCAAGTATCTGCTGCGGCACGCTTTTGAAGACGGTGATTATCTGCCGCACGATATTCTTTTCCGGGAAAAAGCAGCCTTTTCCGATGCGGTCGGACATTCGATGGTCAACTACCTGAAGGAATATGCCGCTTCTGTTTATACGGATGAGGAGTACGAAGAAAGAAGAAAATGCTATTCTTTCGCGATGCCGTTTACCAAAGAGTCCCTGCTTTATCGGGAGCTGTTTGAGAAATACTATCCGGGGCAGGCGGAGATGGTAAAGGATTTCTGGATGCCGAACAAAAACTGGGAGAACTGCGATGTGGATGATCCTTCCGCAAGAGTTCTGAAAAATTACGGAGCCAGTGGTCAGTAAAATGGGGACGCTTTAAGGCGGACCTTTCGGAAGCTTTTTGTAAAAGGCTTAAGTCCGATGAATAAAAAAGCATTTTCCATGAAGCGCAGCGGCGCGGAGGGAATGCAGATAGATGAGGAGGAAAAAATTATGACAATGAACGTACAGCAGTTATTCGGATCAAAGGTTTTCAATGACGCTGTCATGAAGGAAAGACTTCCGAAGGAGACCTACAAGGCCCTGAAGAAGACGATCGAAGAAGGAACAGAGCTGGATCTGGAAGTCGCGAAGGTCGTGGCGCATGCCATGAAGGACTGGGCGATCGAGCAGGGAGCGACCCATTATACGCACTGGTTCCAGCCGATGACCGGCGTGACCGCGGAGAAACATGATTCCTTTATTCAGCCCGAAGCCGGCGGAAAGGTAATTATGTCCTTCTCCGGAAAGGAACTGGTAAAGGGTGAACCCGACGCGTCTTCCTTCCCCTCCGGCGGTCTTCGCGCCACCTTCGAGGCAAGAGGCTATACCGCATGGGATCCGACCTCCTATGCATTTATCAAGGATGATACCCTTTGTATTCCTACCGCGTTTTGCTCTTATTCAGGAGAGGCACTGGACAAGAAGACTCCCCTGCTGCGTTCCATGCAGGCGCTGGATAAGCAGGCTCTTCGTATTCTGAAGCTTTTCGGACACACTGAGGTCAAGCGTGTAATTACTACGGTCGGCCCGGAACAGGAATACTTTCTGATCGACGCGGAAATGTACAACAAGCGTCCCGACCTGATCTACACCGGCCGTACCCTTTTCGGCGCGAAGCCCCCGAAGGGACAGGAGCTGGATGACCACTATTTCGGCACCATCAAGCCCAGAGTTTCCGCTTTTATGAAGGAACTGGATGAAGAACTCTGGAAGCTTGGTGTTCTGGCCAAGACCAAGCATAACGAAGTTGCACCGGCCCAGCATGAACTGGCTCCGGTTTTCTCCACTACCAATATTGCGACCGATCATAACCAGCTGACGATGGAAATGATGAAAACGGTCGCCGCCCGTCACGGGATGGCCTGTCTCCTTCACGAGAAACCCTTCGCGGGCGTCAATGGTTCCGGCAAGCACAACAACTGGTCCATTTCGACTGATACCGGAATGAACCTGCTGGAGCCGGGTGCAACTCCTTCCCAGAATGCACAGTTCCTGCTGTTTCTGACAGCTGTCATCAAGGCTGTTGATGAATATCAGGAGCTGCTCAGAGTCTCCGTCGCTTCCGCCGGAAACGATCACAGACTCGGCGCGAACGAAGCGCCGCCGGCCATCATTTCCATGTTCCTGGGAGATGAGCTGGAAGCAATCGTTGAATCCATTATCGACGGAACGGATTATGTGGACAAAAAGAAGAAGCTGATGTCCATCGGCGCGACGGTCCTGCCGCCCATCCCGCAGGATACCACAGACCGGAACCGGACCTCACCCTTTGCCTTTACCGGCAATAAATTTGAGTTCAGATCCCTGGGTTCCACCGCTTCTATTTCCGGACCCAATATTGTCCTGAATACGATCGTAGCCGAGGAACTGGAGCAGTTCGCAACTGAGCTGGAAGGCGCAGAGGATTTCAACGCTGCTCTGGATGCACTGGTCAAGCGGGAGCTGACGCTGCATAAGCGGATCATCTTCAACGGAAACGGCTATTCCGAGGAATGGGTCAAAGAAGCCGAGGCGCGGGGCCTTTCCAACCTGAAGTCCACTGTGGACGCGCTGCCGGCCTTTATCGCTCCCAAGTCGATCGAGGTCTTCACCAAGCATCATGTATTCGTGGAGGGTGAGTTATATTCCCGCTACGATATCCTGCTGGAGAACTACTACAAGGTAATCGATATCGAGGCACACACTTTGGATTCCATGGCCAAGAAGGATATTATGGGCGCTGCCTGCGCTTATCAGAAGCAGCTTGCGGAGACCGTAATCGCCAAGGCCGGTGCCGGTCTGAATGTTTCTCATTGTGTGGAGAAGAAGCATCTGGATCAGGCTGAAAAGCTGACGGTATCCATGGAGAAGCGGATCGAGAAGCTGGAAATGGATATCGATGCGGCAAAATCGTTGACAGACGATTACCAGATTGCGAAGTTCCACCGCGAAGTTATTTTTGAGGATATGACTCAGCTTCGGGAGGTCATTGATCAGCTGGAAGTCGTGATCCCCGGCACGATCTGGCCTTACCCGACCTATGGTGAAATCCTTTACTCGGTAAAGTGATTCATAAAGCAATCTCCCTTGTACAAAGGCGTACATTCCCGGAAACGGAATGTACGCCTTTTGTGGTATACGGGAAATGCAGCGAAAGCTTCCACTTGGGAAGATATCCGCGGGATTCGTGTTATTTTGCCTGACTGTACTCCGGGCTTTTTAAGAGAGCAAAAAGCTCCGGTGTCAGATATAAGCTTTAGAGGAGGAAAAAATTATGTCAATGGAAGAAATTCTGAGCGCCATAAACGGTGAAGTGTATGGCGTCTGGTTCCTGATCGGAGCAGCGCTCGTGTTCTGGATGCAGGCCGGATTCGCGATGTGTGAGGCCGGTTTTACACGGGCCAAGAACTCGGGAAACATCATCATGAAAAACCTGATGGACTTCTGTATCGGAACCGTCATGTGGTTTATCTGCGGCGCGTCCCTGATGCTTGGCGAAAATATGCTGGGCGGGACAGCCGGAAAGTTTACATTTGATGTTTTCACCAACTACGGAAATTTTGATTATTCAGCGTTCGTTTTCAACCTGGTCTTCTGCGCAACGACCGCGACGATCGTTTCCGGATCTATGGCAGAGCGGACCAAGTTCTCATCGTACTGCCTGTATTCTGCCATTATTTCCGCGATCATTTATCCGATCGAGGCACATTGGACCTGGGGCGGCGGCTTCCTGGCTCAGTGGGGGTTCCACGATTATGCGGGCTCCAACTGTATTCACATGGTCGGCGGTATCTGTGCTTTTATCGGTGCCTGGATGCTGGGACCCCGTATCGGCAAGTTTGTGAAGGATGAAAGCGGCAAGGTCGTTAAGGTCAACGCTTTTCCCGGACATAACCTGGTCATTGCCGCTCTCGGCGTTTTCATTCTGTGGCTCGGCTGGTACGGCTTCAACGGTGCGGCGGCAACGGATGTACCGACCCTTGGTTCTGTATTCCTTACCACGACCGTAGCTCCCGCGGTCGCTACTGTTACCTGTATGCTCTTTACCTGGATTAAGTATGGCAAGCCGGATGTTTCCATGTGCCTGAACGCTTCCCTGGCCGGTCTGGTCGCCATTACCGCTCCCTGTGATGTTACAGACTGCGCCGGCGCAGCGATCATCGGTGTGGTTGCGGGTCTTCTGGTCGTCTTCGGTGTCTGGTTCAATGACAATGTCACTCATGTTGACGATCCGGTCGGAGCGGTCGCTGTCCATATGTTCAACGGGATCTGGGGAACCATCGCTGTAGGTCTTTTCGCAACAGATACCGCACCCGGATTTGCAATCGCCGGTATTCAGAAGGGACTTTTCTACGGCGGCGGCTTCACACAGCTCGGCAAGCAGCTCGGCGGTATGGCCGTCACGATTCTCTGGACTGTCGTTACGATCATTATTGCGTTTACGATCATTAAAAAGACCGTTGGTCTTCGTGTTTCGGAGGATGAGGAGATCATGGGTCTGGACTCTACAGAGCACGGACTTCCTTCAGCTTACGCCGGCTTCTCCATCATGGATATTTCCAATACCATGACGATGGATGTCAATGAAAACACCAGCCTCGGCGAGGAAGACGATGAAAAGGCTTCTGAAGCAAAGAAGGCAGCGGCTGTTCCGGTTGCCATGGCTCCGGTCGCTTCCGCGTCCAATATTCATAAGGTCGTGATCATCGCCAAGCTGACCCGGTATGACGCACTCAAGAAGGCACTGAACGGACTCGGTGTGACCGGCATGACGGTTACTCAGGTCATGGGCTGCGGTGTACAGAAGGGCGCCGGTGAGCGCTACAGAGGTGTTGAGCTGGACGCGACTCTGCTGCCTAAGGTTAAGGTAGAGGTCATCGTCAGCGCGATTCCGGTCGAGAAGGTTATCGAAACAGCCAAGAAGGCACTGTATACCGGTCATATCGGCGACGGCAAGATCTTTGTCTACAGTGTGGATAAGGTTGTCAAGATCCGTACCGGGGAGGAAGATTTCGCCGCTCTGCAGGATGTAGAGTAAAGACTGCGGCACGCTGGGTAAAATCTGTATGAAGGGATTGCCAACGATTACCTGACAGTGACGACTTTTTAAAAATTGCATAAAAGATTTGACTTTTTGTTTTTCAGAGATTACACTCTCATTTATGAAAAGCAAGGGCGCTTTGATCTGAGAAGGATCAAGGCGCCTTTTTCATTGGTTGATATCAGAAGCTTGTTTTGAGGATCTGTGTAAAAAACGCAGCCGGTCATTTGATATGAATGAGATTCAGCGAATTTTCGCGGATGAAAAACTTCATGAGGAATGCGGCGTTTTCGGTGTCTGGAATTCCGAAAGAATGGATGCGGCTCAGGAGATCTACTATGGACTTCTTGCGCTGCAGCACCGCGGGCAGGAGGCGGCCGGCATTGCTGTCTGCAACGCCTACGGGGAGCGCGGCAACCTGAGTCTTCATAAGGATATGGGACTGGTCTCAGAGGTCTTTAATGAGAAGATCCTCGGTTCCATGGAAGGAAACATCGGCATCGGTCATGTGCGGTATTCCACAACCGGAGACAGTAATCTCCAGAATGCCCAGCCGATCGCGGGCTATTATCTCAAGGGAACGATCGCTCTGGTTCATAACGGGAATATCGTAAACAGCGCGGCGTTGAGGCGTGAGCTGATGGAGGAAGGGTTTACCTTCAAGGCTACGACGGATTCGGAGGTCGTACAGGTGCTGATCTCCAGACTCAGGGCGGTATCGGGATCCATCGAGGAAGCGGTAAAAAAGGCGGTTCCCCGTCTGATCGGCGGCTATGCGCTGATTATCATGAGCCCACGGAAACTGATCGCGGTAAGGGATCCGCTCGGCTTGAAGCCTCTTTGTATCGGAAAAACCGATAAGGGCTATGTTCTGGCATCGGAAAGCTGTGCTTTGACTGCAGTCGGCGCGGAGTTTATCCGGGACGTGCTGCCCGGGGAGATCATTACGCTGTCCAAAAAGGGTCTGGAATCCGATACTGAGCTGTGTCGGAGCCATACCAAGCGGGCAGGCTGTGTCTTTGAGTATATTTATTTTGCGAGACTGGATTCCGTGCTGGACAAAGTCGGTGTGTACAATGCCAGATTCCGGGGAGGACAGGCGCTTGCCAGGGCGTATCCTGTGGAAGCGGATCTTGCGGCGGGCGTGCCGGAGTCCGGGATCACGGCAGCCGCGGGCTATGCGCAGGAGGCCGGTATTCCGTTCGCGCATGTTTTTCACAAAAACAGCTATATCGGACGGACCTTTATCAAACCAACGCAGAAGGAACGGGAATCTGCCGTACACATGAAGCTGAATGTGATCGGTGATGTGGTTCGGGGCAAAAGACTGGTGCTGATTGATGATTCGATCGTCCGGGGGACGACGATCGCCAATCTGATCCGGATGCTTCGAAGTGCCGGAGCGCTTGAAGTTCATGTGCGGATCTGTTCCCCGCCGTTTCTGTTTCCCTGTTTTTACGGAACCGATGTTCCGGATCAGAAAAACCTGATTGCCAGGCGCTTTTCCGTGGAGGAGATCCGGGAACAGATCGGAGCGGATTCTCTGGGTTATATGAGGCTGGAGGATCTGGATGCGACTGTGGGAGGCATTCCACTCTGCAAAGCCTGTTTCGATGGGAATTATCCGACAGAAACAGAAGAATTAGCGGACGCAGCAGTCATTCGGACCAGAAAACAATAAATTTTTCAAACGGGATAGATACGACAAGGGTGTCGGAGGAATCTTAAGGTTCTCTGACACCCTTTCGCTTTTCCCGGAAAGCATACGGACAGTTTTAAATACCTTAATCATTTATGGGAGGAATGATCATGGTTAAATATGTTTTTGTAACAGGAGGCGTGGTATCGGGCCTCGGAAAAGGAATCACGGCCGCTTCTCTGGGCCGGCTGCTGAAGGCCAGGGGATACCACGTAACGATGCAGAAGTTCGATCCGTATATCAATATGGATCCCGGTACGATGAATCCGATTCAGCACGGAGAGGTCTTCGTGACGGATGACGGGACGGAAACAGATCTGGATCTGGGTCATTATGAACGGTTTATCAATGAAAGCCTGGATCGGAATTCCAATGTGACGACCGGAAAGATCTACTGGAAGGTTTTGAATAAGGAACGGCACGGGGATTACGGCGGCGGCACGGTGCAGGTCATTCCACATATTACCAATGAGATCAAGGACCGGTTTTATAAAGCAAAAACGCCGGAGGAGGAAACAATCTCCATCATTGAGATCGGCGGAACGGTCGGGGATATTGAAAGTCAGCCGTTCCTGGAGGCCATCCGGCAGTTTCAGGCGGAAGTGGGCCGGCAGAACGCAATCATGATCCAGGTAACCCTGATTCCTTATCTGAAGGCCTCCGGGGAGATGAAGACCAAACCGACGCAGATGAGCGTCAAGAGCCTTCAAAGCATGGGAATCTGGCCGGATATTCTGGTCTGCCGCTCCGATTATCCGGTGGATGATTCCATGCGGGAAAAGATCGCTCTTTTCTGCAATGTTCCTAAAAGTCATGTTTTGCAGAATCTGGATGCCCCGTCGCTTTATGAAGTCCCTCTTATGCTGGAAGAGGAAAACCTGGCAAAAGCGGTATGTGAATGCCTGAACATAGATTGTCCTGAACCGGATCTGTCGCAGTGGAAGGCCATGGTGGAGAATCTGCATTCCCCGATCCATAAGGTGACGATTGCGATCGTCGGAAAATATGTAGCGCTCCATGACGCTTACTTAAGCGTGGCGGAAGCGCTGAAGCACGGAGCGGTAGCCTGTCGCTCGGAGGTGGAACTGAAATGGGTCAATTCCGAGGAAGTGACAGCAGACAATGCGGCTCTGCTGCTGAAGGGAGTGGACGGCATTCTGGTGCCGGGAGGCTTCGGGCAGCGGGGAATCGAGGGCAAGATCTGTGCCATTACCTACGCCAGGGAGCATCGGATCCCCTTTCTGGGGCTCTGCCTGGGCATGCAGCTTTCGATTATTGAGTTTGCCAGAAATGTACTGGGACTTGCCGAAGCGGACAGTGTGGAGTTTGCACCGGACACACCGGATCCGGTCATTCATCTGATGCCGGAGCAGGAGGGCATTGAGAATATCGGAGGAACGCTGCGGCTGGGGGCTTATCCCTGTGTTCTGAAGGAGGACAGCAGGGCCTACAGGCTGTACGGCAGCCGTGAGATCTCGGAACGGCACCGGCATCGCTATGAAGTCAATAATGATTATCGGGAGCTGTTGGAGAAGAACGGAATGAAGCTTTCCGGTCTTTCACCGGACGGCAGGATCGTGGAAATGATCGAACTGGAGGATCATCCTTATTTTCTGGCGACACAGGCCCATCCGGAGTTCAAGTCCAGACCGGATGTCCCTCATCCGCTGTTTAAGGGACTGATTGAAAGTGCTCTGAAGCTTCAGAAAAACAGGGAATGATAGGGCGGACGGCGCGGGACGCCGAGTCAAATTGCATCGCCAAATTCAAAATTTGGCTCGCAGAAAAGAGGACAATTTGAAAGTGAAGTCTTATGACTTCCCTTTCAAATGCGACATCGGCGGGATGCCGAGTCGGGATTGCATCGCCAAATTCAAAATTTGGCTCGCAGAAAAGAGGAACGTATGAAGGAGCAGGGATTATACAGAAGGGAATTTGAGCATGATAACTGCGGCATAGGCGCTGTTGTCAATATCAAGGGGAAAAAGAGTCATCAGATCGTGGATGACGCGCTTAAAATCGTGGAAAATCTGGAACATCGCGCCGGTAAGGACGCAGAAGGAAAAACAGGGGACGGCGTCGGTATTCTGACTCAGATCCCGCATCGTTTTTTTAAAAAGATCTGTTCCGCCGAAGGAATCCGGATCGGCGGGGAAAGAGAGTATGCTGTCGGTATGTTCTTCTTCCCGCAGACAGAGCTGAAAAAGCGTCAGGCGATGAAAATGTTTGAGGTCATCGTGGAAAAAGAGGGCCTCGAATTTCTGGGCTGGAGAAAGGTTACAACGATTCCGGCAGTGCTGGGCCAGAAGGCCCTGGAGAGCATGCCTGCGATCTATCAGGGCTTTGTCAAGCGGCCTTCCTTTGCAAAAACGGATCTGGAATTTGACCGGAAGCTGTATGTGATCCGCCGCGTGTTTGAACAGAGTAATGACCGGACCTACGTTCCGTCTCTTTCCTGCAGGACGATCGTTTATAAGGGAATGTTTCTGGTCGGGCAGCTGAGAAGCTTTTTTACGGATCTGCAGGATGACGCTTATGAATCTGCGGTTGCCATGGTTCATTCCAGATTTTCCACCAATACCAATCCCAGCTGGGAGCGGGCTCACCCGAACCGGATGCTGGTCCATAACGGTGAGATCAACACGATTCGCGGAAACGCGGATAAGATGCTGGCCCGTGAAGAAACGATGTTTTCCGAAGCCTTCAGCGCGGAGGATCTCACCAAGGTCCTTCCGGTGATTTCCTCGAGCGGCTCAGATTCTGCCATGCTGGACAACACACTGGAATTTCTGACCATGGCAGGCATGGAGCTTCCGCTGGCAGCAGGTATTCTGATTCCGGAGCCCTGGGCGCACAATGACACCATCTCGCAGGAGGGGAAGGATTTTTACCAGTACTATGCGACGATGATGGAGCCCTGGGACGGTCCGGCTTCTATTCTGTACTCCGACGGAGATGTAATGGGCGCGATCCTGGACAGAAACGGTCCGCGTCCCGCCAGATATTATGTGACGGATGATGACCGGCTGATCCTGAGCTCGGAGGTCGGCGTGCTTGAAGTAGATGAAGCGCATATCCTGAAGAAGGAACGCCTTCACCCCGGCAAAATGCTGCTGGTGGATATGAGAGAGGGCAGGATCCTTTCCGACGAAGAGCTCAAGAAGCGGTATGCGGCCAGGGCTCCTTTCGGAGAATGGCTGGACAGTAACCTGCTCACCCTGAAGGACATTCGGATTCCCAACAGCAAGACGCCTTCCTACAGCGCAGAGCAGCTTTACCGGCTGCTCAAGGCGTTCGGCTATTCCTACGAGGAATATATGGAAGAGATCGAAAACATGGCACTCACCGGTAATGAAATGATCGGAGCCATGGGCATCGATACACCGCTTGCTGTTCTGTCAAAGCAATATCAGCCGCTTTTCCATTACTTTAAACAGCTGTTTGCGCAGGTCACCAATCCCCCGATCGACGCGGTCCGGGAAAAGATCGTGACCTCAACAACAGTCTATGTGGGCAAGAACGGAAACCTCCTTTCCGAAAAGCCCGAAAACTGCCATATGCTGAAGATCGAGAATCCGATCCTTTCCGATCTGGATCTGCTGAAGATCTCACGCATGAACAAGCCCGGCTTTAAGGTCGAGAAGGTTTCGATCCTGTATTACAAGAGTACACCGATCGAAAGAGTTCTGGACAAGCTTTTTGTCGCGGTGGATAAAGCATATTCCGACGGCTGCAATATTCTGATTCTCTCAGACCGGGGAGTGGATGAAAATCACGTGGCGATCCCGTCACTGCTGGCAGTAGCCGCCGTCCACAAGCATCTGGTGCAGACCAAGAAATGTACCGCCATGTCCCTGATCCTGGAATCCGGAGAACCGCGCAGCGTTCACCACTTTGCGACTTTGCTCGGCTTCGGCGCAAGCGCCGTAAATCCTTATCTGGCGCATGCCTCCATAGCTAAGCTTTCGGAGGATGAGATTCTGGACAAGGATTATTACGCGGCAGCGGATGATTATGACCACGCGATTCTTTCCGGCATTGTCAAGATCGCATCCAAAATGGGTATTTCCACGATCCAGTCCTATCAGGGCAGCAAAATGTTTGAGGCGATCGGTATCTCCGCAAGTGTGATCGATAAGTATTTCACCGGCACTGTCAGCCCGGTGGACGGGATCACGCTGGAGGATATCGCGGAAGCCGCGGACCGGCAGCATTCCCTGGCATTTGATCCGCTCGGACTTTCCGGAGATCTTTCCATTACCTCGGTCGGCCGTCACAAAATGCGTGCTCAGGGAGAAACGCACCGTTATAATCCTCGGACGATTCATATGCTGCAGAAATCGACCCGGGACGGGAGCTATGAGGAATTTAAACAGTATACGGCGATGGTGGACGCGGAAGAGACAGGGTATCTCAGAAGCCTGATGGATTTCTGTTATCCGGAAAGCGGGGTTCCGCTTGAGGAAGTGGAAAGTGAGTATGAGATCGTAAAACGTTTCAAGACAGGCGCCATGTCTTACGGTTCCATTTCCGGAGAGGCGCATGAGGCACTGGCGATCGCAATGAACAGGCTTCACGGGAAGTCCAATTCCGGTGAAGGCGGGGAATCGGATGAAAGACTGGAGTCAGCAGGAACGGATCATGACCGCTCCTCCGCGATCAAGCAGGTCGCTTCGGGACGGTTCGGTGTAACGAGCCGGTATCTGGTATCGGCAAAAGAGATCCAGATCAAAATGGCTCAGGGGGCCAAGCCCGGCGAGGGCGGGCATCTTCCGGCGAAAAAGGTTTACCCGTGGATTGCGAAAACACGGCACTCCACACCGGGCGTCAGCCTGATCTCTCCGCCGCCGCATCATGATATCTATTCGATCGAAGATCTGGCACAGCTGATCTACGATCTGAAGAATGCCAATAAATATGCACGGATCTCCGTCAAACTGGTATCGGAAGCCGGTGTCGGAACCGTTGCCGCCGGTGTTGCCAAAGCCGGCGCTCAGGTAGTCCTGATCTCAGGGTATGACGGCGGGACCGGAGCTGCTCCCATCAGTTCCATCCACAATGCCGGTCTGCCCTGGGAATTGGGTCTGGCGGAAACGCACCAGACCCTGATACAGAACGGTCTTCGTGAGAGGGTCGTGATTGAAACAGACGGAAAACTGATGTCCGGACGGGATGTGGCGATTGCCGCGATCCTGGGCGCGGAGGAATTCGGATTCGCGACAGCGCCGCTGGTGACGCTGGGCTGTGTTATGATGAGAGTCTGCAACCTGGATACCTGTCCGATGGGCGTCGCGACGCAGAATCCGGAGCTTCGGAAGCGTTTTGTCGGGAAACCGGAGTATGTTGAGAACTTTATGCTGTTTATTGCCCGGGAACTTCGGGAATACATGGCCAGACTCGGTGTACGTTCCGTGAGCGAGCTGGTCGGACGCACCGATTTGCTGCGGAAAAAGGCTGGACTGAGCGGGCCGGCTGCGCGGATCGATCTGTCCGGAATTCTTGCCGCTACACCGGCTGAGAGATGCATTTTTGATCCGGAGAAGCGATATGACTTCAGGCTTCAGGAAACGAAGGATGAGGCACAGCTGCTGAAGAATGAGCAGATCCTGAAAGCGCTGGAAGGCGGAGAAAAAGCAGAACTGGAGGTAACTGTATCCAACACGGACCGTACCTTCGGTACACTGCTGGGCGCAGAGATCACCAGAAGAAATCATGAGGGCCTCAAGGAGGATTCGGTGACGCTGAATTGCTCCGGAGCGGCAGGACAGAGCTTCGGCGCGTTTATTCCGAAGGGGCTGACGATCCGGCTGACCGGGGATGCCAATGATTATCTCGGAAAAGGTCTGTCCGGAGGCAAGCTGATTGTGAAAGCACCGGAAAATGCGGGATATGAGGCTGAAAATAATATCATAGCCGGAAATGTGGCGCTCTACGGGGCAACTTCCGGGGAATGCTATATCGCCGGTATGGCCGGAGAACGATTCTGCGTTCGAAATTCCGGAGCATACGCGGTGGTCGAAGGTGTCGGCGAGCATGGCTGTGAGTATATGACAGGCGGAAGAGCGGTGATCATCGGGCCTACCGGAAAGAATTTCGCAGCCGGAATGAGCGGAGGAATCGCCTATGTTTATGATGAATACAGCTGTCTGTACAGAAATCTGAACAAGGAAATGGTTCTGATGGAAAAAGTGGAAAACAGGACCGATTATGAAGAACTGAAGCAGCTGCTCGAGAAACACCTGAAATATACAGGATCGGTCAAAGCCGCGAAAATTCTGGAAAACTTTGACGAAAATCTGGAATATTTCAAGAAGATCATTCCCGGAGATTACAAAAAGCTGATTGCGGTGACCGGCAGGCTTGAGGAACAGGGAATGAGCCGGGAGGATGCTCAGATCGAAGCCTTTTACACATGTACAGGAGATAAATAAATGGGAAAAGCAACAGGATTTCTGGAATATCAAAGACAGGACGGGGCTGTTACAGAGCCTAAAGAGCGGATTGGTAATTTTGAGGAATTCCATCAGCGGCTTACCCCCGAGGAACAGCAGCTGCAGGGAGCCAGATGCATGGCCTGCGGCGTACCCTTCTGCCAGGCCGGAATGATGATCGCCGGGATGGCCTCCGGCTGCCCGCTGCACAATCTGGTGCCGGAAACCAATGACCTGGTGTACAGAGGAAAATGGGAAGCGGCCTATGAGCGGCTTTCCAAAACACACGGACTGCCGGAGTTTACCTCAAGAGTCTGCCCGGCTCTGTGTGAAAACGCCTGCACCTGCGGCCTGCACAGCGCACCGGTTTCCACAAAAGAAAATGAGAAAGCCATTATAGAATATGCTTTTGAGCATGGCCTGGTGCGGGAGGAAACACCGCAGATACGGACCGGGAAAAGTGTGGCAATCATCGGCAGCGGGCCTTCCGGACTTTCAGCGGCGCAGCAGCTTAACCGCAGAGGACATCAGGTAACGGTCTTTGAGCGGAGTGACCGTGTGGGAGGACTGCTCCGCTACGGCATTCCCAATATGAAGCTGGACAAGCGGATCATTGACCGGAGAATACAGCTCCTGGAAAAGGCCGGCGTGAAATTCAGGACCGGAGTCAACGTCGGCGTTGATATCAGCGGAGATGAGATCCTGCGGCAGTATGACCGGGTGGTCCTGTGCTGCGGTGCGTCTCACCCCAGGGACTTAAACGCGCCCGGCCGGGACGCGAAGGGAATATATTTCGCCGTGGATTTTCTGAAGGAAGTCAGCAAAAAGCTGATGGATCTGCATTATGATCAACAGGCTCTGAAGGAGGACGATCATTTCAGCTTCCGTTCCCTGAAAGGCAAAAAGGTCATCGTAGTAGGCGGCGGAGATACCGGCAATGACTGCGTCGGTACCTGTATCCGTCTGGGTGCCTCCTCGGTTATTCAGCTGGAGATGATGCCGAAGGCTCCGGAGCAGCGGCTTCCCGGTAATCCGTGGCCCGAATGGCCCAGAATCCTTAAAACGGATTACGGTCAGGAGGAGGCCATTTATCTGTACGGAAAGGACCCCAGAATTTATCAGACTACAATCACGGAATTTATTAAGGATAAACGGAATCGTCTGAAGGCTGTAAAAATCGTATCGCTGCAGCCGGTAAAGGATGAAAATACCGGAAGGGTCCGAATGGATCCGGTTCCGGAAACAGAAAAGGAATTAAAGGCGGATCTGGTGCTGATCGCCGCCGGCTTCCTCGGATCGGAAAGCTATGTCAGGGACACTTTTGGTGTGGAATGCAATGAACGGACCAATGTCCGGACTGCACCGGATCAGTTTCAGACCAGCCGTGAACGGATCTTTACCGCCGGTGATATGCACAGGGGACAGTCCCTGGTTGTCTGGGCCATCGCGGAGGGGCGCAGAGCCGCGAAGGCTGTGGATGAATCCCTGATGGGCTATTCCAATCTGTAGGGGAAAACTATCTTCACCATAATTCTCAGGAACGGATTCCGGATCATGCCGCTCTTTTGCGTTTGCACCATTCGGAATTAAGTTTTTATACAAAAAAGCTTGCACATTTCATATCCCTCCTATATAATGGCTTGCAGAACAAGGGCGTTCTGAAAAGGTGCATTTGCGCCTTTTTAGAATGCTTTTTCTTTGCCGGTACTCTTATGTGTACAATGATAAGCGTAGTTCATAAGCATTATTCAGGCAGAAAACTTGTTCGCAATCAGACAGGCCAACCTAAATATTTTTTTAAAAAAGTGGAGGAAAAAATTATGTCTTACGTTGATGAAGTGTACGAGAGAGTCGTAGCTCAGAACCCTGCCCAGCCCGAATTCCATCAGGCTGTAAAGGAGGTTCTGGAATCCCTTCGTGTTGTAATCGAAGCAAACGAAGAGGAATACAGAAAGGAAGCTCTGCTGGAGAGACTGACTACTCCTGAGAGACAGATCCTTTTCAGAGTACCGTGGGTTGATGACAAGGGACAGGTTCAGGTCAACAACGCAATGCGTATTCAGTTCAATTCCGCGATCGGCCCCTACAAGGGAGGCCTTCGCCTTCATCCTTCCGTAAACCTGGGCATCATTAAGTTCCTGGGCTTCGAGCAGATCTTCAAGAACTCTCTGACCGGACTGCCGATCGGCGGCGGCAAGGGCGGCTCCGATTTCGATCCCAAGGGCAAATCCGATCGTGAAGTTATGGCATTCTGCCAGAGCTTTATGACAGAGCTTTATCGTCATATCGGCGCTGACACCGATGTACCTGCAGGTGATATCGGAACCGGCGCACGTGAGATCGGTTATATGTACGGACAGTACAAGAGACTGACCGGCCTTTATGAAGGCGTTCTGACCGGAAAGGGCCTTTCCTACGGCGGATCTCTTGCAAGAACTCAGGCTACCGGCTATGGTCTGCTGTATCTGGTAGAGGAAATGCTGAAGTGCAACGGCAAGGAGCTTGCCGGCAAGACCTGCGCGGTTTCCGGATCCGGAAACGTTGCGATCTATGCAATTGAGAAGGCTCAGCAGCTTGGCGCAAAGCCTGTGACCTGCTCCGATTCCACCGGCTGGGTCTATGATCCCGAAGGAATCGATGTCGCTCTGCTTAAGGAAGTCAAGGAAGTCAAGAGAGCAAGACTGACGGAGTATGCGGCAGCTAGACCGTCCGCTCAGTATCACGACAAGAAGACCGAAGGAACCAATCAGTGGGAGATCAAGGTTGATATCGCTCTTCCCTGCGCAACTCAGAACGAGCTGAATCTTGAGGACGCGAAGAAGCTGGTTGCCAACGGTGTATTCGCGGTAGCGGAAGGCGCCAACATGCCTACTACTCTGGAAGCGACCGAGTATCTTCAGTCAAACGGCATTCTGTTCTGCCCCGGCAAGGCTTCCAACGCTGGCGGCGTAGCTACCTCCGCTCTGGAAATGAGCCAGAACTCCGAGAGACTTTCCTGGACCTTCGAGGAAGTTGATGCGAAGCTGAAGAACATCATGGTCAACATCTTCCACAACCTGGATGACGCAGCCAAGAAGTACGGCATGGAAGGCAATTATGTTGCCGGTGCCAACATCGCAGGCTTTTTGAAGGTTGCGGATGCCATGAAGGCTCAGGGTATTGTCTGATAGCTTTTGATACCTTCAGTACGATCCCGTACAGCGCTTTCCGTTCTGTTTCCGAAGCGGACAAGCATGAAACAGCAGTCGGAATACTTTCAGCAGGCGCCGGTAACGGCGCCTGTTTTACCTTAAGAGAACGGCCGGCGCTTTTCTTTTAAGGTAAAACATCCGCTGAAAGTGAGATGCTTTGGATAAAGTTTTAAGTACAATGCCGGTGAACCGCCCGGACGGCGGGCAGGCAGCAAAAGAAGGAGTCCATATGGTCAAGATCAATCATAATTATCAGAAGCTGGCGGAAAGCTATCTGTTTTCCACGATCGCCAAAAAGGTCAATGCTTTTACCGCGGCCAACCCGGATAAAAAGATCATCCGGCTCGGGATCGGAGATGTCACACAGCCGCTGACTCCCACAATCATCAGCGCGCTTCACGGCGCGGTGGAAGAAATGGCGCACGCGGAGACCTTCCGCGGCTATGCTCCGGATCTGGGGTATGAGTTTTTAAGATCAGTCATCGCAAAGCAGGATTATCAGTCCAGAGGCTGTCGGATCAGCGCGGATGAGATCTTTGTCTCCGACGGCGCAAAGTGTGATTCCGGTAATATTCAGGAGATCTTCGGGATCGAAAACCGAATTGCCGTCTGTGATCCGGTCTATCCTGTTTATGTGGATTCCAATGTAATGGCCGGAAGAGCGGGAGAGTATAACACGCAGACCGGAATGTTTTCCGATGTGATCTATATGCCCTGCACGGCGGAAAACGGTTTTGCGCCGGAACTTCCGGATGAAGTGCCGGACATTATTTATCTCTGCTTCCCCAATAATCCGACCGGTTCAACGGTTCCGAAGGAAAAGCTTCAGGAGTTTGTGGATTATGCCAACAGGAATCAGGCTGTAATCATTTACGACGCAGCTTATGAAGCCTATATCCGGGAGGCGGATGTCCCTCATACCATCTATGAATGTGACGGAGCGGATGAATGCGCCATCGAGCTGCGGTCTTTCTCCAAGAACGCGGGCTTTACCGGAGTGCGGCTTGGTTATACCGTGATTCCGAAAAAACTGGTCCGTGACGGTGTGATGCTTCATACACTCTGGGCCAGACGCCACAGCACCAAATATAACGGGGCACCCTATATCATTCAGCGGGCCGGTGAGGCTGTTTATTCTGAGGAAGGACAAAGGGAGATTCGGGGGCTGGTAGACTATTATATGAAGAATGCCGCAGTGATCAAAAACGGACTGGCGGAGGCCGGCTTTACAGTTTCCGGCGGAGTCAACGCCCCGTATATCTGGCTGAAAACACCCGGTAAGATGACCAGCTGGGAGTTCTTTGATTATCTGCTGGAAACCATCAATGTGGTCGGTACGCCCGGTTCGGGCTTCGGACCCAGCGGAGAGGGCTATTTCAGACTGACTGCTTTCGGAAGCCATGAAAACACATTGGAAGCCGTGGAAAGAATCCGCACTCTGAAGCTGTAATCTTCAACAGTCTGCAAAACATACGGAAAATGTATCATCTGAAGGAAACACCGGACACTGCTCCGATGTTTCCTTTTTTTGCGCGATAAGCCGGGAGAGACCGTGCCTGCCCTTTTTCAGTATATTCTTCCGGGGGCTCCTCGTCTGTGATAATATAAAACATATATGGTCGGAGCGGAAACAGAAAAGATACATTCAGATTCTGTGAAAGGGAGGGCAGCAGATGAGCAGCCGGAGGATCCCGGATACCTGTGCGGAATGTCTGTACAGAGCCAGAGCAAAGCAAAGCGGCAATGAGCAATACCTGGCCGCGGTACGTGAAAGGCTGGAAAATCGTACGGATGACGAATCGGCGCCGTACCTGGCCTATGAGTTTGACAGACTGTATGAAGAAATGTGCGGGACACGCGGCAGTATGGCCGGGATCAAGCATCATTACAATGAATTGATGCTTTCCCTGGAGCAGGAGATCCGTACACATATCAGGCAGGCGCAGGATCCGCTTTCAGAAGCGCTTGTTTATGCCAGGGTCGGTAATTATATTGATTTCGGGACACTGGAGCATGTGGATGAAAAAGAGTTTTTCAGTCTGTTTGAGAATGCTTCCATGAGCCCGGAGGATCAGCTGACCTATGCGGCCTTTCTGAAACAGTGTGAGCAGGGCGGGCAGTTCCTTCTGCTGCTGGATAACTGCGGAGAGATCGTCTTGGATAAGATCTTTCTGGAAGAACTTCACGACAGGTTTCCTCATCTGAAGCTCAGCGTGATAGTAAGAGGCGGCGAGGCTGCCAATGACGCGACAGTAGAGGACGCACTGCAGACCGGGATTGACCGGATCGCGGATGTTTATGAAAACGGAATGCCGCTGATGGGAACATTGTACAGCCGCCTTCCGAAGAACGCGCGGCAGGCGTTTGATGAGGCGGATGTGATTCTGTCCAAGGGTCAGGGAAATTATGAGACTCTTTCAGGGCAGGGGTACCATGTATTTTATCTTTTCCTTTGCAAATGCGATTACTTTGTCAGAAAATTCGGCGTGCCGAGACTGACCGGCATCTTTGCGGAGGAAACCTGAAGAAGGGAATGAAATCGGCAGTGCAGACCGGGGCAGAAGGTCAGAATTGAAATATGACTGAAGCAGGAGAAAGCAGATGATGGACAGACAGGAAAATATTGAGTTTTTCCGCCGTGAAATGGGAAAGGTAAGCAGGGAAGGCATTGAAAACCTGATGGCTTTTATAGAAAAAAGTGATTTTTATACCGCACCCGCCTCCACACGTTTTCACGGAGCCTGTGAAGGAGGCCTTCTGGAGCACAGCATCAATGTATACCGCTGCCTCCTGGAAAAGAAAAACGCTCCGGACGGACTCTGGAAAGAGCAGCTGAAGAACATCCCGGAGGAGAGCATTATCATTACTGCACTTCTGCATGATCTGTGCAAAACCTATTTCTATTCCGTGGAAATGCGCAATAAAAAGATTGACGGGGAATGGGTCCAGGTACCTTCTTATACGATCGAAGACAGGATCCCGTACGGACACGGGGAAAAGTCAGTGATGATGATTGAGGAATATATTAAACTCAAGCCGGCAGAACGGTTCGCGATCCGCTGGCATATGGGTCCCTATTCCGGCCAGCAGGACTGGAATACGCTGGGCGCGGCAATGGATAAATATCCGCTGGTGCTTGCCCTGTTCGAGGCAGATATGGAAGCCTCGCATGTGCTTGAAAAATAAACAGCAGCTTCTGCTGAAGGGGTTTATTTACAGCCGATACCCTGATGTGGTAAATTATTGGGAAACCATTCCGAAGACCTGTGACCGGTAAAAGGGCATAAAATCGGGAAACACGGAATGGAAGGGGGCAGCTGCATATGGAATGGAATTTCCTGTTCTTCTTCAACAGCATTCTGCTGGGAGCAGGTCTGGCCATGGACGCCTTTTCGGTCTCATTGGCCAACGGACTGAATGAAAATAAAATGAAGGAAGGGCGCATGTGCATGATCGCCGGTGTATATGCCGGATATCAGTTTGCCATGCCGATGATCGGCTGGCTCTGTGTTCATACGATCGTGCAGCTGTTCTCATCCTTTGAAAAGCTGATTCCCTGGATCGCGCTGATCCTGCTGCTGTATATCGGCGGGAAGATGGTGCTGGAATCGATCCGGGGAGAAGACGGAGACACCGGAGAAGCCGGGAAAACACTGGGCTTCGGTACGTTGATGGTGCAGGGGATCGCAACCTCGATCGATGCGCTTTCCGTTGGGTTCACGATTGCTGACTATGGAGCTCTGATGGCCTTTACGGCATCACTGCTGATCGCTCTGGTGACCTTTGCGATCTGCCATACAGGACTGCAGCTGGGAAAGAAATTCGGGACACGGCTGGCAGGAAAAGCCGGGCTGGTGGGCGGATTGATCCTGATTGCCATCGGGATCGAGATTTTTATAAAGGGAGTGTTTTTCTGAAAAGATGTACCAGAACCTATCAGATCCGGAAGCAATCGGAAAAGTTATTTCATATATTGAGGAACTGCTGGACGAGGCAGGGGTTCCGCTGAAGACGGCCAACAGAGTCAATCTGGCCGCGGATGAGATTATCACCAATATTGTCAGCTACAGCGGTGGGACCGGCGCGGAAATCACCTGTGAGATCCGTCCGGAAAAAATCCTGCTGATCTTTGAAGACGATGGTATGATGTATGACCCGCTTCAGGCGCGGGAGCCGGATATCAAAGCTTCCGCTGAGGAGCGGCAGATCGGAGGTCTGGGCATTTTTCTGACCAGAAAGATGATGAGCAGGATCTCTTATCAGCGGACAGGAGATAAAAACAGGCTGCAGCTGGAGCTCGATCGGTAAGCGGAAGCTTTTTGAAAAGCTGCGGAAAGGAGCGGCGGTGAATCGTCTTTTTATATCCGTTCTGATCAATGCGCTGATTGTGATTCTGACCTTTCTGACGATCAGTTATGTGATTCTGGCCATGATCAGCGGGAAGAAGGGGCACGGACAGTCCCCATGGACCTATTTCCGGTATTTTACAACGGATTCCAATATTCTTGCTGCGGCTGCGGGCATAGCGGTATCGATTGGTGATCTGTTGATGACGAGCGGGCGGATAACAGAGCTTCCGGGATGGATCTGCGGGCTGAAAATGGCCGGAACCGCCGCGGTAACGGTTACTTTTCTGACGGTTATTCTGTTTCTGGGGCCCACTCAGGGCGGCTATAAGCAGTTTTATGTGGAGGAGGGCTTTTATCTGCATATCGCAGGACCGCTGCTGGCGATCCTGTCCTTTCTGTTTCTGGATCCCATTCCCGGAGGCGGCATCTTTATGGGGATCGCCGGGATTCTTCCTGTTGTGATTTACGGATTGATCTATCTTAGGCGAGTGGTGCTGCTGCGGCCCGGGGAAGAAGGATGGCCTGATTTTTACGGTTTTAACAGGAACGGGCATTGGAAGGCCAGCATGACGGTGATGTTTCTGGCGGGAGCGGTTGTATCGGGTGTGCTCTGGCTGGTGAAGTAAACGGAACCGGCTGGCGCACAGCTGCAAAAAAACAGCGGATCCGGCAAAAGCGGCCGGGAATACGGCACCAGGGAATAAAATAACAAAACGGGAAAACAAAAATAAACAGGAAATAGAATAAAGGTCAGTTGTAAAAGTTAATTCCACTTTGTAGATTTAAATTCCACCTTGTAGGAG
>R20__coassemble_630_pt1 | contig 24493 bp, 17 predicted proteins | sample R20__metabat2_low_PE_019 | metagenome-assembled genome bin R20 | reverse complement strand
CAGTAAACCATCCTGGCGGCAGGCTTACCGCAGCAGACACAGGTATCCGCTATATGCTCCTGTGCAAAAGGAATACATCTGCTGGTGACTCCCAGATCCTCCTTGATCTTTTCCTCGCAGGCCTTATCTCCGCACCACATAGCCTTGACAAAACCGGATTTCTCCGTGAAGCACCTTCTGAATTCTTCCGGAGTTGCCGCCGCATAGGTATGCTCTTCCAGATGCTTTCTGGCCTTTTCGTACATGTCCTTCTGGATCTGCTCAAGAAGCTGTCCGACACGTTTTTGCAATTCATCCAGACTGCACTCCAGCTTTTCACCGGTGTCACGGCGGGCAATGATGCAGACATTATTTTCAATATCTCTGGGACCGATCTCGATCCGGAGAGGATACCCGTGCATTTCCTGCTCCGCGAATTTAAATCCGGGGCTCTTGTCTGTATCGTCTACTTTTACTCTGAAGCCGGACAGTACCTCTTTCAGTTCATAAGCCTTATCCAGAACCCCCGGCTTTCTCTGCTGGATCGGAATAATCACAACCTGGGTGGAAGCAATGCGAGGCGGCAGTACCAGCCCGGAATTGTCTCCGTGAACCATAATCAACGCACCGATCAGACGAGTCGTAGATCCCCAGGAAGTCTGATAAGCATATTCCAGCTTATTTTCCTTACTGGTAAACTGGATACCGTAAGCTCTGGCGAATTTGTCCCCGAAATCATGGCTGGTGCCGGACTGCAGCGCCCTGCCGTCATGCATCAGCGCCTCAATGGTATAAGTAGCCTCTGCGCCGGCGAACTTTTCTTTGTCAGTCTTGCGTCCCTTGACGACCGGAATCGCCAGATCCTCTGCCAGACAGTCCGCGTAAACATTCAGCATCTGCTGTGTTCTTTCCTGCGCCTCCTCGCGGGTCGCGTGAACGGTATGCCCTTCCTGCCACAGAAATTCTCTGGAGCGAAGGAACGGGCGGGTTTCCTTTTCCCAGCGTACTACACTGCACCACTGGTTATAGATTTTCGGAAGATCCCTGTAGGAATGAACATCCGAAGCATAAAAATCAGAGAAAAGCGTCTCTGAAGTCGGCCGTACACAGTACCGCTCTGTCAGAGGTTCGCTGCCTCCTGATGTAACCCATGCGACCTCAGGCGCAAAGCCTTCGACCAATTCACCTTCTTTGGACAAAAGAGTCTCCGGAATCAGCATGGGCATATAGACATTCTGCACACCGGTCTTCTTAAAACGTTCATCCATGCATTTCTGAATGTTTTCCCAGATCGCATAGCCTTCCGGCTTAATGACCATAAAGCCTTTGATCTGTGAATATGCAATCAGATTAGCCTTAATGACTACATCCGTATACCACTGCGCAAAGTCTTCCTCCATGGAAGTAATTTCGGAAACCAGTTTTTTCTGATCTGCCATTTTGCAGTATCCTCCGTTTTCTGCTCTGTGATTGATTCTTCTTATTCTCCCAGTCCGCTCTCAATAGACCGGACCAGTGCATTCAGTGCCTCCTGCTCGTCCTCTCCGCTGCAGATCAGTTCGATCTCATCTCCCGACTTGACACAAGCGCCCAGTACGCTGAGAACACTTTTGACATTCGCAGTCGTGTCCCTGAAGGAAAATGTAATGGAGGACTGATACTTCATGGCCTCCTTGCAGAGATTACCTGCGGGTCTTAAATGAAGTCCCGTGGGATTTTTAATTCTGATTTTCTGACTTACCATAATGAATCACCTTAATTATTTCTTTGCTTCCGGAAAATTTCTGAGGTCTTTTCCGAATATAACAATCAACAGTTCCCGAATCATCAAGCTCACTGTCCGTCAGCAGACTCTGTTTCCTCATCCTGTCGGCTTTCATCCGCTGCGGAAATACTGATCCTTGCCGCAAGTGTATTTCTGGCTGTCGTATGCTGAGGAAGCGTCACTGTAATCGGAACAGTATAGACCCTTGATTCCGATTCCTTTTCATCGTCTGTCCCGGTCTTTGCCGTACCGTCTACGTCTCCTTTTTTCTGCGCTTCCAGATAATCAGCGGCAGCCTCGGATACATCTGCGTGCGGCATCATTTCAGCTGATGTCAGCGTTTCCAGTTCCCCGGACGGCCCTGTCACTGACAGGTGAAGTGTTTTATCCTCTGAAGCCGCTCCGGCCGACTGTTGTCCGTCCGATATCGTCAATATCCTGGCATTGAGTCCTTCCGGAAGATTCTCCAGTGTGACCTCATCAAATCCGACCGGCACCGAAGCAACTGAAAGCGGTTCGATCTCGACTGTAAACCTCACTGTTTTGTCTTCAGAATCAGGCAAAAAAACATTATCAGGCAGAAAATCCTCAATATCCACCTCGACCGTTACATTTTCGTTCTTTCCTGTAATATCCACCCGTCCGGAAGGGATCGTGATATATTCCACCGAATTAATAGCGGAGGATCTTCCCGCTATGCGTACCGTTGCCGGATCAGACTCAATTTTCCCGCTCTGTACATATCCGGATGCGGCACTGCCGTCGATCGTCACCTGGAACGGGACCTCTTTGGTCGGATAAACTGCCGCGCTGACCTTAACGGAAGTAACGTTCATTGTCAGCTTGGTCCGGTCTATTTCCACTTCGTCCTCATCGTACAGATGAACATCCGCAAAGGTACTGATGCTGGCCATAGCCCCCGAAACATCCACTGTGGCCGCAGCACTCTTCACTTCCGATACGATCGATTCGGGACCGCTGATACGGATCTGGTTCTGTTCGGGAGTAATATCACTCAGAACATAACCCGCCGCGGGCTCTCCGGCGGAAGTGACCTTCAGGCTGAGTGTCGCGCTTTTTCTTTTCTCAATCGACAGCTTGACATTGGAAATGCTGCCGTCCATATTCAGGATCTCATTATTGTTTTTATTGGAGGACAGGTGAATCTCTATCGTATTTTCCGAAGTAATGTCCGCCACATCCGCGGTCGCCTGTATGTTTCCGGCATCCAGAGCGTCAGCCACCGAACGGCTGGCCCGGACAGTAACTACGGAAACCACATCTGTTCCGTCCAGTACAGTATAGACATTTCCCTGATCTGTGATCAGCTTTGTATTCTGAATAGTTACCGGAATGTTGTTGAACTGCACATATGTCACCGGATTATTATAATTTGTAACAAGAAGCCACAAAATACTGGAAGCCACTACCGCGGCGATCTTCAACCAGAAATTATTCAGAATAATGAATCTGAATTTTTTCATGTTTTCCTTTCCGCTTCCGAAAATCCGGATTCCGTCTGTTATCGGAATCCCTTTTCCTTCCAGGGAAGAAATGTTTTTTTCTCCTCCGGTTTGTCCTGCAGCTGTGTCAGCTGTTCTCTGAGCTGAGCACCGTTAATATTGCGGCGCAGTTTCCCGCGGTAAGCGGTACTGATATATCCGGTCTCCTCCGATACAATGATCGTCAGCGCGTCCGTATCTTCTGAAACACCCATGGCCGCCCGGTGTCTTGTTCCGAGTTCCTTATCCATTTTATTATGGCTGAGCGGCAGATAACAGGTTGCCGCCGCAATGCGGTCTCCGTAAATCACCACGGCTCCGTCATGGAGCGGTGTGTTTTTTTCAAAAATATTGATCAGCAGCTGGCTGGTGACCACACCGTCCACTTCGATTCCGGTTCTGACATACTCATTCAGCGGAGTTCCCTGCGCAATCACGATCAACGCGCCGGTCTTGACTCTGGCCATCTCCTGTGCCGCCCTTACCAGTTCCGTAATCGTCTGATCCGAGAATCTTCCCCTCGCCGTATCCGAAGATCTGAGCAGACCGGCCAGCCAGGAGATCTGTCCCAGCTCTTCGACCGCGTGCCGGAGTTCCGGCTGCAGAATAACGATCACGGCGGTCACGGCAATGCCGGCAAAATTCTGAATGATCCACAGGATCGTCGTCATATTGAACAGCGCCGCAATGGCCGCAAACGCGATCACGACTAGGACGCCCTTCAGCAGCGAAAGTGCCCGGGTATTCCGAATCCATACCATGATCTGATAAAGAAGAAAGGCAATGATCGCAATCTCAACAACATCCGTAATTCGCAGGCTCGGTATCGTAATATTGCTGAAATAATTCAGGAAAATAGTTTTTATATACTGGAGCATCTTCAGTTCCTGTCATCAAAATACTCGTAATCTTCTTCCGCGTCCAACATCTCCAGATCGTCATCGTAGTACTCTCCCTCTGAAGGATCGTACCTGTCCTCCGAGGCTTCTTCAGGCTCCTGCCGTCCCCGGCGTCCGCCCGGACGGCCCGCGTCTTTCTCTCTGGAATGATTGATCGTTTTGACCCTTCTCTCGGGAGTGGAAATAATCATTTTGGGGATTGCTTTTACATAATAATAGTAATCATCGTCCTCAAACTGGACCTCTTCTGTTCTGGAATAATCCAGATTGAAAAGGAAAAACACAATAATCTCCGCAATCAATGCGGAAAGGATGCAGCCAAGGATCGCGCCTCCCACGGAATAACCGGTGTTGTACGCCGCGGCTCCGATCAGAAGAATAATCAGCTGGACCAGAGTCCCGACACCGACGGCAATACTCCAGGAATGAATGATCCGCTGTCTGCGGACAAAGTAAACAACAATAACCGCCGCAGCAAAAGCTGCCGCCATGACAAGCATTCCTTTGTTCTGGAAAATACCGTCCACCAGAAACCGGAACTTGTCCAGCATTTCCTGTTCCTCCGAGGCCTGTCCGATCGTCGTCTCATTTTCAGCGATAAAACGCACAAAGGAAGAAACCAGCGCGCCGATGGCGACTGTGACAGCCGATGCCGGTGTAAACAAAAGTCCGGCGATCAACGGCAAAATATACGGCATTCCGATCAGGGATGCCGCCGGCATCATCAGGAGCAGCACCGTATCCCGCGGTGAAAAGCGGAAATAAAGAAGAAAGATCAGCAGAAACAGGATCAGTCCGACCAGCGCCGCCTCCAATGCCAGTGAATAAAGCTGCACCACCATATAGAGTCCCAGCAGACCCGAAGCAAGGTTCAGCGGGATCAGAGCGCAGAAAAGCGCAAGGATCAATGCCAGCAGCGGACTGGCCAGTGTGGATTCGTACCCGATCTTTCCGTTGACCCACAGGAAAGCGGAAAGCGTCAGCAGAAATTTGGCAAAAGGTGTGATCAGCGCCTCGTATTTTTCAAATATTCTGATTATGGTATCCTTGATCTGCAGCAGACTGTTCATCCGTTATTGTTCTCCGTCTCTCCTGTAATCCTCCGACAATTCCTTCAGCCCTCTGTAATATTTGCGGAGATTGCTCCGTGTCCTTTCATATCGCCGGTTGTAAATAATCAACGTTATAATCAGGAAAACCACCGTAAAACCGACATAGTATTTTATGATCGTCATAAAAAGCGCTTTCAGGTCCATGCCGTAAATTGTCAGCATCAGTTCTTCAAAATGGTAGATCAGATATACCCCGCCCAGAATCATAAAGGAAAAAGTTGCGCAAAGGAAAGATTTAAGCACCTGAGCTGACAGATAATCCCCCTTGAAGAACGCATCGATCTTCTCATCCTGTTTTCCTTCCGTCTGCTCATAGATCGCCATGGCGGTCATCAGGCGGATCCGATCCTCTCTTAACATAAACTGCTTTCTCCGATCGCAAAGACAACAAAATATACCCTGCGGGCCCCTGCCTCCAGAAGAACTTCGGCACAGGCGTCCAGGGTCGCTCCTGTTGTATAGATATCATCAACGAGCATAATTATTTTACATTTTACATCATTTCGGGATACTGTAAAAGCCCTTTTCAAATTTTCGTGCCGTTCCGGAACAGACAGTCCCTTCATAGGCGCGGTCTCACGGCATCGCTGAAGCAGGCCTTCCCGGGCCGGAATTCCGGTATCCTCTGAGATCTGCCGTGCCAGAAGCGCCGCCTGATTGTAGCCCCGGCTCTTCATTCTGCCTGCCGATATCGGTACCGGTATCAGCAGCTCAACACCTTCCGAGAGCCCGGTCCGCGCCAGCCTGCCGGCCATCGCGCTGCCCATAAACGCGGCGTATTCTCTGCGTTTTCCGTATTTGAAACGATAGATCGTTCCGGCAGCCTGATGATAGGGATAAACTCCGCAGCCCCTTGTAAAAAAATGCCGGGCATCCCTGCAGTCCCTGCAGTATTCGGCGCCCGGATCCGTCAGGGGCTTCCCGCATTTTCTGCAGACCGCAGCCGTGATCGGCCGAAGCTTTTGGCGGCAGCTTTCGCAGATCAGCTCCCCGAAAGGACGTACCGGCCGGTCACAGACAGGACACCTTAACGGGAAAACCCAGTTAACGGCCGTATTCCAGATTCTGTAGTTCAAGTATTCGGTCTCCCAGTCCGGTACAGCGCTTCGCCGGCGACGCGTTCCGGATCATTTTTTCCAGTTCACTCCTGCTCCCGAGAATCACTACACAGTTTTTAGCCCGGGTCACCGCAGTATAGAGAAGATTCCGGTTCATCAGGGAAGGAGGTCCTGACAGCAGCGGCAGGATCACTGCCGGATATTCCGATCCCTGAGCCTTATGTACCGTGATGGCGTAGGCCAGTTCCAGATCCTCCAGCTCCTCGTACGAAAAATCCACTGTTTTCTGATCTTCAAAAAGGACCTGTACGGTTTTCATATCTTCCCGGATCTGTGCGATGACTCCGCAATCACCGTTGAAAATGCCTTCTCCCCGCTCGATCGCCAGTCCGAAGTTTCCCCGGATCTCCCAGGTGATCTGATAATTGTTCCGGGTTTGCATCACCTTATCCCCCTCACGAAAAGTCACGCCGTGATGCGATATTTCCTTACGGAAGGAAGCGGCGGGATTCAGCACAGCCTGAAGTGCTTCATTTAATTTCTCCACACCCAGATTACCTTTCCGCATCGGCGTCAACACCTGGATCTCCTGCGGGCTGCAGGAAACATATCCCGGCAGCAATTCCCGGATCAACTGAACAGTATGCTTATAAATCGGCTGGACCTCCTGCCGTTCCAGAAAGAAAAAGTCCTTGCTCCGATTATCCAGCCGCAGCGCTTCTCCTTCCAGAATGCGGTGCGCGTTCATAACGATATCGCTTTCCATTGCCTGACGGAATATTTTTTTCAGAATAATAACAGGAAAAACACCGCTTTCGATCATGTCTTTCAGAATACTCCCCGGCCCTACGCATGGCAGCTGATCCCGGTCCCCGACCAGAATCAGTCTTGTACCGGGCTCCAATGCCCTGAGCAGTGCCGAAAACAGATGCATATCCGTCATGGACATCTCGTCTATAATGACCGCGTCAGCCTCCAGCGGATCGCTCTCATCCTTTTCAAAGCCGGAAAATTCCGATCTGTTTTCCGCAGCCGCCCGGACTCCCAGCAGTCTGTGGATGGTCACCGCTTCGTGTCCGGTCGCTTCTGTCATCCTTTTGGCTGCCCTCCCGGTAGGAGCCGCCAGCAGTACACTCTGGCGCATCGCGCTGAAGTACCGGATGATCAGATTGATCGTTGTTGTCTTGCCGGTTCCGGGGCCCCCGGAGATCAGCAGAATGCTGCGCGTCGCGGCATAAAGGACAGCTCTGCGCTGCAGCTCATCCAGCTCCATCCGTTCTTCCGTCTCCAGCCGCCGGATCAATAATTCCGCGCCTTCCTCATCCTGTCCTTCCGGCACGCTCTCCTGCAGCCGCAGCAGCCTGGCGGCGATATTTCTCTCTTCGGTAAATGCGGAAGAAAGATAAATCTGCCGGACTTCGTTTCCGAACCGGCTCACCAGTTCTCTTTCCAGAATCAGATTTTCGATCTGCAGAAGGATCTGCTCTCCCTCCAGTCCCAGCAGCTGCGCCGTTTTCTGAAGAAGCTCCTGCTCCGGAAGCCAGGTACTTCCCTCGGCCAGACTGTCTGCCAGAATAAATCGGACCGCGCTTCGGATCCGGAAATCCGAATCCGCCCGGATTCCCAGACGCATAGCCAGTTCATCCGCGGCTGCAAAGCCGATCCCATCCACATCATCCGCCAGGCGATAAGGATTTTCCTTTAAAATAGCATAGACCTCCATCCCGTAGGTCTGCCAGATCCGGATCGCTCTGGTATTGCTGATACCAAACTGCTGAAGATAAAGAACTGCCTGCCGGACATCCCGCCGCTCCTCCATCTGAGCGCCGATCTCCCGGGACATTCTTTCGCTGATCCCTTTGATCTCCGCCAGCCGTTCCGGCTCTTCCTCCATGATTCGAAGAGTCCCCTCTCCGAAACGGGCCACGATCCTTCCGGCCAGCTTTTCCCCGATCCCCTTTACCGCGCCGGAGGCCAGATATCTGTATATACTCTGCGTATCCTCCGGAGCGCAGGGCCTAAACTGAGCGACCTTAAGCTGCCTGCCATAGACAGGATGCTCCGTAAATTCGCCCAGAACCTCGCAGCATTCTCCGCATGAAACCGCCGGGACCGTTCCGACACAGGTCAGAATCTCTCCCCGGATCTCAAGCTCAAATACGGTATATGCGTTTTCTTCGTTGTGATAAATGACGTCGGCTACAAAGCCCTTATATTGTTCCATGTATTGATCAGAGGTTCAGAATAAGAACAGAGAAATGAAAAATAAGATCAGTCCGATACAAATTTCCGAAGGTGAAGGTATTGATATCTCCTGAATGAAAAGACATCGTGTCAAAAGTAAAACCGCGCATGCGTCTGCTCCAAAGAGCACTTTTTTACCTTTGACACGTATGTCATGAAATAATATCCTGTTATATTTCCGGACTGCCGGAAAGAAATTCCACATATCTGCCGGTACCGATCGCCACAGCGGTCATCGGGTCCTCAGCAGTCACCGCGCTGATGCCGGTCTTGGAGGTAATCAGCTCCTCCAGCCCGTTCAGCAGGCTTCCGCCGCCGGTCAGTACGATGCCGCGGTCCGCGATATCCGCCGCCAGCTCCGGAGGTGTCTTTTCCAGTACACTGTGAACCGCTTCCACGATCTGGTTTGTCGGTTCCTTCAAGGCCTCTTCTGTTTCTCCGGAAGAAACCCGGATTGTCCGGGGCAGGCCGGTGACCAGATTCCGGCCGCGTACCTCTATATAATCATCCTCCGGAAGAGGATAACAGGTACCGATTCGGATCTTGATATCCTCAGCGGTACGTTCTCCGACCAGCAGGTTATATTTCTTTCTCATATAGCGAACAATCGCGTCATCAAAATCATCCCCTGCAACCTTGATGGAGGTACTGACAACCGTGCCGCCCAGAGAAATGACTGCGATGTCCGTTGTGCCGCCGCCGATATCCACGACCATATTTCCGCAGGGACGGGAAATATCAATACCGGCGCCGATCGCCGCCGCGATCGGTTCCTCTATGATAAAGACCTCTCTGGCTCCTGCCTGAAAGGTCGCGTCCTCCACAGCCTTCTTTTCGACTTCCGTAACACCGCTCGGAACGCAGACAGCAATCCTGGGCTTGCGGAAGGTCCGCTTGCCGACTGCCTTCTGAATGAAATATTTCATCATTTTTTCGGTAACAGTGTAATCGGAAATAACGCCCTGCCGAAGCGGACGAACCGCGACAATATTACCGGGAGTCCTGCCCAGCATCAGGCGTGCATCCTCGCCGATTGCTTTGATTTTGTTGGTATCTCTGTCAAACGCGACTACAGAGGGCTCTTTCAGGACAACACCTCTGCCTCTTATGTAAACCAGAACACTTGCGGTTCCGAGATCAATTCCTATATCTGAAAATGCCATTTATATCCTCATTTCATCAATCGGCCCGATGTCCGCCAAGCCGGAGCTTTCGGGCCTCTGTATCAAAAGTATAGTGTACAGCTATGCATTTTTCAAAGCCTTTTTCCGGTCACGGTCACGTTTCAGCATTTTGTCGACATAGTACCCGGTATAGGAGGAATGAATCTGTGCAATTTCCTCCGGGGTCCCCTGTGCGATAACTGTTCCGCCTCCGTCGCCCCCTTCCGGACCGATGTCAATGATATGATCGGCTGTCTTGATCACATCCAGATTGTGTTCAATGACCACAACAGAATTTCCGCCCTCCACCAGCTGGCGGAGGATCCTGGTCAGTTTGGCGACATCCTCAAAATGCAGTCCTGTCGTCGGTTCATCCAGAATATAAATCGTCCGTCCGGTGCTCTTTCTGGAAAGCTCCGCCGCCAGTTTGATCCGCTGCGCCTCACCGCCGGAAAGCTCCGTAGACGGCTGCCCCAGCTTCACATAACCCAGCCCCACATCATAAAGTGTCTGGATCTTTTTGCAGATCGAGGGGACATTTTCAAAGAAGTGTACCGCCTCCTCGATCGTCATATCCAGAACGTCGTAAATGCTCTTTCCCTTATATTTGACTTCCAGCGTCTCTCTGTTGTATCTCTTGCCGTGGCATACCTCACAGGGCACATATACATCGGACAGGAAATGCATTTCAATCTTGATAATGCCGTCTCCGGAACAGGCCTCACACCGTCCGCCCTTAACATTGAAGGAAAAACGTCCCTTACTGTAACCCCGCGCCCTGGCATCGGAGGTCCCGGCAAACAGATCCCGGATCATATCAAACACACCTGTGTAGGTCGCGGGATTGGACCGGGGCGTTCTGCCGATCGGAGACTGATCAATGTTGATGACCTTGTCCAGCTGTTCTATACCGTCAATACCGTCATGCTGTCCCGGGATACATCTGGCTCTGTTCAGGTCCCGGGCCAGATGCTTATACAGAATCTCATTGACCAGCGAGCTCTTGCCGGAGCCGGACACTCCGGTCACAACCGTCATGACGCCGAGCGGAATCCGGACATCAATATGCTTCAGATTGTTGACTGCCGCTCCGCGAACGGTAAGCCAGCCGGTCGGTGTCCGCCTTACAGCAGGGACTTCAATCGCTTTTTTCCCGGAGAGATACTGGCCGGTCACGGATTCCGGCACCGCCATGATCTCGGCAGCGGTTCCGCAAGCCACGACTTCTCCGCCGTGAGAACCTGCCCATGGCCCGATGTCCACGATATAATCCGCTGCCAGCATAGTATCCTCATCATGTTCTACCACAATGACTGTGTTCCAGAGATCACGCAGATTCTTCAGGGTCCGCAGAAGTTTGTCATTGTCCCGCTGATGAAGGCCGATACTGGGTTCATCCAGAATATAACAGACACCGACCAGTCCCGAACCGATCTGTGTCGCCAGGCGAATCCTCTGTGCCTCTCCGCCGGAGAGAGTCGCGGTCGCACGGGCCAGAGTCAGATAATTCAGACCGACATCATTCAGGAAACCGACCCGGTTATGAATCTCCTTCAGAATCTGGTGTCCGATCATGGCCTGTGTTTCATTCAGTTCCAGATGGTCGATATATTCCTGCAGACTGCCGATGGACAGACAGGTCACTTCATAAATATTTTTATCCTGTACCGTTACTGCCAGAGATTCCCTGCGCAGCCGCTGCCCTCTGCAGAGCGTGCAGGGCGTGATCTCCATAAATGTTTCATATTCCGCCTTGGAGGTCTCGCTGGAGGTTTCCCGATAGCGCTGCTGCGAATTACGAATCAGACCCTCAAACGCGATCGGGTAAACGCCCTCTCCGCGCTGCCCCTTATAATGGACCTTGACAGAACGATCTGTTCCGTACATCAGCATGTCCCGGACCTCTTTTGTCAGCTCCTGCCATGGCGTATCCAGGCTGAAGTCGAATTCCTCACAAAGAGCCAGCAGCAGCGCATTGGCAAAGCTTCCTTTATTCATACATGACTGCCAGCCCATGATTGCGATCGCTCCCTGATTAATGGAAAGCTTTCCGTCCGGAACGATCAGCCTGGGATCAAATTCCATCCGGTAGCCGAGTCCCGCACAGTCCGGGCAGGCACCGAAGGGATTATTGAAGGAAAAGCTCCGCGGCTCGATCTCCGGAATACTGGTGCCGCAGTCCGGACAGGCAAAATTCTGTGAAAACTGAAGCGTCTCTCCGCCGATGATATCGACCTCAAGAAGACCATCCGCCAGTTCAAGCGCGCTCTCGATGGAATCCGTCAGTCTCTGCCGGATTCCATCCCGGATCACCAGACGGTCCACGATGATCTCAATATTATGTTTTATATTTTTATCCAGACTGATTTCTTCCGTCAGTTCATACTGGTTTCCGTCGATCCGCACACGGACATAGCCGTTTTTTCCGGCCCGTTCCAGTACTTTTTCGTGACGTCCTTTTCTTCCGCGGACGACCGGCGCCAGAATCTGAAAACGGGTTCCCTCCGGAAGGGCCTGAATCTGATCAACCATCTGATCCACTGTCGCCCTCGCGATTACCCGGCCACAGTCCGGGCAATGCGGGATCCCGATCCTCGCAAACAAAAGTCTCAGATAATCATAGATCTCCGTTACCGTCCCGACTGTAGACCTGGGATTCCGGTTCGTGGATTTCTGATCGATTGAAATCGCGGGAGACAGTCCCTCAATCTTTTCCACGTCCGGCTTTTCCATCTGCCCCAGAAATTGCCTCGCATAAGAAGACAGGGACTCCATATATCTGCGCTGTCCTTCGGCATAAATCGTATCAAAGGCAAGGGAGCTCTTGCCGGACCCTGAAAGCCCGGTCAGAACGACCAGCTGATTTCTGGGCACCTCCAGATCAAAGCCTTTCAGATTGTGTTCTCGGGCTCCACGGATCCGGATACAGTCCTCTTTATTGATAATGCTCCTGCGCTGTGCGTCCTTCTCGGCCTCCTTCCGGATCAGTCTTTCCGCCTCTGCCAGTGCCGGCCAGTAATCCGGTTTCTGTATTTTAACTGCCATGCAATTGTTCCTCGTTTCCTTTTCTCTGCTGCTCTCTGTACGCAGCATATCTTCCTGTCATGCCCATTGGAAGCAGATTGCGGGCCTGACATATCCCTGCTCACTCATTTTCCAGCTTCAGAGCCTGCTTTTTCAAAGCCAGCAGCTGATCGCGAAGGACTGCCGCCGCCTCGAAGTTAAGATCCGCGGCCGCGCGCCGCATTTTCTTTTCCGTTTTGGCAATAAGCTCTTTCAATTCCTTCCGGCTCATGGATTCCGGATCCTTTTCAAACCGGGTCTCCTCCGCGGTGACCTCCTTCGAGATCGCGATCAGCTCACGGACTGCCTTTTTGATCGTCTCCGGTGTGATGCCATGTTCAATATTATACTGATGCTGAAGCTTCCGGCGGCGCTGCGTCTCATCTATAGCCTTCCGCATGGAATCCGTCATATTATCCGCATACATGATAACATGGCCGCCGGCATTACGTGCCGCACGCCCGATCGTCTGGATCAGAGAGGTCTCCGATCTCAGAAAGCCTTCCTTATCGGCATCCAGAATCACGACCAGTGATATTTCGGGAATATCCAGTCCTTCTCTCAACAGATTGATGCCCACCAGTACATCGAAGACATCCAGTCTCATGTCCCGTATAATCTCCGCACGCTCCAGTGTATCAATATCCGAATGCAGATACTTGACCCGGACACCGGCCTCAGCCAGATATTCCGTCAGATCCTCCGCCATCTTTTTGGTCAATGTTGTGATCAGCACTTTATTCTTCCGGTCCGTCTCTTTCCGGATCTCTCCCAGAAGATCATCAATCTGTCCCTCAATCGGACGGACTTCCACCTCCGGATCCAGCAGTCCTGTCGGGCGTATCACCTGCTCCGTCCGCAGGAGTTCATGTTCCTCCTCATAAGGGCCGGGTGTCGCCGAAACAAAAAGCAGCTGATCGATCCGGCTCTCGAATTCCTCGAAATTCAGTGGCCGGTTATCCAGTGCGGAGGGCAGTCGGAAACCATATTCCACCAGTGTTTCCTTCCGGCTCCGGTCTCCGTGATACATTGCGCCGATCTGCGGAATCGTCATATGGGACTCATCGATAATGATCAGATAATCCCGATCAAAAAAGTCCATCAGCGTCAGGGGCGGTTCTCCCGGCCGCATGAAATTCAGATGCCTGGAATAGTTCTCAATACCGGAACAGAAGCCTGTCTCACGCATCATTTCGATATCAAAATGGGTCCTTTCCGAGATCCGCTGGGCCTCGATCAGCTTATCTTCCCCTTTAAAATAACGGACTCGCTCCTCCAGTTCGGCTTCAATATTATCGCATGCCAGATTGATCTTTTCCTGGGGGACAACATAGTGAGAAGCCGGATAAATCATCACATGTTCCAGAGAACTGTGAACCTTTCCCGTCAGGATCTCCACCTCACAGATCCTGTCGATCTCATCTCCGAACCATTCCACCCGCAGCAGATATTCGCTGCCCTGTGCCGGATAGATTTCGACCGTATCCCCTTTCACCCGGAAATTACAACGCTGCAGGTCCAGGTCATTGCGTGTGTACTGGATCGCAATCAGCTCACGGATCGTCTCATCCCGGTCCCTGATCATACCAGGGCGCAGAGAAATAGACATTCCCTTGAATTCCTCCGGGCTGCCCAGGCCGTAAATACAGGAGACCGATGCCACAACGATCACATCCTTCCGTTCGGCCAGTGAAGCGGTAGCCGAAAGACGCAGCTTGTCAATCTCATCATTGATCGCGGAATCCTTGGCAATATAGGTATCAGAGGAAGGCACATAAGCTTCCGGCTGATAATAATCATAATAGGACACAAAATACTCTACCGCGTTTTCAGGAAAGAACTCCTTCATTTCACCGTAGAGCTGACCGGCCAGTGTTTTATTATGCGAAATAATAAGCGTCGGTTTGTTCAGGGCAGCGATGACATTGGCCATGGTAAAAGTCTTGCCGGAACCCGTCACGCCCAGAAGGGTCTGAAACTGATTTCCTGCCTTAAAGCCGTCCACCAGTTCCCGGATCGCCTGCGGCTGATCTCCCGTGGGAGCATATTCACTGTGTAATTTAAAAATAGATTCCCCTGACATCCCGGACCTCTTTTTTTGACTACTTTTTACAGCTGCTGCAGTGCTTGTCTCCTGCTGCTCACTTCGTATGAACACTTGTAAATTTTTTGCAGCTTTTGATTATACAGCAAAACGTCCCGGGAAACTACCGGGACGTTTTATCTTTCGGTTTTCTTCAGTCACGACCGCTTATAATCCGGAGTGAGTGATTTATCGCCATTCTTCCCTGCTCGTTTTGCTTCCGTAATAATCTTTTTTGGCCTCATACATGTCCAGCTCCGCGTTTCTGATCAGTTCATCCATATCCAGTGCCGACACATTCTGGGAAGCACTGCCGATCGATACATGGTATCCCCCGGTGCTGACTCGTTCTTTAAAAATATACAGGCCGGAGGATACCGCCGGTCCGGCCTGATCCACCGCAAAGGCTACAAATTCATCCCCGCCGATCCGATAAGTATGCTCCTGCCCGAAGACAGCCTTCAGCTCCCGGGCAACAGACTGAAGCATCCTGTCTCCGGCCGCATGCCCTTCCCGATTGTTCAGTTCATGCAGACCATTGACGTCGATATAAATACAGGTCAGGCTTTCCCGGACCTTTGACGGATAGGCGGATAATGCTGTTTCAAAACCATTGCGATTGTGAATACCCGTCAGCTGATCCATGGAGCCCAGCGCCTCCAGCCGGCGCTCCAGCGCAAAGCGGTTGATCTTGGTCACCATCATAAAGGTATTGCTGGCAATGCTGAGAATTCCGAAAACCAGCGCATCTGTCACATCGGCAGCCAGAACCGTTCCTGTTTTTACTATAAAGCAGGCCAGAATAAATACCAGATCGGACAGGATGATCATGATGCTCATCCGCAGCGGAGAATCCACAAACAAAAGCGGGACAAAGATCAGCAGCACCATATAGGTGATCGTTTCATGCTCCGGACGGGTTACAATCCCCAGCATAAACCCATAGCCGAAAAAGGCCGTCACCGCGATATATAAAAGCATCCGGATTCTGGCCGGCCATCTGCGGTAGAGCAGGTCGGAAGCAAAAAACAGAAGTACGGAAACGGTCGTCCCTGCCAGATAGACGCCCCTGTTCCGGTACAGCTCCGAGGAGAAAAAGCTCCCCATCAGCATAAAGAAAATACAGCCTGCCGCTATTGCGGAAAAGACCCGGATGACGCGGTAATTGGAATCTGTCATTTCCTTTTCGCTGATCCTCCGGTAGTCCTCCGGATCCAGGCCGGCATACAGCATGACCATTTTAAGCCGCTCCGACAGAGACCGGACACTCTGCTTCAAGCTTTGTCCGGGGACCTTTTCCTCTCCTGCCCTCCTGCTGCCTTCCTGCTGTCCGATATCAGAACGCTTTCTGTCTTCTGATCCGGAAGCTGCCCGCCTGGAATTTTTTCCCTGTGAAACGGCTTCGGCTGCTGCCGCAACAGCATCAAAAGGCTTTTCCGCCCGACGCGTGCCTGTGCGCAGCAGATCCCAATATTCCTCCCTGTCTTCTCCCTCAAAATGTTCCCGGAGCAGATACTTGGTATCCTCGTCGATCATGGTCAGCATCGCATCCGCGATCTCCGGGTCAAACTGAATCCCTTTGTTTTTTTCGATCTCCGCCCGGGCTACCGGCTGCGGCAGCAGACGCCGGTAGCTTCTGTTGGAAGTCATGGCATCATAGGAATCCGCCACTGCAATGATCCTGGCCGTCAGCGGGATATTCTCCCCGGAAAGGCCCTCCGGATATCCGGTACCGTCATAACGTTCATGATGATAGCGGACACCTTCATTCAGATGGGGCAGAACAGACAGCTGTCCGAGTATCCGGGCACCGATCACCGGATGTGTTTTTATGACCTTATATTCATCTTCCGTCAGCCGTCCCGGCTTATTGATGATCTCATCCGGAATACCGATCTTACCGACATCATGAAGCATGCCGATATAATAGATCTGTTCCTGCTCTTCCTGTCCGAGGCCGATCCTGGCGGCCAGCTCTCGGGAATATGCCGCTACTCTTCTCGAATGATCGGAAGTATACAGATCTCTGGCGTCGACCGTCCGGGCCAGTGATTCCATGGCCTCGACCGTCATAAACTGAGCTGTCTGCTCCGCCTGAAGCTTCCCAAGATGCAGGATCCCCAGCTCCTGAAAATTCTGAATCGTACAGAAAATCATCAGGAGAACCAGTCCCACCGCCATCAGCATGCCGCTGGTCACGGAGGTTCCCTGCCGATAAATAATGATCTGCAGCACCGCGCAGACAGCCAGGCTCATCAGACCGATTCCGGCCATCAGATAATGATGAAAACGCCTTCGATAAATATCCTCCGCGATCGTCGCAAACATGGCCACAATGGAGAGCAGACAGAAAATTTGAGAATACAGCGAAATCTCCGACAGACCGAATAGCTCTGTTTTGTGCAGTATATACATCACAGCCGTCACAAGAATACCTGCCGCTTCCAGCAGCATATACACCATGCGGTATTTTCTTTCCTGAATATGATCAATATACAGCGCCGCGGCAGTCGGCATGAGCGGAACCGCAAAAAAAGCGGCGTTCCGGATTGCCGAAACATTCGGAAAAACAAACTGGCGAAGTCTGGAGTCCGCCAGGATCCAGAAAGATACCACAAAGATACTGAGTCCCAGATAAAGCAGCGAATCCTGTTTTTTAACAAAAACGCGAAGGAACAGACTCCGGGCCATCATTTCCATCGCGATGACCAGCAGTGTCATGGCTGCGACAATCTCAAACTGAAAGCTTCTGAATACAGATATCAGCAACGAAGTATTCTGTCCGACCGCGGCACTGCCGATCCGCCCCGCATCAACAGCCGCAACGGAATTAAGCTCCAACGTGATCTCTTTCCCGCCGCTGTGATCCGGAAGCTCGATCATCAGGTAAGAATACGGCCGGTCTGTCCCCATAGTGTCCACGGTGCTGCTGTCATACAGGAAGATCATGTCTCCGTCCACGTAGGCCCGAACATCCTGGCCTTTGTTCCAGAGCATCAGATGGTCATATGCTTCATTTTCGGGAAGAATATTCCGGATCCGGAATGTTTCCCGGTTCCCGACATCCACATTGACCGGAAGCTCCGGAAGAGAGACATCTCCCTCCTCTGTTTCCAGAACCCAGCCTTCACTGAAGTCTTCCTCCACCAGGTGATCCGGTCTGCGGTCTGAGGCATGTGTCGATTCCTGAAGGAGCATGTTGAAGAATACGCCCGCAATCGAAAACGCGACCAGAAGCACCAGTGCGGTCCTGACCGCAGCGGTGATCTTCTGCTCGCGTTCTGTAGATTTTCTGTCCGTATTCCTGCTCATGATCTTCCCCCTGTCGATCCGGCCGGCAGCCGCGGAATTGTCCGCAATGCTCCGTCCGTTCAGGCTGACATACTCTGTTTCCTGTATTATATCAGCAGTGGGAGTAAAAATTAACCTGTTTCACATCCGATTTGCTTTCAGTTCAGATACAGGACACCTGCAATCGCAATAAAACCCAGGATGGTCAGTAAAGTATAGACCGAGAGAGCTGATGAATAAAACTCCTTTTTATCCTCTCCCCGAATGTAAAGCGGAAGTATATACGGCGGCGGCAGGATCAGCATGATTCCGACAGTCAGCAGAGCGCTGTCCTTTGCAAAGATACCGCCGATTGCCCTGAAAATGACAAACACCGCGCCAAAAAACAGGAGCTGCATGCCGATTCGCAATCCGATCGCTTTAAGGATTCTTCCCCAACTGACATTTTTAAAGTTCATCCGGAAACCGATGACCACCAGAATCATGGCGCCGGTCGGCGTGGCAATAAAGGTGCATACAGTATCAATCAGTTCCCCGGCTGCTGTTCGGCCGATCCATCCCCCGATTCCGGAAACGCCCAGCACAAGTCCCGCAAAGACCGCAATCAAAACCGGTGTTCGGCACAAACCTGCCAGTGCCTCCTTCATCGTCTGCTTCTCACCGCCCACATTTTTGACCATGGCGATATAGATCGTAAAGATCGCCAGCGAATGCCCCACATCCATGACAGCGAAGGTCCTGATCTGCTCCGCCCCTGCCAGAAGAGCAAGCAGCGTATAGCCGAGCATCCCCGCTTCATAGCCGGTCAGCATAAAAGGCAGGCTTTCATCCTGCTCATGAAAGAGCCGGCACAGCAGTTTTCCGACATAGATCCCACCGGCCGTCAGCACAAAAAGCACCAGCGGAAACAAAATCGTTTCGGGGTCGATTCTGTTTTTATAAAAATTGTAAAAGAGATTCGCCGGCAGACAGAAGTTCATAACCAGTGTCTGAAGCGTTTCCGCTCCTGTCGGACTGATCAGCTTTTTTTCTCTGCACACCATGCCGATCCCGAGCATAACCAGTACCGGCATTACTACATTCAGCATTCCCATTTTCCGTCATCCTCTCTGCTTTTCAGATTCCCTTCAGACAAATACCTTCATATATTTCTTTCGAACATAAATATAGCAGATCAGCTGCAGGATGATGGTCACGATCCAGGAAACCGGATAGGAAATAAACAAAAAGAAGCAATTGCGGTGCTGCGGAAACAGTACAAAGATCCAGAAGACTCTGACTCCCACTGTTCCGATCACCGAAAGGATCATCGGAATCGCGGAATGACCCATTCCGCGCAGCGCTCCGGGAATACAATCCATATACCCGCAGAGGAGATAGACCGGGAAGGTGATTGCTCCGATCTGCATGCCGTAATCAATCACAGCCCGGCTGGAGGTGTAAATTCCGATCAGCTGGGGCCGCAGCAGATAGCAGAGCATTCCCATACTTCCGCCAACTACTGTTTCCAGAATCAGACAGTCGATCAGCACCTTCGTCATTCGGTTAAATTTTTTCAGACCGAAATTCTGGCTGGTAAAGCTCATGCAACCCTGAGTAAAAGAGTTTACCGTAACATATAAAAAGCCGAGCAGATTGTTTGTCGCGGTATAACCGGCCATTGCGTCCGCACCGAACGAATTCACAGAGGACTGGAGCAGTGCGTTGGAAAAATTGATTACCGTCGATTGTATGCCGGCCGGAAGTCCCACCTGAAGCATCAGTTTCAGCTGCTGCGGGCAGATCCGCAGCTTTCGGAAGGAAAGCTGATAAGAGGTCCGCGCGGTGCACAGGCATCGCAGGACGAGGATGCAGGAAATACACTGGGAACAGACTGTGGCAACTGCGACGCCGGCCACTCCGAGATGAAAAACAATGACCAGAAGCAGATTCAGCACCACGTTCACACAGCCTGCCAGCAGCAGATAATACAGCGGCCGCCGGGTATCCCCCACGGCGCGGAGAATTGCAGCCCCATAGTTGTACAGCATAAAAAAGGGCATACCCAGAAAATACAGCCTCATATACAGTACCGACAGATCAATGACATCATCCGGTGTGGCCATAAGACCGAGCGCCCATCTCGAAAGAAGCTGCCCCAGAAACAGCATGGTGATCCCGGTAATCAGTGCGGTCAGGATCGCAGTATGCACCGTTTCCTGCATTCCTTCGGCATTTTTTGTCGCAAAGTATCGGGCAGCCGTAACATTGACGCCCATGGAAATGCCGATAAACAGATTTACGAAAATATTGATCAATGCCGTCGTGGCGCCGACTGCCGCCAAAGCTTCACTGCCGGTATATCTCCCCACCACGACCAGATCCGCGGCGTTGAACAGCAGCTGCAGCAGACTGGAAAGCATCAGCGGTACACAGAACAGAATCAGCTTGCTCATGACCGGGCCGCTGGTCATATCGATCTCATAATTTTTACCGGTGATTTTGTTGTTATTCACTGAATGCTCCTGACGATCCGCCTATCTCTTGTGCTTCCCGCAAATGTAATATGACTTTCTCACCATTCAAAAGGGACCGCAATCGATGCCGGTCCCTCCCTGAATGTTCTGTGTCTGCCTGTTTTATGCCCGCTCTGCTTCCAGCCGATGCTCCAGCGCCTTGGCACGGTTGATTGCACAGAGGATGCCTTTGATGGACGCCATGGAAATATTGCTGTCAATGCCGACGCCAAAGACATCCGCTCCTTCCTTGGTCCGAAGCTGAATATAGGCGACCGCCTTGGAATCCGAGCCTCTGCTGATCGCATGTTCCTTGTAATCAATAAACTCGTACCGGTTCATCCGCTCATCCCGGATCGCATTGAAGAACGCGTCGATCGGTCCGTTTCCGTCACCGGTGACCTCGAAGATCGTATCCTTATGCTGAAGCATACCGTAGAAATGGGAATGTGCCACACCGTTTTCCACATCCGCGTTCAGCTTGTTGCGAATCAGTCTGTAAGGACCGTCCACCTGCAGGTATTCTTTCTCAAACAGTTCATAGATCACATTGCTTTTAAGCTCCACGCCGGTGCGATCCGCTTCCTTCTGAACAAAAGCAGCAAATTCCGGATGCATGGCCTTGGGCATATCAAAGCCGAATTTGTGATTCATAATGAAGGCCGCGCCGCCCTTGCCGGACTGGGAATTGATACGGACAGGCTCGTAATCTCTTCCGAGGTCTTCCGGATTAATCGGTAGATAAGGAACCATCCACTTATCCGTCCCGGTCTCCTGCATATAATTGAAGCCCTTATTAATGGCATCCTGATGGCTGCCGGAGAAAGCGGTAAATACCAGATCTCCGCCGTAAGGATGTCGTTCCGGCACACGCATTTTAGTGCAGCGCTCATACATCTCCAGGATCCGGTCCATATGGGAGAAATCCAGTTCCGGATCCACTCCCTGCACATACATATTCATGGCAACCGTGATCATATCCACATTTCCGGTTCGTTCTCCGTTTCCGAACAGGCAGGCCTCCACTCTCTCCGCGCCGGCCAGCAGTCCCATTTCCGTTGTGGCCACGCCGCAGCCTCTGTCATTGTGTGGATGCAGGGAGATAACGGCCCGTTCTCTGCCCGGAAGAGTCCGGATGCAGTATTCGATCATATCCGCAAACTGGTTGGGCATACAATTTTCGACCGTGGTAGGCAGGTTCAGAATGACCTTGTGCTCCGCGTCCGCATGGAGGTGATCCAGTACTGCCGCGCAAATCTCGACCGCGGCATCCATTTCCGTTCCCATGAAGGATTCCGGAGAATATTCATAACGAAGATCCATACCGGCCGCAATGACAGGCTGAGCCATTTCATAGATCAGGTCAGCAGCATCCACTGCGATCTTTTTGACGCCCTCCACATCCGTGCGGAAAACAACCTCCCGCTGAAGCGTGGATGTCGAATTATAAAAGTGGAAGATGACGTGCTTCGCGCCCTGAATGGCTTCAAAGGTTCTTTTAATCAGGTGCGGTCTGGCCTGCACCAGGACCTGAATCGTCACATCATCCGGAATGTGGCCGCCCTCAATCAGCTCGCGGCAGATCTCATAATCGGTATCAGATGCGGACGGAAAGCCGATCTCCACCTCCTTGACGCCGATCTCATCAACCAGCATATGGAACATTTCCAGTTTTTCTTCCATATTCATCGGATCGATCAGTGCCTGATTGCCGTCTCTGAGATCCACGGAGCACCATACCGGTGCCTTATCGATCTGCTTATCCGGCCAGGTCCTGTTTTCGATCGGCTGCGGTACAAACGGAATATACTTTTCATAACCCTTCATAATTGTTTCCTCCAGTTCTTCTGTCCGTATAACATAAAAAGCCCTGACCCTTTTATAATAAAAGGTCAGGGACGTCTTGTTATGGCGTGGTACCACCCTGATTCAGCCGCAGCTTTCAGAAGTGCTCCCGGATGTTCCGGTATTTTTGAAGCTCTCACTCTCTGCGGCCCTCCGGCCTCCAACAAGGCCTTAACCTGTAACGGGGTTATCCGTACAGCCTTACTCTGAATATTTCGGGCTGTCAACTCCGGGACCAGTTATGCACCTTGCCTCTTTCACTGCCTCGCACCGGCCGGCAGCTCTCTGTAGAAAGGATTGCAGGGTCTTTCTTCCCTTCGCAGTCTTTCGGGTCAGTATTCAATTTACCGGGAAGTACTGATATACTCAGAACTTTCTTAAAACAATTTACGCAATTTGCTCCGTTTTGTCAACTACTCCGTAGGATTCAGAAATTCCGATACAGCCCGGAGGCTTCAGGGATTCCGACTGTTTTATTTCCGCAGGCTTGTACCGGGTCATGATGCGGACTGCAGATTCAGCAGAATCAGCGCCGCAAGGATCAGAATCAGCCCGATCCGTTTGCGCCGGTCGATCTTTTCCCGGAAGATCAGAACTCCGGCCGTGCTGACCGCCAGCAGGGCTCCCGCGCTGTTGACCGGATAAGCGATCACCGCAGGAACACTTTTCAATGCCAGCAGGAAGAAGAAGGAGGCAAAATAATTCGGAATCCCCAGCACGATCCCCCAGCAGAAATCTCTTTTTGTAAAATGCTGACCGCGAATAAGGGAGACAACTGCGCTCAAAACGCCGGCTGTGAGAAAAGTTATCAGCAAAAACAGATCCTTCAGCTCCGCTGCTCCGCCTTTGTCAAAAATATTGGTCATGGAGTCCGTAAAGCCGCCGACAAGGAGTACGGATATCAGCAAAAGCTTCCTGCCGCGGCCGGGAAGCACAGCTGAAGCAGCGGTGCTTCCCCCCGAAGAATTCGCTGCTGTCCCGGCAGCGATCTGCCCGGTGATATTCTCAGATATATCTGCGGACACGGCTCCGATTCCATCGCTGTTGATAACGAAGATCGCCGCCAGCGCCAGCGCAAAGCCGATCACAGCGCAGGTCCCCGGCTGATCATGATAGATCAGCACCGCCATCAGTGTCGGAACGAGCACCCCCAGCTTTGAAAAAAGCGCGGACAGGACAACACCGTTCTCCCGAATGCTTTTCTGAGAAACCAGAAAGCCGGACAGAAAAAAGCATCCGCTGATCAGTCCCACCAGCAGCGCAAAGCCGATCTGCGCCCCACGGGCAGTTGTCAGAGCGGCAGGCAGCCCGTCCCGGAAACCGATCACGGCCGACACCAGTACACAGACAATGTAATTTGCCAGAAACATGATCATGTTGTTTCCGGGCTTTTCTTCATAAAATCGCAGTATGATCATCAGCAGCGCATTGCTGATCACCGCAAGCAGCAGAAAAAACATACACTATGGCCTCATTCCTGTCCCAGCGCGTCCCAGGTACTGTCGATCGCGTCCTCTACTGCCTCCAGAGCCTCTTCCAGACTGCCTGCCGCATTCTCGTCCGGATGTTTTTCAGCCTCTATTGCTTCCAGAAGCTCCGTATATTGATATTTGACCTCTTCCAGTGTTGAGATCAGCTGTTTCAGTTTTTCCCTGTTCATGGTCTCTCCTTTTCTCGGACTTTGTCCATTGTAACTGATTTTCACAATCGGAACAATCCGGATCCTCTCCGTAAAATTTCCGAAAATGTATTTCCAAATATTCCTTTTCCCTTCTTGCCTCTCTTTTAAGGTCATTTTATGATAATCATGTTGTATATTCATGCAGCGGAGGTTTTTATGTCTGATTTGCGGATCTTTTTTCATAAAGCCGTATATAAACTGGCCGGGCTCTCCGTTTTTCCGTTTCTGAAGCTGAAATATGGCTTTTCCACGGATCATGTTCCCAAAATAAATGAGCCTTTCCTGATGCTGTCCAACCATACGACAGAAGTGG
>R20__coassemble_595_pt1 | contig 25641 bp, 26 predicted proteins | sample R20__metabat2_low_PE_019 | metagenome-assembled genome bin R20 | reverse complement strand
AGGCTATACTATGGCTCGGATTAAAAGTAACCATCATTGTCAGTATTGCCGCACTGCTTCTCGGAATGATCCTGGGAACTTTGCTTGCTGTTATGCGGACAAGAAAAAATAAAATTCTTCAATTGATTTCTACCGTGTATGTGGAATTGATCCGCGGAACACCGGTAATGATTCAGCTGGTAATGGTCTATTACGGAGCCTCTATTATAGGAATACACTTTCCTTCGACGCCGATTCTCGGAAGCGGAAGCGTCAATGGAGTCACATCGGATCGACTGATCGCGGCTATCATCGGCCTGGGACTTAATTCAGCGGCGCTGATTTGTGAAATTGTGAGAAGCGGAATTCAATCTATTGAACGCGGGCAGACAGAAGCAGCTCTTTCAATCGGCATGAACAGTCGACAGACAATGTTTAAAATTATTCTTCCCCAGGCAGTCAGAAACATACTTCCCGCGCTGGGAAATGAATTTGTCAACATGATCAAAACATCCTCCCAGGTTACAATTCTCGGACTTGCGGATCTAATGTATGTATCCAGCTTGATCAGAGGGCAGAGCTACCGTCCGTTTGCACCTTTCGTCATTGTGTTTTTTATGTATTTTATTTTGACATTTACAACATCAAACCTGGTAAAGAAATACGAAAAACACCTGAATCGAAGCAGAAACTGAACAGTAATTCATACATCAATGCGCGCAGATGTCTTGAATAGATAGAAAAGAGAGGAGAACAATTATGAGAAAGTTAAACAAATTAACAGCAGCAATTGTAATTGCGGCAATGAGCATGGGTTTAATGGCCTGCGGGACTTCAACTGCAGAAACAAAAAGCGATGCGGCTGAAGTGAAGGAAGAGACAGTTAACGAGGAACCGGAAGAAAGTGCTGAACCGGAAGAAGCTGCCGAAGAACCTGAGCAAACAGAAGATATTGATACTTCAGAAATGGGACATTCCCTTCAGTCTATTTATGAAAGAGGCTATGTGCTGATCGGTCTTGATACAACTTTTCCGCCTTTTGTTTTCAGGATCCGGCATCCGGAGAAGTTTACGGCATTATGGTTGATTTTGGGACAAGGCTTGGGGAAAAGCTTGGGGTTGATGTGAAATATCAGCCCGAGGCATTCGGCACACTTCTTTCCGATCTTACAACTGATAAGATCGACATGGTCTGTGCGGCTGTTACTGTTACGGAAGAGCGAAAAGAAATCATGATGTTTTCGGATCCCTATATCGCAACGGCTGATACCATGGTCGTCAGAACGGAGGACGCTGATAAATATACAGATCTTGACAGTTTTAAGGGGACATTAATTGCGGCAAATAACGGAACTTCACAGCAAACACATGCTGAAACTATTGAAGGAGCCACGGTTATTGCTACTGACGGATCAGCGGATGCTATTCTTCAGCTGGTGTCCGGAACGGTTGATGCAGTGGTTGTAGACAGCGTAAACGGCAAACAGTATGTTGTGGCCAATGAAGGCGCAATTACCATGATTGATGATGCTGCTTTTGAATCAAATGATAAGGCTGTCGCATTACAGCTTGGGAATGAGGATCTGGCTGAAGCATGCAATGAGGTTATTGCGGAAATGCTTCCGGAAATGGATGACCTTGTAGATTATTATACAAAGTATTCTGTTGAGGTCCTTGGCAACTAATATATCTCAGATGGAGTTCCGTTTTCGCCGGCATATCGATTGAACAGAAGGTGGCTCGATGAAGTATTTATTGACAGGTGCATGTGGGTTTATCGGCGCATATGTGTTAAGAGCACTTTTCGATGAGAAAGAGGAGGTTGTCTGTATGGATATCACTATCCATACAGACATTCTGGAGAAAATTTTCACGCAGGAAGAGCTTAAAAGAATCCGGTTTGTCAGAGGAAATGTTCAGGATCTGGCTTTTCTGGTGGATCTCTGCAAAAAAAACGAGATCAACAGCATTATCCATTTGGCGACGCTTCTTGAAGTGCCCTCACGTAACTGCTCGGAAGCCGTAAAGACGAATATTCTCGGGACGGTGAATATTTTTGATACCGCGAGAATTCTCGGAATGAAAAAAGTTGTATGGGCCAGCTCGCAGACTGTATTTGGGCCTCAGGGCAGACATCGGGAAGAATATATCCAAAATGACGGAGCTCATTATCCGTTGACTATATATGCGGCGACGAAATCTTTTCTGGAGAATATTTCGCGAAATTACTATGAAGAATACGGGCTGATAACAATAGGGCTGAGATACAGTATTGTTTATGGCTACGGAAGACCGGACACCGGGGGAGGAGGATATGCAGCCTGTCTGATCAATCGTCCTGCCTATGGTAAAAAAGCAATCGTTCAGTACGGAGATGATGCGCCAAACTGGCTTTATGTTAAAGATGCCGCAAGGGCAACACTGTTGGCATGCAGGACAAGTGAAGAGAGAATACGGGCATATACGATCACTGGGGAAATTCAGGAAACCAAAAAGGTCAGAGACTATGTTAAAAAGATTATTCCCGGTGCGGACATTGAACTTTTACCGGGAGTTTTTGGCTCCGGCTGGAAATTTGATGTAACACAGGCAAGGGAACGGTTGGGGTATGAGCCTTCATATTCTGTACAAAGAGGAGTCAGGGAAACAATAAGATTGATTCAAAAGGAAATGGAGCGGAGGGACAAAGATGAGAAATAGAACTATTGAAACCTACTGCAACGAGCTGGATCAAAAAAACAATAAGATTATTTCCATTCAGCATGTTGAAAAAATTTTTGAAAGGAATAATCTGCATGTCCTTCAGGATGTATCTTTGGAAATAAGAAAGGGAGAAGTCGTAGCCATTATCGGTCCTTCCGGAGCGGGGAAAAGTACGCTGCTGAGATGTATAAATTGCCTCGAAGAAATCAATGACGGAGAAATACTGTTTAAGGAAAGATCTATTATTAACGGACGGAGAGATATTACAAAGCTGAGGGCAAAAGTAGGAATGGTTTTTCAACATTTTAATTTATTCCCCCATTTAACAGTGTTGGAAAACATTACGATCGGGCCCGCCCTGGTAAAAAAAGAAAATGAAAAAACCGCAGAGGCAAAAGCACTGGAACTTCTGGAAAGGGTAGGGCTGCTGGATAAAAAAGATGCATATCCGGATCAGCTTTCCGGAGGACAGAAGCAAAGGGTTGCTATTGCCAGAACGCTTGCCATGGAACCGGAAATCATTCTCTTTGATGAACCGACCAGCGCGCTGGATCCCGAAATGGTAGGAGAGGTGCTGGACGTTATGAAGAGGCTTGCCGGACAGGGATACACCATGATTGTTGTTACTCATGAAATGGGATTTGCCAAAGAAGTGGCTGATACTGTAGTTTTTATGGAAAATGGCTGTATCGTGGAAACAGGAACACCGGATCAGATATATAACGGCAACAAAAATGTTCGAGTGCAGGAATTTCTGAGCAAGGTTATTTAGGAAAGAGAAACTATGGATTTCGAAAGAATCAGAGAGTATATCCTGAAAATTGCGGCAATCGGGGCGCATGAAGACGGGGCTACCAACAGAGAATTCGGAACAGAAAATTTCAAACAGGGTCAAAAAGAAGTCAAGCGCTACTTTGAAGAATGCGGAATGGAAACGCATATAGATTCTGTCGGTAATGTTCATGGAATTCTGAAATGCGGTAATTTGTCAGCAAGTGAGGTACTGGTCGGCTCACATATCGATACCGTGAATCATGGCGGTCCGTTCGATGGGCTCCTGGGTGTTGTCTGTGCGGCAGAATGCATTCGGGATATCAAATCATCCGGAATCGGCTTGTCAAAGGACATTCATTTAATAGGAACCAACGGCGAAGAAGGAAATGATATGGGTGGAACCTTTGGAAGCCGCGCTATGATAGGGATGCTTCCTCTCGAAAATGAGAAATATATTGAACTGGGGAAACATTTTGGATTCAGCAGGGAAGATATGGAGAATGCCCGGCTTAATACTGAGAAAGCATCCTGCTGGATTGAGCTTCACATTGAACAGGGCCCGACATTGGATAAAAACCATGAAAAGATAGGAATTGTTACAGGAATTGTCGGCCTGCGAAGATATAAGGTGACTGTTAAAGGCATAAGCAATCATGCCGGAACAACTATGATGGAAGATCGAAAGGATGCATTGATTGCTGCTGCCAATCTGTTGATTATGGGGGATCGGCTCGCCAGAGAAATAGGACATCAATTTGTCGAAACGGTCGGACTTTTTACAATACATCCCGCTTCTGTGGCTGTAATCCCTGATAGGGTAGAGATGGTAGTGGAAATCCGAAATGAAGATGAAAGTTTGATGGACAGATTTCTGGAGGAGTATGTTTCCAGAGCAAAAAGCATTGCGGAGTTTGATATTGAGCCCATTGTATCAAAGGCTCCGATTAAATGCGACGAAAGGATGCTCCGTATTATAGAGGAACACTGTAAAGATCTGAAACTCCCTTACAGATTAATGCCGAGTGGGGCTACTCATGACGGAAACGCAATGGCCATGGAAATGCCGGTCAGCATGATTTTTGTTCCCAGTGTTAATGGTATCAGTCATGCCAGAGAGGAGCGGACCGAATGGAATGATGTTTTTGCCGGGGCGGAAGTATTAAAAAGAACCCTCATCAGTGCGGCCCGGTAAAATACTTCATATATATCCTCCCATCAGAAAAGGGATCGGAAGTGTTGATTGTTCAACACTTTCGATCCCTTTGTTCTGCGTCAGGAAATGAAATTATGAGGGAAATGAACAGCAGGGCTATGCATCAGTCTGATGCCCGGCAGTACCATTTATCAGTGAAATCCGTATTTTGCGGTATTCTTCTCAATCGGAAGCCACTCCAGTACATTTTTGATCTCCGCGTCCCAGAAGCTCCAGTCATGAGCGCCATCCATCTTGTGATAAGTGTACGGGATCCCGTTTTGGGACAGGAAAGCGGTAAAACGCTCATTCTGATCCATCAGAAAATCCTGCAGACCCTCCGCGATATAGAGCTTCGGCATTTCCCGGTTGTTTTTCAGATTATCCCTGACCAGATAATAAAGGTCTTCGTCATTCCCGGTCAGCACTTCATCCGGCCGGTAGTACATTTCCCAGGGGCTGCCTTCCGGCCATTTTGCGGTATCCTCATGAGCATAGCCGTCAAAAGCGGAGGAAAGACAGGCTGCATGGGAATATCTGTCCGGACACTTCATAGCGATCTTGCAGGCACCGAAGCCGCCCATGGAAAGACCTGCCACGAATTTGTCCTCGCGCTTTCCGGAGATGGGGAACATCCACTCGACCATCCGCGGAACCTCTTCCGTAATAAAGGTAAAATATTTCTGCCCGCGCGGAACATCCCGGAAATAGCTGTTCCCTGCATCCATCATGACAACAGCGATGTGATATTCCTGCGCATAGCTTTCGATTCTGGAATAGCGAAGCCAGTCATCATGGTTGCCGTAGGTACCGTGAAGCAGGTACAGCACCGGATATTTCCGGGGATCCCGATAGGCATCCTCCAGCGGCATACCGGAAACCGGACCGGGCAGGATCACATTAACGTCGGTTTTGATCTGAAGAGAAGGGGAATAGGTGGAAACTTTAATGACAGACATACTCTTTTCCTTTCTGTGATTTCAAAAGATCGGTTAAAGCGGTTAAAGCGACAAAAATAATTATGCGGATCGTTCCACGCATCGCAGCTTTGTCGTAATCAAGGTTCATTGTTTAAAAATGAATCTCCTCGCCGCGTTTTAGGCGATCGTGAAATTCCGCAGTAGCCGTAAAGAGCACGTCACCGCTGGAATTCAGCGCGGTTTCCACGGAATCCTGGACCACTCCGATAATGAAACCGACCGCAACGGCCTGCATGGCAATATCATTGCTGATGCCGAACAGGGAGCAGGCCATGGGGATCAGCAGGAGAGAGCCGCCGGCTACGCCGGAAGCGCCGCAGGCAGCCAGAGTGGAAAGAATACTCAGAATGATTGCGGTGGGGATATCTACCGCGATGCCAAGCGTGTGGCAGACAGCGAGCGTCATGACATTGATCGTAATGGCGGCGCCGTCCATATTGATCGTAGCCCCGAGCGGGATAGAGACAGAATAAAAATCCTTATCCAGACCGAGGTTTTTGCACAGCTCCATGTTGACCGGAATATTGGCCGCGGAGCTGCGTGTGAAGAAGGCTGTCAGGCCGCTTTCCTTCAGACAGCGCAGCACCAGCGGATAAGGATTGCGTTTCAGAAACAGTGCGGTGATCAGCGGATTGACTAAGAGAGATTCAAAAAGCATACAGCCGACCAGCAGTGCCAGCAGTTTTCCGTAGGTCGTAAAGATCGATAGACCGCTTTCGGAAACGGATTCGAATACCAGTCCCATAATACCGAAGGGAGCAAACTGAATAATCCAGCGCACGGTCGCGGAGGCCATATCGGAAAGATCGGAAAAGACATTGATCGTATGGTTGCCGCCCAGATCCTTCAGAGCCAGGCCCAGGATGATTGCCCAGAACAGTACGCCCATATAGTTGGCATTGGCAATAGCGCTGATCGGATTGGAGACCATATTGGTCAGCAGATTTTTCAGGACGGCCGCGATTCCGTCAGGCGGGATGGAGTCGGCGGCCTCTGTCAGAATCATATCAACCGGGAACAGGAAGCTTCCGATGACAGCGACCACCGCTGCGATCAGAGTACTGGCCATATAGAGCAGGATGACGGTCCGGAAACGGGATCCGATATTGCCCTGCGCTTTGGAGATCGCGCTCATGACGAGTACAAAAACAAGAACCGGCGCAATACCTTTCAAAGCGCCGACAAAAACACTGCCCAGAATGCTGATGGCAGAAGCACCGGGGAACAGCAGCCCGAGAATCGCGCCGATGATCAGACCGGCCAGGATCCGGACCATCAGACTGCGTTCTGTGTATTTTCTGATCAGATTTTTCATAGTACATCCCCACTCTCATGATTGAAGTTTTGACTTTGCTGTTTATCAGTATAGCATGAACAGAGACGAAGAGGGGGAGAAGAAATCAGGAAATGAATACCGAATGCTTTGAGAAGCGGATTAGTCCGCGGCTGCTTCAGCTCTGCGGTAGTGCAGGCCAACGCCTGTCAGAATCAGGCTCCCCAGGAGTGTAACAGCCAGAACGAACGCTTTCATGGCGGACATACCGAAGTGATCCTGCAGAAAACCGCCCAGCAGATTACCGGTCATGGAGCCGAAGCCGCTGGTCATGACGGTAATCAGTGTCTGTCCGAGGATCTCATCTCTTTTTTCACAGACTGTTCCCGCGTAATAAACGATAGCTGCGTAAAGAAAACCGTAGGTGACACTCTGAAACATCATCCCGAGAAAAACCAGCGGAAGAACCGGAGCGAAAGCAACCAGCAGATTCCGAAAGAGATAAAAGAAACCGGACATCAGAACGATAGAAAACAGATTCATTTTTTTCATCAGAACCGGAGCTGCCGCCATGGCCGGAAGCTCTCCGAAGGCCATGAAGAAGACCGCAACGGAGTATGCGGTCGTAGTGCCGCCCAGATCGCGGACAATATCAATCAGATAGGTGCTGGTTGTACAGGCGCCGGCAAAGTCCAGAGCAAACCCGAGAAGAATGATAAACAGGATGTGGTATTTCCGAATGATATAAAACAGACTGCCCTCTCCCTTCGGGACCGCTTCGTAATGAAAATCCGGGAGTGATCGCAGGACAAAGAGGAGCGGCACTAAAAATACCGTAAACAGGACCGGCATAATGTTCAGAGAAGTATGATTCAGAATCTGCGCGATCACAAGAATCATGACCGCATAACCGGCAGAACCCAGTCCGCGGGCGATCCCGAAGTTTACAGAGTGTCCCATTTTGTTGTACTGCATGGAGATCGAGGACAACAGCGGATTGCAGCTGACTCCCAGACAGGCCAGGGCGGTATAGATTATGATGATGACCGGAACGGGGAGCGGCAGATAGGTTACGGCGGCATAGCCGAACAGGATACTCAGCTCCAGGAGCGCAATCAGCGTCCTGACCGTCAGCCACCGGATCTGCTGCAGAAGTGAAGAAATGACCGGGGAAGCCAGAACGGACAGGATGCAGCAGCCCCCCGTTACAATGCCGACCTGCGTGTTGGAAAGGCCTTTGGTCTGGAGGTAGATCGTCATATAGCCGTTGGTATAGGCAAAGGCGGTCCAGAAAAACAGATGCAGCAGATTATATTTGGTCTGAAGATGCTTCATGGGAATGGTTACAGCTACCTCTTTCGTGGTATTTTCAGGGATCGGCCGGGGAAATGCACTTTCCCAAAATCGCCCGGAGCATTTTAATGTCGGTGCCCGGATGATGCCGCCAGATTGAATTGTAGCACCGCCGCCTTAAAGGAAAAGAGGAATTATGACGATAAAAGGCCCGATTTGATGATTTCTTTTGCAAAGTCATACAAATAAGCCTGATTGTGTCATGGAAATAAGACTGCGCGTCTTTTAAGATTAAAGAAAACCGCCGGAGATTCCATCGTGATGTGGCAATAAAATGCTTTATCCTATAAGATATAATGCAGGAAAAGCAGTAAATCTGCCGGGTATTGACGATAAATCAACGGTGACTCTGTATGAAATGCAAAAAGGGACAGCCGGCAGTATTGCCGATGTCCTGTATCTCGGAAAAGGAGAATTATGAACTATCTTTCTATTGCACTCATCTGTATGCTGGCGGGGCTCGTTCAAGGGCTGTCCGGTTTTGGCGCGGGCATTGTCATGATGCTGGTGCTGCCATCGCTGTTTTCGCTGACCAAGGCAGCCGGAATCTGCGGGGCGATCGGCATTTTTGCCAATATCAGCCTGCTGGTCCGCTATCATAAGTACTGTAATTTCAAGCTGATCCTGTGGCCGGCGATTTTTTATCAGGCGGCCAGCGCGATCTGTATTTATTATTCCACAATTGTGGACCAGTCACTGATGAAGAAATTTTTCGGCGGCTTCCTGATCCTGCTGTCGATTTATTATCTGTTTCTGGCCAAAGGAGAAACGAAAAAGCTGAGTTTGCCGGTCAGTGTGGCCTTTTGGATCTTTTCCGGCGTCTGCAACGGCTTTTTCAGCATCGGCGGACCGCTGATGGTCATTTATTACCTTGGGCAGACGGATTCCAAGGAGGAGTATTTCGGCACGATCCAGGTCCTGTTTCTGATCAATTCTGTCTTTGCGACCGTGATGCGGTGTATCAATCATATTCTGGCACCCGCGGATCTGCCGTTTATCGCGATCGGTATCGTCTGCATTCTGGCAGCAGGCGTTCTCGCCGCAAAGCTGGCGGATAAGATGAATCAGAATGTATTCAAAAAAGTAGTCTACGCCTTTATCGGCATCAGCGGGATCCTGAATCTGTTCTGAGAAAAGGCCGGAGGAAAGTTTGAAAGGGAAGCCTGATTTCTTTGCTTCGAAACTGCATTGTCGAATCTGAAATTCGGCTTGTAAAAAAAGAGGGAGCCATGGAGTTTACACAGCTGGTCAAAAAAAACAGAAGCTGCCGGGGATTTGACAGAAGCCGCCGGTTTACACGGGAGGAGCTGCTGGAGTTTATCGATCTGACCCGTTTTGTCGCGTCGACCTGCAACCGGCAGGTGCTTAGGTTTCGGCCTGTTTATGAAGAAGAGGAGCTTGTGAAGGTGCAGCCGCATACCGGGTGGGCAGCGGAACTGTCGCAGCTGAGGCTCCCTTATCCGGGAACGGAGCCGACAGCATTTATACTGATCTGCTTTGACCGGAAGGCTGTGGGTACTTCCAATGTTTATCTGCGGGATCTGGGGATCGCGGCACAGACGATTCTTCTCTCCGCGGCGGAAAAGGAACTGGGCGGCTGTATGCTGGGAAGCTTTGACCGGAAGGTTGTTTCGGAAGTGCTGAAACTGCCGGAAGAATATTCTCCGCAGCTGCTCGTTGCGCTCGGAAGGCCGGTGGAAGAGATCTATATCGTGGACATGGCCGAAACCGGCTCAACGGACTGCTTCCGGGATGAAAGCGGAAAGATCCATTATGTGCCGAAACGGAGCCTTGAGGATATTGTGATCTGACGGCATCCTTCAGGGAAAAGAACAGTCGAGCAGGAATATATCAGAGGTACGGTTTGCAAGAAGGCCGGCTGTTTCCTATAATAGAGCAGATGAAACAATCCTTCGGCGAAGCATTGGCAAACCGTTGGGCGCAAGGCAGATATCGGAAGGACCGGCCGCGGAAAAAGCAGCACCTGCGGGGTTAAAACTTTCGGGTGATAAAGAGGATAAGGACCATGAAACTGTGTGAGGCATCAACAGAAATACTGCAGGAACAGCTTACAGAGCTGCAGAAGAAATACGAAGACTACAAAGCGAAGAAACTGGAGCTGAATATCAGCAGGGGTCTGCCCGGCGATGAGCTCCTGAATCTGAATAATGAGATCTTTCATGTACTGGATGAAACCAACTGCGTCACCGAAGACGGAACTGACTGCCGGCAATACGGCGTTAAATACGGTATTCCGGAATGCGCGCAGCTGTTTGCGGAGCTGATGGAGGTACCGGCAGAGCAGATTATCATCGGTGGGGAATCCTCTCTGAATTTTATGTTTGACCAGTTTATGCGTCTCTATGTCTACGGCTTTCAGGGGCAGAAGCCCTGGTGCGCGCAGGCTCAGGAGCTGAAGGCGGAAGGTCGGAAGCTGAAATGGCTTTGCCCGGTGCCGGGTTATGACTGCCATTTTAATCTGACTGAGTCTCTGGATTTTGAGATGATCAACATTCCGATGGATGAAAAGGGACCGGACATGGATATGATCGAGCAGCTGGTCCGGGAGGATCCGACGATCAAGGGTATCTGGTGTGTTCCGCAGTATTCCAATCCGACCGGCGCGGTGTACAGCCCGGAAACGGTGGAGCGCTTTGCCCGGCTTCAGACCGCGGCCGAGGATTTTGTGATCTTCTGGGACAATGCGTACATTGTGCACCATTTTTATAAGGAAGGCTACGAGAAAAATATCATCAAAAATATTCTGGAGGAAGCCGAAAAGGTCGAAAAGGCCGATCACATTCTGTATTTTGTTTCCACCGCCAAGATTACCTTCCCGGGCTCCGGCGTGTGTGCGTTGGCATCCGGCCGCGGGACGATCGCCGAGGCTCAGCGGATCATGGCGCTGCAGCTCTTCAGCCATGACAAGCTCAATCAGCTGCGGCATGTAAAATATCTGAAGAATAAGGAAAATATCGTCGCCCATATGAAGCAGGTAGCTTCTCTGCTGGTCCCCCGCTTTGACCTGGTGGACGGAATCCTTGCGGCGGAGCGGCTCTATGACGATGTTTATACCTGGTTCACACCGGAGGGCGGCTATTTTATTACTGCCTATACAAAGGAGGGCTGCGCGGAGAAGGCACTGGCCATGACAGAAGCGATCGGTGTCAAGGTCGCGACCGCGGCGTCCACTTTCCCCTATCACCGGGATCCGGAGGACCGTGTCGTCCGGCTGGCTCCGACTTATCCTGCCATGGATGAGCTGGAAACCGCAATGAAGCTTTTCTGTATTTGTGCCAATATCACAGCCATTGAAAAAGAGCTGGCGGAAAGAACCTGACAGCACAGTACACATCGTGTAAATATGATCAAAAGGCGGAAATCAAACTGTATGAAGATTCTGGTAAATTCACTTTATAAGCATCTGATCCATGAGGAGTATTACAAGGATATCCTGTTCCTTTCCAACGAGGAATGTGACAAAAATGGGGAAGGATATGATGTTTCGGATATTGAGCTTGCCGTTATGCAGCCCTTTTATTTCAACAAGACCTTTATGGACAGGATGCCGAAACTGAAAATAGCACAGATCACCGGCGCCGGTTATGACCGGGTGGATGTGAAGGAAGTAAAGGAAAGAGGCATTGCGCTCTGCAACTCCAGGGGAGTCATGTCCATTTCCATTGCGGAGGATGTTTTCTGCAAGATGTTGTTTATCAGCCGGGAGGTTCGGACGGTCGAGCAGGATAAACAGACCCATCACTGGGACGGGGTCTCCAAAGGACAGGATCAGTGGATGTGCACCTGCTATCAGGATCTGTACGGCAAGACGCTCGGTATCATGGGCTACGGCTCCATCGGCCATGAGATCGCGGTACGGGCAAAGGCTTTCGGCATGAAGATCCATGTGTATGATGTCTTTGAGCAGAAGGATCCGATCATTGATTGCAGCTTTATCGGGACGGAGAACCTGAGGGATTTTTATCCGACCTGTGATTATATCGTGGTGAGTATTCCGTTAAATGAGAAAACACGTCATATCATTAACGCGGATGTTTTTGAGCAGATGAAAAGCAGCGCAGTGCTGATCAATGTAGCCAGAGGACCACTGGTAGATACCGAAGCGCTGATCGATGCGCTGAAAACCGGAAAGATCCGTGCGGCAGCGCTGGATGTCTATGAAACAGAGCCGTTGGAAGCGGACAGTTCCCTTTGGGATATTGACAATTTGTTCATGAGCTCCCATAAGGCCGGCATGGGAGATACCTGGAAGGGTTTTATCGGCGCGCTGATCATGAGAAATATCGATCATTACAAAAACGGTGAGACGCTGGAGAATGTGATCCCGCTGTAAAAAAGACAGAAGATCACGAATACAGATGTAAAATGATCACAGAATCGAGCAGGAAGGCAAAGCCTCCTGCTCGATTCTGTATTATACGTAGTTGCAGGCCCGTGCAATCGCCATTTCCGTATAGCCGAGCGCCTCCGCTTTGGTCAGTTTGCCGTTGGCAGTCTCCAGGATCATGGAAAGGAGCTCCGAACCCTGCTGCTCCAGTGTTTTCTGTCCGTAGATCAGCGGGCTGGCGTTATAATCGATATTGTCGGACATGTTGGCATAGGTGAGTTTATTGCCGGTGATCTTGATGACCGGACAGATCGGGTTGCCGGTCGGTGTGCCGCGTCCGCTGGAAAAAACAATGACCTGAGCTCCGCCGGCTGCCATGCCGGCTACAGAGGAGGGGTCGTTGCCGGGGGTGTCCATGATCACCAGACCGCCGGCCTTTTCGATCTGTTTGGCATAATCGTAGACCGCGTTGACCGGACTGTGACCGCCTTTGTGGATACAGCCGAGAGATTTTTCCTCCAGCGTAGTGATGCCTCCCGCAATATTGCCGGGGCTTGGATTACCGGCCCGGACTTCTTCTCCGACTTTTCGCATGGCTTCTTCATAGCGCCGGACGATCTCGAAGATTCTGTCATGAACCTCCGGTGTGGAGGCGCGTCTTGCCAGAATATGTTCCGCACCGATAAATTCTGTCGTTTCACTTAAAATCGAGCACCCGCCGGCCTGAACCAGAAGATCACTGGCCTGACCGATGGTCGGATTGGCAGCCAGACCGCTGGTCGGATCACTGCCGCCGCATTCCGTGCCCAGAATCAGCTCACTTACAGGGAATTCTTCCCGGCGGAGCAGGCTTGCCTGCGCTGCCATTTCCTTTGCCAGACGGACAGCTTTCTCTACGGCCCGGATGGTTCCGCCGCAGTCCTGAATGATGACCTGACCAAGCGGCTTGTTGGTACGTTTGCGGATCTCTTCGGATACCAGATCCATCTGGCAGTTTTCACAGCCCAGACTGATGACGACCGTGCCGTAAACATTGGGGTTGGCGGCGAAGCCGGCCAGAACATCTATGGTCAGCTGCTGATCCGGCGCAACCTGGGAGCAGCCCTGCTGGTTGTTGAAGGTTACGGCGCCGGTCACCTGAGAAGCAACGATGCGGGTCGTATCGGAAGCGCAGGCGCTGGTGGGCAGGATCAGAATATAATTGCGGACACCGACCCGTCCGTCGGGACGGCGGTAGCCAAGGAAAGTCAGAGAGTTATTTGCGAAATTATTCATGAAGTCATTCATGAGGAGCATTCCTTTCTGATAAAGAGATTTAAAAGCCACCGGGGTTCATCGCGCGGAGAGATCCTCGCGACGTCCTTCCACATTATGGGTATGTACATGCTCCCCGGCTTTGATATTACAGAGTGCTGCGCCGATATGCTCCCCGTATTTGATGACCGGTTCGCCGGCCCTGATGTCCACGGCCGCCGCTTTGTGGTAGATCGTGATATCCTCCAGCGCCGTCAAAACTTTTTCTTCCGAGCCACAGGTATAGCAGATCGTTTCACCGGCATGAATGGGTTCGATGGCAACGACAACATTATCTGCGGGTTCAATGATCATAGCGTTTCGCATGTTTCCATTTCTCCTTTACATCTCTCTTTCATCGCCCATGAAAAAGACCGCCAGTGTGCCGGGACCGCTGTGGGCGGCAATAATCGTTCCGATATCATAGATCGGAATCTCTCCCGCAATATTCGGAAACGCGGCTGCAATAGCATCCCGGGTCGCGATAGCATCTTCCATGTCATTGGAATGGCTGATAAAGCACTTGCCGGAGTAGTTTCTGCCGTCAACGGCATGCTTTTCCATCTGGGTGAGTACTTCGCGAATCGCTTTTTTGCGGCCATGGGCCTTGCCGTAGGCAATAATGCGGCCTTCGTTGTTCAGCCGCATGGTGGGGCAGATCCCCATGATGGAACCCAACGCGGCTGCAGGTCCGGAGACCCGACCGCTTCTGCGGAAGAATTTCAGATCCGTAGAATAAAACTGATGATGTACGGTTTTGGCATGAGAGACGGTCCAGTCGGCAATTTCCTCCATGCTTTTGCCGGCATCGCGCAGATCCGCGGCCTGATCGACCAGCAGACCGTATCCGCTGGAGGAACAGAAGGAATCAATGACCAGGATCCTGCGGTCAGGAAATTCTTCCATCAGCGTTTCGGCTGCGCTTTGCGCATTGCGGACACTGGGGGTCATGCCGGAGCCGAAAGCGATATGAAGAATATCGTTATCGCCCCGGGACAGAAGGTCCCGGAAGAAATCCTCATAGCGCGCTTCATTGATCTGGGAGGTTGACGGAAGCTTGCCGGCATCCAGAAAGCTGTAAAAACGGGGAAGCGCTTCCGGATCCCGTCCCATATCGTCTTCATATTCCTGACCGTCGACCGCATAGGTATAAAACAGAACGGGGAGATTCCGCCGGACAGCATAACTGTAGGGCATATCAATAGTTGATTCACAGGAAAGGATAAAATGATTCATGACTGCTTCTTTCTATTTCTTAAGGAATTATTATATTTCTTTTTTATTTTAGCAGATTCCGCGGGAAAAACTACCGGCGTATGAAGCAATGCGACAATGTTATTTGTGAAACAGAAAACCATGCGATATACTTTGCTTGATCCGGATAAGAAAGAGGATCAGGCAAAGTATAAAATACAGATCAGCAAAAAGACATAAACATTTGTGAGTGAAAAAACGTTATGGAAAGAAACGTTACGGAAAGAAACAAAAAGGTTGTTGTGGGAATGTCCGGAGGGGTCGATTCATCGGTCTCGGCATACCTGCTGATGAGGCAGGGGTATGAAGTGATCGGCTGCACACTGGAGATGTGGCGGGATGCGCCGGAGGTCTGTGAGGACGGACTGGAGGCGGCTGAAACCTGCAGGCAGCTGGGGATACCGCACAAGATCATTCATTATAAGGAAGCGTTTGAATGCAGCGTGGTTGATCCTTTTGTCAGTGAATATCTGAAGGGACGGACCCCGAACCCCTGTGTGCTGTGCAACCGGACAGCCAAATGGAAGGCTGTTCTGGACTATGCGGATCAGATCGGCGCACAGTATGTCGCGACCGGACATTATGCCAATATTATCCGGCTGGAAAACGGGAGATATACGATCGCCAACGCTGCTGCCGCGCAGAAGGATCAGACCTATGTGCTCTGCAGACTCTCACAGGAGCAGCTTTCCAGGACACTGATGCCGCTTGGAGACGTGGCTTCGAAGGCAGAGGTCCGGAATATTGCGGCAGAGCTGGGACTGAGTTCCGCAGCTAAAAAAGACAGCCAGGATATCTGTTTTGTGGATGAGGCGGATTATACGGAGTTCCTGGAAAAATACCTGGCGAGGAAAGGAATGGGCGAATTGCCCGGCCCGGGCAGGTTTGTGTCGGCAGACGGCCGGGTTCTGGGAATGCATAAAGGGATTGCCCATTATACAGTCGGCCAGCGCAAGGGACTGGGCATCGCTTTCGGCCGGCCGGCTTTTGTACTGGCGATCCGGCCGGAAAGCAATGAGGTCGTTCTGGGCTTTGATGATGAAATCTTCAGTGACGCAATGCTGTGCAGCGAAATGAATTATATGGCCGTTGAGGAGCTTCCGGTCGGCAGCAGCGTACGGCTGAGCTGTCGTGTCCGTTATCATCATAAGGGCGAGCAGTGCACAGCGGAAAGAATCGATGCGGATACCGTCCGGGTGACCTTTGACCATCCGGTCCGGGCGATCACACCCGGTCAGACCGCGGTGTTCTATGACGGAGACCGGGTCTATATGGGCGGAACGATCTGCAACAAAAGCTAAGATGCTTTATCTTTTTTTTCCTTTCCTGAAGAGAAATTTAATAATCAGCCAGGCTGCCGCAAGTATCACCAGCAGCGGCAGCGCAGCCATAATGTAATAGCCGTAAGCAAACATCAGGTCGGCGATCAAATCAGACATGGCATTTACCGGCTGCATATTTGATGATGCAGGGCACAATCAGCATGATATAAATCAGTCGGATGAAACGATCCAGGAATGCGCCGACGATATTGGAGGGCAGGAGCGGAATGATCACATACAGCACAACGAAGTAGCCGAGAATACCGGCAACGTAGCAGGTGACCCGCTGCAGCGCGGTGCCCGCCGCTTCATAGTGAAGCCATCTGCGGTCCGCAAACCAGGCGATCAGCACCGCGGAGGAAAAACCGCAACCCTTATAGGTATCGATCGCCATCTTGGCCGGGTCCACAATCAGTGCGCCGGCACTGTCATAATCCATCGGATAGCTTTTGGTTGCCGCGTAGATGACGACAAGAACGTTCAGTACCAGCCCAACGATCAGAATGATCGTGTCCAGACCGGGCTTCTTTTCCACCATTTCAAGCAGCCAGCGTACAAAAAACAGCAGAACGATGGTGGAAGCACAGCCGATAAGAACGTCCTGCGGGGTGTGAACACCCAGATAATTCCGGCTGAAGCCGATCAGAAGCACCATCAGGATCATCAGGCCGCGAAGCACCTTCCCGGCCTTTTTGTTCATGGCGATACTTCCGTATACTGCAGTCGCGTTGGTCGTATGGCCGCTTGGGAAGGAATAGCCGGTCGCGGCAGTTTTGGCTCCTTCTACCGGCTGTACCCGCACATCCCGGATCCAGGGTCTGTACGCGCAGACTGTAATTTTCAGAAAGCCGTTGAGCAGACGGCCGCTCCCCCAGGTGAAGAGAGTATACATACCGTCCTGCTTGCTCACACACCAGTAAACAGCGGCTACGATCATCATAGTCAGAAGCTCTTCACCGTAGGTGGTGATGTAGGACATGAAAGAATCCAGGACGCCTCCGGTTGCAAGTCGGAAATTCTGCAAGAGCAGTAAATAGCTGATATCCATTGTTGAGTATCCTTTCCTTATATTTTTCTGTTGCTTTTTTATCGTCGGCAGAGAAACTGCCCTGTTTCTTATCTTGAAGGTTTCAGACTGTTTTCGCAAGGGTTGTCTTTATTTTTGCTTCGCGGAATGTGAATTCATGAATACATGAAAGCATAGCAGGTGCCCTCCGGCCTTATCGCACATAAAAAGGCTGCCCGCTTATATTCGCGGACAGCCTTTGAGAGAAGGGGGAGTGAAATGTTTGAAACTAGGTGTATTTTTAAAGCTGCTGAAGCAGCCGGGTTTTATGACAGTTCGCCTCTTCTTTCCACCAGATCCTTCTGGATCTGCTCGCTCAGGTCCTCTACTTTATAAAAATATCCATTGATAAGGATGATCACAGTGACGATGATGGGAACCAGCTTGAAGAATAAGGAGATTCCGCTGATCGCGCTGTCAGGCTGCACTTCGAGAAGTCCGTCGTAACCGACAGCCGTAAGGAAGATTCCGAAAATGGAAGTGATAGCACCCTGGCCAACCTTGACACCGACACCTGCAGCACCGAGAAGAACGCCCTGGACACGTGTGCCGGTCTTCCATTCACCGTAATCGATGGTGTTGGCGATCAGCGCGTTCTGCATTCCGATCGGGAAGCCGAGACCGATACCTCTTACCAGACCGGTTGCAATCATGATCGGTACACTTTCGGGAGCCAGTGCAAAGATTACTGCGCCAATCAGCATGAGAACAGCGCCGAAAATAACCATCTGGCGGCGGGTGATACCTTTGTCAAGAAGGGTAGGAATTGCCAGTGCTACGAAAATACCGGGAAGATTGCAGACCGCGACCCATGCGCCGACCAGACCGATATTGTGCATAACGTGATTCATATAGTATACGGAAACCGAAAGGTTCAGAATCAGCATTACGTTAACACTGACGGAATTGATCAGGGACATGATCCAGTACTTGTTCTGGAAAGCTACCTTGATACTCTTAATGATATTTTCACCGGGAGTCGGATTGTCAACACGTTCCTTAACAAAGAGAATATTCAGCAGAAGGAAGATGCCGCCGCTGATTCCGAAGAATACCAAAGCCTTGACCCAGGCAATCTGGTTGTTCTGGCCGCCGAAGAATTCAACCACAGGAAGAGTCACACTTGCCAGGATGGTCTGGGAGAGAGCAGCGAACATCATTTTATAGACCATCAGCTGAGAGCAAATTTTAGAATCGTTGGTTACGTAGGAAGCCAGTGTATTGTGCGCCGCACATACGACCGTGTAGGTGACGGTGTTGAACAGGTTGTAGGTAATAAAGATATAAACCATTCGTACGATGAAGCTGGAGTTCGGTACAGTAAATACCAGAACAACAGATACGATCATCGGGATCGTCCAGCGGATCAGAACGGGAATACAATGTCCTTTCGCTGATTTGTGGGTGTCGATCCACTGCCCGGCGATCAGATCGGAGATACCGTCCATGATCTTGCACAGAAGGATCGCAACACCGACCGCTGCGGCCTGCAGCCCCAGCACATCCGTATAAAAGAAAAGTACATAAGAACTGAATACCGTAAACATGGCGCAGAGGCCGACATCTCCGGATCCATAAATTATTTTTTCCATAAAACCAATTTTTTTGGTCTTTTCCATAGCATACCTCTCTCTTGCAGTACAAGTTTATTTAAGATGGTTTTTAATAAATTCATCTTCGAGTGTCAGGATCTCATCCGTCCAGTATTCAGCTCCGCCGTGATCGCCGCCGGCCACATAATAAAGATAAGCCTCTTTTCCGCATTCCTTCAGTCGGTTATATACGATGGTGCTCTGCCGGGAATTCACTGTGCGGTCCTTTGTGCCGTGAATCAGGAAAACGGGAGCGATCGGTGTGTCGGGATCTATATTGCATTCCACTGAAAGTTTTCTGCACAGATCCGGGCGTTCCCGAAGGTTGATGCCGCCCATAACCTGCCCTTCCGGACTGTCCGGCAGATGATGGTTAATTGTGGTGGGATATCCGTCTTCAAACATCGCGCTGGCTGAAGGATACATCGAGATGATACATTTCACATCAGCGGAAACACCGGGAAAAAGGTTGTATTCGGTATCATCATCCTGCAGGATCCCTGCAAACAGAGCCGTATGGCCGCCGGATGAATCTCCCGATACAATGACTTTATCCGGATCAATGCCATATTTGTCGGCATTGACTTTCATAAAACGAATCGCGTTCCGGGTATCCCGGGCTTGAGCAGGGAAAGCTGCGATCCCGGAGTGACGATATTGAACACTGGCGACAACATAGCCTCTTTTAGCCAGATTGGCCAGCATCGGAAGCTGCACATAGATCTCCTGCTCGAACCAGGCAGAACCCTGTACGAACACGATGCAGGGAAGGAGCTTCTCACCCTCATTCCTGCAAAATGGCCGAAGAATCTGCAGAAGCAGCGGATGACCATCGATGTTGGCGTACTCCACATTGCAGATCAGATGACATTCGGTTTCATTACCGTCAGACTGCAGGAGAACGGCATCTTCCGGAAGATCCTTAAACTCTGGAAATTCTTCATAAGCCCATGCTTTGATTTCCATTAAACCCTAAAACCCTCCTTATTAAAAATTTTTTTGATCACTCACGATGGTAATAACTCCTACATGAGTAATCGTTTTCCCAATCCTGTTAAAGATAGGGTAAACGATTACTCAAATAAATGCAAGCATAGTTTTTCTGATTTATTCAGAATCGTTATTATGAATAATTTCAGGGAAAAATTTAATGTAGAATGCACAAAAGATATAACGGGCTTATCACATAAAAAAGGAAGTCCGAAGACTTCCTTTGAAGATGTTTTTTATGAACAGATATTGCGCTATTTATAAAACGGGGAATATGAATTGCGGTAAATTTCAGGTGCTGCCGCGCCTGATCAGCTCAACGGGAAGACGCAGACGCTGGGTTTCGATCGGCTTTTTCTCCAGAATATCCATCATGCGTTCCACACCGACCCGGGCCATTTCCGCGATCGGCTGGCGGATCGTGGTCAGCTCCGGTGTCGTGAAACGACAGCCTTTGATATCATCAAAGCCGATGATCCGGATCTGCTCCGGTACGGAGATGTTGTTCCGCTGAAGGTATTTAAGCGCTGCCAGAGCCAGATAATCTGAGATCATAAATACACCGTCTGTGTCCGGATGTTTTTTCAGAATCATTTTCATGGTATTGTATCCGGTGTCCAGATGATTATCAAATATTTCAAAAATATGATCTTCCGGGAAATCGATCCCGGCTTCTTCCATAGCCTGTCGGAAGCCCTGCAGACGTTTGCGGTGTGTGGAAATAAAAAACGGATAGGAAGCCAGGCAGATATGACGACAGCCCTGTTCGATCAGTTCCATACCGGCCAGGTAGCCGCCCTGAATATTATCGCATTCGACCATCGCATAGTCATCAAAGTCCGGAATGGAGTCCCGGGGATCACGGTCGATGTAAACAGTGGGGATGCTGATCTCCGGCTTTAAGTCGCTGTTGCCGATATAGATCAGGCCGTCGACCTTGCGGGTCTTCAGAAAGCTTAAAAAACGCCTGGTGTTGTCGATATTCTCATCGCTGCTTCCGATGATGGCCATATAGCCTTTGTCCAGAAGATTCCGCTGGACTTCCATTGTCATATTGGCATAGAAATCTTTACTGAGATCCGGCACCAACACACCGATCGTCCGCGCCTGTTTTGCGCGCAGACCGCGGGCGAGCTGGTTCGGTTCATAACCGTATTTTTCGATAACATCCAGTACCCGCTGTTCGGTTTCCTTCGAAAAGCGGCCGTTATGATTCAGTACCCGGGAGACGGTGGCCACGGAAGTGCCCGCCAACTGCGCAATATCCTTAACGCTGAGATTCTTCTGTGTTTCCATAGGTCAATCCTGTAGGCTGTTGCTGTGAAAGTAAGCCTGTCTGTACTTGTGTTACAGCGGCTGACAGAGATAGCTAAAAACTGCTGATGGCCGCGCCGCAGGCAGCCTCTTCTTCGTACGGGGCCGGGATCAGCTTCGCTCCGAACATTTCTCCGGAGATCTGCCGCAGGATGGGATTTCTGCGGTAACCGTTTCCGGACGCGATCAGCAGCCGGGCCACAATGCCGGTTCCTTCCCGGATCTGCGCATAGAGATCAAACAGCTCCTTCGACATGCCATACAGTATACCATAGATCAGGCCTTCCGGAGTGAAGTTGTCTTCGCTGAGGTTGGTGATGCTGCCGCGGAGAGCAGGATCGGTGCGGCTTCCGTTAAAACGGGTATCCACACGCATCGGATCTGCTCCGGCGCCTTTGGCCGCAAGCTCTGCCATGACCTGATATTGGGACGCATCCTCCCCGCAGGCAGCTTTTACATAAGCGCGCAGGAAGTTTTCCAGAATGGCATAAGCTCTGCCGCCGCAGAGAGAAGAACCGACCAGCAGATATTTTCCTCTGACCAGAGGTCTGGCCTCAATGCCGGGAGCTTCGAAGAAATGATTGGAAAGTACGGAGATCTGGCCGCCGGTTCCCATGTTGAGCAGCAGGACATTTTCCTGAAGGCCGACAGACCCCAGGAAGCTCGCCTGATTGTCTCCGATCGCCGCGGTCACGGGAATGCCGCGGTACTCTCCAAGTTTCGTGAATTCATCGGTGATCTCCGGCAGGATGGACGGGTCTACCCCCATTTTCAGAAGGGAATCCTGATCGAAGCAGCAGCGCCTGCTGTCAAAGAAGCCCAGGCTTGCCGCGTTGCTGATGTGGATCAGCGGCTCTGTGAGGCCGCACAGCTGCATGCCGAGATAATCACCTATGGTGCCAAGCTTTGCAGTGCCTGTCGGAACCAGATCATGCATCAGATTATAAATATGGGTCACAAGACCATAGCCGGAAGCAACTGTTTTTCCGGTTTTATCACGGATAATATCCAGGATGGCTTCACCGCGGCCGTCCTGCCAGGTATAAAGCGGGCTCAGGGCATGTCCGGAAGCATCCATATAAACGATTCCGTGCATCTGGCCGGTGATGCCGATGGAGGCAGTATCCGGAAATTCCGTCAGAAATTTATCCAGCACGTTCCGGGCTTTGGGCAGGATCACATCAGGATCCTGGATGCGCTCCCAGGAGTTTTCTGTCCGGATGAAACTTCCGTTGGAAATCGTTTCAGAACGCAGTACCTGCCGGGACTCCTGATCCAGGACGACCGTGCTGATCGTAGTCGTACCGATATCAATTCCGATCGCTTTCATAAAAATTCTCCTTATTACATGTACTGGTAAATTTCCAGGTGCTCGCCGTCGGGGCCGCGGAAGGCCTGATATTTCACACCGGCATCCGTGACCAGCCTGTCATAATAGATTTCGTCCTCAAAAACGATTCCCTGCTGCTTCAGGGATTCACTGACGGCTTCGATGTCCTCGACTTCCATGGCAATATGATCAAAAAGGCCGTCCTTCCGATCCATCCACTCGACATGCTGGATCAGTTCAATAATCAAATTCCCGCTTTTCATGAAAGCCATCCGGTTGCCTTCGAGTGAAGTAAAACGACGGATCAGCTCGAAACCCAGGACATCCTGATAAAAACGGATCGAACGTTCCACATCCTTGATATACAGTCCGATATGAGCAACACCCTTTACACTTTTCATGGTTCCCTCCAATTTTTAAAATTATAGCTATGCGGGGAGTATGGTTATGATCTGTATAGAATACAGAATGCTTACCATCAAAGAGTAAACGTTTACTCATCTTCTGTCAAGTAATCAGCCTCCTGTTATCAAACTGTTTTCAAGCTCTTATTTTCGAGGCTATTCGCGTATTATCGGGACGATTCCGGACAATGGCCGAGAGAGCTCAGCCGACCTTTTCTTCCAATGCCGCAACTCTTTTCTTAAGCTTTTTAATCTCACGATTCTGCTTATGTTCCCGGATCACATTGTTTAAGCCCTTCAGGCAGAAAAATGCCACGATGCCGGCGGCCGCAATCTCCGCTGTACGGAGGTCATCCTCAATTTGTTTCTTGTTTACATCAAAGCTGATATTCATTGATCTGTTCTCCTTTGTTAGTTGTTGATGAACGTTAAAATATTGACTGAATAAAGAACGCGATGAAAACACAATATTTCTGAACAGCATAAGAAATCTCCGGCCTGTAAGAACAGAACTCCGTAGATCTGTATGCCTCACGCTTCCGGGGCAGGCCGGGGACCAGTCTTTGGCTGACTCAGGATATGGCGTCCCTGCTTAAGAACGACCAGAAGACACAGCAGCAGGACAAAACACCCGCCTCGCGCATCCTTAAAAACAAACCCGAAGGGAATAGCCAGAGCGGTCAGAAGGATCGCACCCAGCGCGTCCTGTTTTGTCAACAGTGCAAAGCCAAAGGCGGCCGCGCAGCACAGGCTTCCCCATAACGGCATGTACAGAATCAGCAGTGCTGCGATCACAGTGACGCCGCGGCCTCCGTGCAGCTTGTGAAGGATCGGAAAGTAATGACCGAAAACAACTCCGACACCGGTCCAGATCAGGTATTCGTCCAAAGCCCGGTCATGCGAAAGCAGATAGGCCAGACCGATCGCAGCGACGGTTTTGAGGATATCTCCCGCAAATGTCAGCAGCGCCTCCCGCATGCCGACACTTTTCAGCACGTTCATAGTATCCGGGCGTCCGTTCCCGAGACGGAAGATCGACCTGCCTTTAGCGAGCCTGGCGATAATGTCCGCCGGGAAGATACAGCCGAAGAGATAGCCGAGTATCAGGTACAGGAGCCGGTGCAGGTGCATATGCGCGTCGCTATCCCGGTGCCTGAGCGAGAGTGTGTTCATCTCAACGGCAATGGTGCGGGTATATTTTCCGCTGACAGTCTGATACTGCTGCATATATTCAGCAGCTTTTCGGATCCGAAGCTCCAGATCCTGATAAGTTTTCCCGTAGCATTCCGGATAAAGCGTTCCGGTATAAATACCGTCTGTCTCATGTCCGCTTTCGCCGACACATCGTTCAAAACCGACTGCGAATTCCGCAGCCGCCTCGGCTGCATCCTCTGTCGTTTTCAGATAATCGTTGAGCCGTGCGGCGATCGGATCCGCACCCTCGAGTTCATGAACCGCATAGTAGATCTGACCTTCTATACGATTTGGATACAGGATCCGGCTGTTGCACCAGGAAACAAGGCTGTTCATCCGGTCTCCGTCATTGTTCCATTGAAACAGCCCATAGGTATAGCCGTTGTTTCCGTAGGTGTCTGCGTTGAAATCCGGGCATTCGACAGCAATGTTGCCGAGAATAGCGCAGATACCGGCCGGAGAGTAGCCCAGTGCCCGCAGCATACGGAAGATCTCACTCTCCTCGTAGGAACCGGAAAGTGCTTCCGAAAGCGGAGCAGCTTCTTCAATCTCACGGGACAGAGTGGAGCGGATGGACTCCAGTTCCAGCTTCTCCCGGCGGTATCGGCCGAAATCCGTTACGGCGATGCCTGCAAGGATCAGAAGAATAAGGACATATAAAATCCGCCGGATCAGCCGCCGACGGCCGGGCTTGACAGAATCAGGTCTCATATCATTTATTATCAGACCCGGAAGATCAGTTATCAAGCCAAAAGTAAAGTTAATAGTAAGGGCATAAAAGCAAAGCGACAAAAGGAGAGCAAAACTTGACATACGTCAGGAAAAATGAAAAAATATCGATTAGAGGTGAATTGTATGCAGGTCATTCATGAATTACAGGATATGACATATTTGGAGTGGACTAAGACCCGGCATTCCTCAGGAACAGCAGGGTCTTTTCTGAAAGCATACGAAAATAAGAGAGGTATTAAATATTATTACAAATTATCTTCTTATGACGTTGTGCGTGGAATCGTTGGGCATGAATGTGTAAACGAGATCATCGTAGACAGACTCCTGAACGCAATGAACATAGATCATTTATCCTATGATCTGATTCATGCAAAAATTTCAATCAGGGGAGAGAACTGTGATACTTATTTATGCAGATCCCGTGATTTCAAAAAACGGGGCGAGAGTAAAATCGCTCTGGACGCTTTTTATGAAATGGAAGCTCTGCCTCAGGAGACACCCCTGTCATTTGCTGCCCGAATGGGCTTTGCAGATGATGTATACAGGAT
>R20__coassemble_579_pt1 | contig 25950 bp, 18 predicted proteins | sample R20__metabat2_low_PE_019 | metagenome-assembled genome bin R20 | reverse complement strand
GCTTCTGGAAGAGTATCCGGATGTTTATGTGGATACTGCGTTTACTCTTCCGCAGAAGCATATTGTTCCCGGCTATTATACGCCGCTTCCCCGGGAGCAGTTTCACCGGATGATCAACATTGTCGGGATCGACCGGGTACTGTTCGGAACCGACAGCCCCTGGACGGCGCAGAAAGACGCTGTGGCAGATGTAAACGGGATGGGGCTGTCTGAAGAGGCGATTCAAAAGGTCCTTTCCGGCAATGCCGCAAGGCTGCTGGAGCTTGAAAAGCCTGCTTCCGTGAAGGAAACGCGGCCTTAAACAGGTGAGTATCCGACACGGGATCATGAAAACATTACAAATCAATAAAATCATATCTGAAAAAAAATACTCCTTCCCATACGGGAAGGAGTATTTTTTTGGGTGAAGCTCATGACGATGGCTCGTGAAATCAATCGCCGAGCGCATCCTTCTGCGCTACGGAGGTCTTCTTTTCATAGCAGGCAAAGGCATCATTCACCAGCTTTTCATCCGGCTTGGGGGTGAAAAGGCTGACAACAGGTACGATCACCAGACCGGCCAGCATGGCGATTGCGCCGCAGTTGATCGGGGACTGCATGATTGCGGGGAAGGAACTGCGGAAGAAAATATTCAGCAGCATCAGGATCGAACCGAACAGGAAGCAGACCCAGCAGGATGCTTTGGTGACCTTTTTGGAATATAGAGAATACATGAAGGGAGCCAGGAAAGCACCGGCCAGTGCGCCCCATGAAACACCCATCAGCTGAGCGATGAAGGTTACGGAGCTCTTGTACTGGATCAGGGCCAGAATCGAGGAGATCGCGATAAAGACCACGACAAGCACCCGGATATACAGCAGTTGCTTCTTTTCACTCATGTTTTTGATGAAGTTATCCTTCAGGAAGTCAATGGTCAGCGTGGAACTGGAAGCCAGAACCAGAGAGGACAATGTAGACATGGAGGCGGAAAGTACCAGAATCACGACCAGAGCGATCAGGATCGGGGACAGATTGGAAAGCATCGTGGGAACGATAGAGTCATAGCCGTTTGCCGTTACATCGATCTGATCAGAGAACAGACGCCCGAAACCGCCCAGGAAATAGCAGCCGCCGGCGATGACAAGCGCAAACAGGGTGGAGATGATCGTTCCCTTTTTGATAGCGGCTTCATCAGTGATTGCGTAGAATTTCTGAACCATCTGAGGGAGTCCCCAGGTTCCCAGAGAAGTCAGAATAACGACAAACATCAGATTGAGAGGATCGGGTCCCAGGAAGGAAGCAAAAACACCGGGGGTTGTGGAAACAGTCTCATCGGAGATTCTGGCAAGACCGTCCAGCGCGGCCATCAACCCGCCTTTACTGTTGATAACGGCAACGATGATGGTTACGATACCGAAAAGCATGATGATTCCCTGGATAAAATCATTGATCGCGGTAGCCATATAGCCGCCCGCAATAACATAGATGGCGGTCAGGACAGCCATCAGGATGATGCATACACTGTAATCGATATTAAATGCCATGCCGAAAAGGCGGGACAGACCGTTGTAAAGGGATGCTGTATAAGGAATCAGGAAGATAAAAATGATAACGGAAGCGCAGATTTTCAGCGGCTGACTGCCGAAACGCTTACCGAAAAACTGAGGCATGGTCGCGGAATCCAGGTGCTGGGTCATGATCCGGGTCCTTCTGCCAAGGACAGCCCAGGCCATGAGAGATCCGATAATGGCATTTCCGATACCGGCCCAGGTGGCGGCAATTCCGTATTTCCAGCCGAACTGTCCGGCATAGCCGACAAAAACAACGGCGGAAAAATAAGAGGTTCCGTAAGCAAAGGCTGTCAGCCATGGACCGACATTCCGACCGCCGAGTACGAAACCATTTACATCAGTGGCATGTTTGCGGCAGTAGAAACCGATTCCAATCAGTACCGCAAAGTAAAGCAGCAGAACAATAACTTTCATAATCTCTCCCTTTCTGTTTTGCCGGTAAGCCGGCAGATATAAAACGGACAAGCCCTGTGATTTTAACACTTTATGGCTTTTATGCTTTGCGGCTTTTAAGCTTCTATGCTTTTATGCAGCAAAGCAATTAGAATAATATCACAGGCCCGGAGCTTTGGCAATTTTTTTTTGCATAAAAAAAGGATCACCGCTCACTTCGAAAGTGAATGATGATCCTGATACAGGTGAGACAGGGGTATCAAGCAGACATGGTATCTGTGTGAACAGACATTGGATAGCGTCGTCCATCGAGCCGCCGGGCCGATTGTAATGCGGTCAGATATACCTGATCAGCCGATTGCGGAGAAAAAGGGCAAGGGCGATTTTGCACAGATCCGGAATAATAAAGGGAATCACACACCAGCCCAGAGTGGCTGCAAGTGTCACTGCTCCGTTGCTGCGTGTGTAAACGATCATAAACCAGGCTGTACCCAGCGCGTAGCAGGCAATCAGACCGATCAGCATGGAAAGCGCGGTGATCCATTTGCTTTTACCGGCATATTTTTCGAAAAGCCACATGATCAGCGCTGAGGCAATAAAGCCCAGCACATATCCGCCGGTCGTTCCCAGGAGTGCACCGATGCCGCCCTTGAAGCCGGAAAGTACCGGGAGCCCGACAGCGGCCATCAGGACATAGACCAGAATAGCAAGTGTGCCTCTTTTTCCGCCCAGCAGAGACACCGTCAGAAACACAGCAAAGGTCTGCATCGTAAACGGAACCGTTAAAGGGATCGTGATCCAGGAACAGACGGTGATCAGCGCCGCGCATACGGCGATATATACAAGATCCTTAACAGAGAAACTGCGGCTTTGCGTTTGTGCCATGGTAAAACCTCCTGAAATTAGGTATGATAGGATGTATGACAGAGAGAATATAACATAAGAACCTCGTTGCGTCAACCACAAAATAAGCAATGGTTAACGCAAAAAGACCTGCCGGATGATAGAGATGCCAGCAAAAGATAAAAAGGCCGATAGCATTCCGGCGAGCCGGCATTTACATTTTTAAAGACAATATACTGTAATCTACAGTCATGATAAGGAGCTGCTGTAATGACAGCTGACAGAAATCTTCAGAATTTTCATACTCATACCATTCGGTGCGGACATGCTTCCGGTTCTGAGCGGGAATACATTGAGGCAGCGATTCAAAGCGGCTTTGAACTGCTGGGATTTTCGGATCATACCTATTATCCCTATAATAACGGATACGTTTCCGGGATTCGGATGAGTACTGCCAAACAGCTTCAGGATTATGTGGAGACACTGGAGCATCTTCGGGAGGAATACCGGGATCGGATTGATATCCGAATCGGCCTGGAGGTGGAATATTATCCGAAGCATTTTGAGGAGCTGATCCGGATAACGAAGCAGCTGCCGATCGAGTTTATGCTGCTGGCACAGCATTACAGCGATAACGAATATGACGGAATCTATTTCGGCTCGCCGACGGAGCGGGAGGAGGATCTGGAGCAATATGTCCTTCAGCTGGAAGAAGGGATGAGACGGATCCGCGAAATGAAGGAGGAGCGCTTCCTGTATCTGGCGCATCCTGATCTGATCCATTATACGGGGGATCGCAGGATCTATGAGAAATGGATGAGGCGGCTGATTGATTCTGCCATGATGTTGGATTTTCCGCTGGAGATCAACCTGCAGGGAACCAGAACAGGACGCCATTATCCGGCGGAGGATTTCTGGAAATGGGCAGGAGAAGCCGGCGCGGAGACCGTGATCGGCCTGGATGCACACGCACCGGAAGCTGTGACAGTGCAGGGTGCCTATGAGGAGGCGCTGGCACTGGCGTCCCGATATGATCTTAAATTGATCCGGCTGACGGATAAAAGGAGGAAGGCTTGAGAAACTGCAGGGAAACCTTTCTGGATACGCTTATTCTGTTTCTGATTGTCCACGCATACGGGGTAATGAATTATCTGCCCAGCCATGACGGTGTTATGGTGGTGGCAAGAGACGGCGCCTGGCAGCTGAGCCTGGGGCGGTTTGCTCAGTTCTTTTATCAGAAGCTCCGGGGTGAGGTTGCGGCTCCCTGGCTGATCTTTCTGCTGGCCTATGTCTTTTTTTCCCTGTCCTTTTATCTGATGCTGGAGCTTTTAAAGATCCGAAGCCGGGTTATCCGTCTGCTGATTATCGGGATTATGACCTCGAGCCTGACTTTTCTGGTGGATATTTCTGTCTTTTTGTACATGATGGACAGTTACGGCCTGGCAATGCTCCTGGCGGTCGGCGGGGTATGGCTGATGGAAAAATGCAGTAAATGGCAGAGAATACCTGCAGCTGCGTTGCTGTTTCTTTGGTCCATGGGACTCTATCAGTGCTTTATGGCCGTGGCCGCGTCACTCTGCCTGCTGCTTCTGATGCAGAAGGTCATGGAGAAAAAGCCTCAGCGTGAGCTGGGGCGGACGCTTTTGGTTTATCTGTTCAGCGCCGGTCTGGGCGCTGCGGGATATCTGGCGGTGGTGCATCTTTCTTCCGCTCTTTCCGGTATTCCCCTGTCGGGAACCTATAACTCGATCAGCAATCTGACAACAGCCGCTGACGGAGGAAGCCGCGGCCTGGGCAGCTATCTGGCGCTGATCCCTGAAATGTACCGGACCTTCTTCCGATATTATATGGAAGAAACGGGATTTAATACGCTTCCTGTGAGGTGCATATACATATTACTGATCCTGCTGGGCCTTTGGTCCTATATGCGGTGGCTGCGCAGACATAAGCCCGGAGCGGTATGTACGGCCGAGCTGCTGCTGGGGCTTCTGCTTGCGCCTGCGGCGATGAACTGCATCTATATTCTGACCGGGGGAATGGTTCATATTCTGATGGTAGAGAGCTATCATATGGTACTTCTGTTTTTGTTTTTGCCGGTATTGGACCGACAGCCTGTAATCAGGGGAAGCATCATCAGAACAGAACAGACGGAACCGACCGGTAAAAATACAGAAGAACGACCCCGTGCAGCTACGGAAAATTTAAATATGTCGAAGCAGGTCTTTTGGCGGAAGATTTTTCCCTGTCTGTCCGCGGCGGCACTGGTTCTGCTCCTGCTGATTCATGCTATAATTTATGACAACGGATATTACTATTACCGGAAGATCGTCGGAGATGCTTCGCAGTACCGGATCTATACGCTGCTGCAGGATCTGGAACGGGATCCGGATTACGTGCCGGGAGAGACGCCGGTTGCTCTGGTCGGAGAGTTTCTGGCATCGTCCATGAACTTCGGACGGCATGATTACAGTCAGTATGAAACGATTCCCTATAATTTTGGCTCCTCCGTCACCTATTATCTGTCCTTTACCGAATACGCAAACTTTCTTGCCGGAGAGGACATTCTGCTGACCGACAGCAGTGAATATGCGGAGAGCGATGCTGTTAAGGCAATGCCCTGCTATCCGAAGGAAGGCTATCTTCAGATGCGGGACGGCGTGATGATCGTCAAGCTTTCGGATTATATCGCGGAGAGCGGAACAGAATAAAGGAGGTACTTATGAAAATCGACCCGCAGGAGGTCATAGAGATCGTCAAAAGCACCCGGGCACTTTTCTTTGATGATAAGGAAGCTGCCGGAATCCATCAGAAGGGTGACAGTGATTTTGTCACGGATGTGGATTTTCATGTGCAGAGCTATCTGTTTGAGACTCTGTCCCGGAAATATCCTTATGTTCAGCTGATGAGCGAGGAAAAGGACAACAGCGATCTGGATAAAAACGGTGATTTCTGGATCCTGGATCCGGTGGACGGGACACTGAACCTTTTGAGACATCTTCATCAGAGCGCAGTATCGCTTGGATACTGTGAAAACGGTGTGCCTGTTTTCGGTGTTGTTTATAATCCGTATGTCGAAGAACTTTTTACCGCTGAAAAGGGAAGAGGCGCATACTGCAACGGCAGACCGATTCATGTCAGTAATGTACGGACGATGAAGGAAAGTGTGATCACGATCGGCACGGGGCCCTATCATAAGCATCCCGCGGATTTTGAGATCTTTGCCCGTATGTATGCGGACAGCATCGATATCCGGCGGCTGGGATCCGGAGCGCTTGATCTGTGCGATGTCGCTGCCGGAAGGACAGAACTGTTTCTGGAAAGGAACTTAAAGCCCTGGGATTTCGCGGCGGCAAAGCTTCTGCTGGAAGAGGCAGGAGGCAGGATGCGGACCTGGGCCGGGGAGGAGATTGAGCCCACGAAGGGCGCTGACGGTCTTGCCGGGAACGGGTATATCGATGAGCTGGTTCTTCAGGAATATCTCAAGGGACATTATGTCCCCTGAGACAGTGAAAATACAAATCCCGGAAAATTTCTGCTTTTAACGTGTTTCGAAACAGGAGGAGTAAGATGTACACAATCGGAATCGATCTTGGAACATCAGCGGCCAAATTTCTGCTGATCAATGAGTCCGGAGACGTCTGTTCGGAGGTTTCCAGAGAATACCCCCTTTCTTTCCCGAAACCGGGCTGGAGTGAGCAGGCACCGGAGGACTGGTGGGATGCGGTTCTTTCCGGGATTCCGGAACTGATTAGAGATATTGACGCTTCTCAGGTCAAAGGTATCGGAGCCGGCGGACAGATGCACGGACTGGTCGCGCTGGACGCACAGGATCAGGTGATTCGGCCCGCGATCCTGTGGAATGATGGAAGAACCTACCAGGAAGTCGAATTCCTGAATGAGCAGATCGGCAGAGAACGGCTGAGTGCCATGACCGGAAATATTGCATTTGCCGGCTTCACCGCGCCCAAGCTCCTCTGGATGCAGAACAACGAGCCGGAGCTTTTCGGAAAAATCGCGAAGATCATGCTGCCCAAGGACTATATCACCTATCGTCTGACAGGGGTACATGCGACGGATTATTCCGATGCTTCGGGTATGTTGCTGCTGGATGTGGAAAATAAATGCTGGAGCAGAGGTATGTGCGAGATCTGCGGAATCCGGGAGGAACAGCTTCCCACGCTTTATGAAAGCTGGGAAACGGTCGGAACACTGCTTCCGGAAACTGCCGCAAAGCTCGGGCTGTCCGAGGACGTGATCGTCTGCGCGGGAGCGGGAGACAACGCGGCCGCTGCTATCGGTACCGGCACAGTCGGTCAGGGTAAATGCAATATTTCACTGGGAACCTCCGGAACGATTTTTATCAGCTCCGAAAAATTCGGTGTGGATTCCACCAATGGACTGCATGCTTTCGCCCATGCAGACGGCGGCTGGCACCTGATGGGCTGTATGCTTTCGGCGGCTTCCTGCAATAAGTGGTGGCAGGATGAGATCCTCCGGGATCCGGATTACGCCGGAAATCAGGCAGGGATCACAGATGAGATGCTGGGAAGAAACCATGTATTCTTCCTTCCGTATCTGATGGGGGAAAGAAGCCCGATCAATGATACCAATGCCAGAGGTACATTCCTGGGAATGACCATGGATAACACCCGGGAGGATATGACTCAGGCGATGCTGGAGGGCGTGGCCTTTGCGATCCGCGATCAGCTCGAAGTGGCGGAATCGCTGGGTGTACATGTAGAAGAGTCCATGATCTGCGGCGGCGGTTCCAAGTCTCCGCTCTGGCGTAAGATCATCGGCAATATTCTGGGGATCACTTTAAATCTTCCGGAAACAGAGCAGGGCCCCGGCTACGGCGGCGCCGTGCTGGCACTGGTAGCCTGCGGTGCTTATAAGGATGTGCAGGAGGCCTGTGAGAAGCTGATCCGGATCAAGGGCGTAGAGAAGCCGGACCCGGAGATCAGCGCAAGATATCAGGAGCGCTATGAGAAGTTCCGGAAGATATATCCTTCCTGTAAGGCCCTGTTTGCGCAGCTGGCAGAAGACTGAGATGTCTGCCGGCTGAATGAGCATAAGATAAGGCCGCCGATGTCCTGTCCGAACGACAGTGAGTTACATCGGCGGCCTTTAATAGACTTTGCGTATCAGCCGGCTTAGCAGCCTCATTCAGCCGGTCCAACTCCCTTTACCAGATAGGAACCCAGAGAAAGGGCACTGCGGGTTTCGTCATCCTGGAAGTGCCACCATTCGGAGGTCAGATCATGAAAACCGGCATTTTTCATATATTTTGCAAGAAGATCCGCGTTTTCATTATTATAGGACAGGATCGAATGCCAGCTCAGATCATGGATCGAGCTCTGCATCGGCAGCTCTTCGCCTGTGGTGATATCGACCAGTGTCAGATCCAGCGCGATCCCCCGGTTGTGCGCGGAAACGGAGGCGGCCAGGAAAGCCCCCAGATTGAAGGTGCCGTTTGTGATCACCTGCTCATAGGTTGGCAGAGCCGGATCAGGATTATTTTCTTTTGCGAAGGTTTCCAGCTGTTCTTCACTGGGTGGGACAGGATCTTTCAGGATCGCACTGACGGTATCATACAGGTACCGCGTTGCCTCGCCGGGACGAAAGGCTTCGTAGATCCGGAGACGATAGCCGTCCTTTTCCGCGGCGGTTCCGGCCGCAATCAGTTTTTGAGCACAGGGATACAGAAAAGGAACCAGATAGGAATCCTTTTCCTGACAGATATTTTCAAAGCCCGGAATTACTTCATCCGTCAGACCGGGGAGATCATAGATATTGGCCCGGAAGATGGAGGAATAGCTGTTGGTGATGTTGTATTCACAGAAATCCCCCAGATACTGCGCAAGATCGATCATACAGTAATCAGAATCCAGCCAGCCCTCCTTTTCATCAAAGGAGGCTTTAAAAAATCCGTTTTCTTCGGAAAGGATCCTGAGCGCTGTGCCGGCAGGAACCTTTGATAGTACTTCCGCGTCAGGATCCGCTGCGGCAAGAAGCGGAAGTTCGATGATCGGCCAGATCTGACAGCTTTCTGTGCGGAAAGGCGCACGGAAGCTGACCGTATCGGAAACAGACAGAAAATCTCTGGTTTCGTAAAATTCCATATATTCCATGGAGACCACGCGGTATTCCCTGTATGAGCCGGAAGGAAGCTGATCGGTCCGATAGGACCAGGTGCCTTCATTCCAGGGGAACTGTCTGACTAAAGACCAGTTATCCTTGTCGGAAGCTCTTTCCTGAAGAACAAAATAATTTCCCTGCGCTTCATTCCAGGAAAGGGTATAGACACCGTCCCCTTCATCCGCGCAGTTCAGCTGAAGATCAGTCGTCAGAAACATACTTCTGCTGATCTCCAGATCATCGGACAGACCGAAATTGCAAACATAATCTCCGCCATCCTCCATTTCACGGATGTGCAGGATCACAGATTCCGGTTCTGTGGAAAGTGTGTCATAGAGGGAGAGAAAGGTCTCGTAACTCAGCGTGCAGGAATGTGCCTGTGTCGTTTCCAGCTCCGTCCAGTTATCGGTTTTATTGACAGCAGCGGAAATGATATAGGATCGTCCTTCTGTACCGTTCCAGGTGATGTCGACCGCCCGGTCGGCAGGTCGCGAGGTCAGTGTAAGGATGATCGGTGCCGGTTCGGAAAGATCCACAGCCAGTTCTTTACGGGCAGAAACCTGTTCAACGGTTCGCCCCATCAGTGTCGTGGCTTCATGAACTGCCTCCAGTTGAAGACGGAGGACTGTATTCTCCGGAAGTTCCTTCAGAACGAGAGTGTTTCCGGAGCAGGTCTCATAGAGCTCATACTCTCCGGAATCTTCGTTCATGAGATAAACGCGGACCTGCTCGGCATTATGCGGCGCGGACCAGGAAAGGATTGCTGAATTTGTGTTGAGAGTTACGGAAACAGGGTCCCCGGAGAGGGCGGGTTTTTCTCCCAGCGGGACCAGAAACAGGATTGCGAACAGACCTGCTGCAATCATGACAGCCAGGGCAATCATGGCAGGCAGAAGGACTGCCGGCAAAGAGCCTGAAGCCGGAGCCTTACCGGCTGCGGCTGTTCGTTTTCCGACAGATCCGGCCTTCCTGCGGTTCTCATCAAAGCGCTGCGGCTCGGAAATCTTTATGGCCGGAGAGGACCCGGAGTCTTCAGGAGCGTTAAAATCCTCAGGATCCTCAAAGTCTTCCATGCCTTCAAAGTCTTCATAGCGGCCGAAGGCTTCCAGCAAAGAAGCCTCTTCCACATCCAGAGAGGCCAGAAATTCCTCATCCGATTCGGAAATTTCCGCGTCTGCGGGTTTATCAGTTGAACGGATTGATTGAATAGGTTGATTTCTGTTCATTTAGCGGCGGTACAGGATCCTTTCGCCCAATGCGGGCAGTGCGAAACGGGCAGAAGGCTCCACTTCCCAGAGAATACGGATAAAGGGCAGCGGATCGAAGGTATTGCCGCGGATCATATCAAAATGCATGGGAATGATCAGGGAAGCCTTCAGCAGCCGGTACAGATGAGCGGCCTCCATAAAGTTGAAGTTTCCGATGCAGCCGGAAGTTTCACGGAAGTAATCTCCTCCGTTGATCGGAGTGATATAAATGTCCGGCCTGGGCAGCGCCAGATAGTCCTTCAGCAGCTGATCTGTCAGGTAGGAATCACCGGTGTGCAGAACAGCCGCGCCGTTTAACTCCAGATGATAGCTCAGTGCCACATCATTGCCGTCCGTATCTACAGTATGGACCGGGTGCGCAGCCTGAACCGTACGGATCACAACGCCCGGAAGCTCCAGAAGGGCTCCGGCATTAAGACCTTGCAGTGCAGATGCGGGCAGACCGCCGGCCAGTGCTTCGCTGACGCAGCCTGCGGGAACATAGATCGGCGTGTCGGGATTTTTACGGTGCAGTCCCAGCAGTGTGGGAATACACATATGATCACCGTGACCGTGAGTGCAGAGGATCAGATCCAACTTCAGCTGATCGGGCTCAAAGGGGGCGGGATAATAGCGGACGGATGTGCCGTTTTCGACCAGATCTGTCAGCACCAGATCAATACCGATCGTCAGATCATGCGTTTTGATCACGACACCAAGCTGTCCCATATTCCAGAGGGCGATTTCACCATCCGGGAGAAGTGTTTCTTCTATTTCGTTGACAAGTGCGGACCCGCACAGGGTCCAGGTTCTTCCGATATCCATTATTAAGCCTCCGGATAAACAGATCTGAAAAGTTTTCAGATGGATTCAGTGGTGATGCATGTTCATCAAATAAGTTCCAGGGGATGCATGAAAACGCAGTACTCTTACTAAGAAAAGCCCTATCACTTGCAGGCATCCGTGTGACGCTGGGTGACGCTTGCCGCCTTAAAGCGTTACACCGTCCTTGAAAATGGCGATCTCCCGGCAGCCATGCTGTTCGGAAAGCGTTTTGCGCCCGCTTGCGGTCTCCACAACAAAATTCAGCAGGCGTTCCCCTGCATCGTCAAGAGACTCCAAAGGGTTTCCGTCCTCCTTTTCTTCCGCGATAGTACCGGCGTTGAAATCGATCCAGTCGGACTTTTTCCGGAAAAGTGGCGTATTGGTGGAAATTTTTACAGTAGGCGCCGGCGCACCGAACGGAGTACCGCGGCCTGTGGTAAACAGGATCAGATGCGCACCCGCGGCGGAAAGCACCGTGGCACTGACCATATCGTTACCGGGGCCGGAAAGAAGATTCAGACCGTGCTGTGTAACACAGTCACCGTAATGCAGCACATCAACGATCTGCGCGGAGCCGCCCTTCTGGACGCAGCCGCAGGACTTATCCTCCAGCGTCGTGATGCCGCCCTTCTTGTTGCCGGGGCTGGGATTTTCATAAACAACCTGTCCGTGATCGGTAAAATACTTTTTGAAGTCATTGACCATGGCTGCAGCTTTATCGAAAACCTCCTGATCCCTGCAGCGGGAAAACAGAATGTCTTCGGCTCCGAACATTTCGGGAACTTCGGTCAGGACTGTTGATCCGCCGAGCGCAATCAGACGATCGGAAAAACGTCCGACCGCCGGATTGGCGGTAATCCCGGAAAGTCCGTCGGAGCCGCCGCACTTCATGCCGATGACCAGCTTCGAGACAGGAAGCGGTGTGCGTTCAAAGCCGGATGCGTAATCAGCCAGCTCCCGGAGCAGCTGCCGTCCCTTCTCCAGTTCATCCTCTTCCTCCTGGCAGCAGAGGAAACGGATCCTGCGGGGATCATAATCGCCCAGAATCTCTCCGAAAAGCTCTGAGGTCAGATTTTCACAGCCCAGAGAAACGAAGAGGACACCGCCGGCATTGGGATGGCGGGAAAGCGCCGCCAGAAGCTTTCCTGTGGTCTTAAGGTCCTCTCCCAGCTGGGAGCAGCCGTACGGATGTTCAAAATGCCACAGTCCGTCGATGGCTCCGGAAACCAGGTCCTGATTTTGTGTTTCCAGCTGCTTTGCGATGCCGTTGACGCAGCCTACCAGCGGAAGGATCCAGAGCTCATTGCGGATTCCGGCACGGCCGTCTTCCCGAAGGTATCCGTTAAAGGTTCTTGCCGCGGTGCGGGGACTTTCAAAGACCTGGTGATGGTAGTGATATGCCGCGTTTTCGGACAACTGTGTCCGGGCATTATGGGTATGAACCCAGCTGCCGGCCGGAATCGCCGCGGAAGCAGCGGCAATGGGATATCCGTATTTAATAATCGCGCTGCCTTCCGGGATGTCCTTCAGTGCAATCTTATGACCTCTGGGAATCGCTTCCAGCACCGGGAGCCGCAGGCTGTTTTGAGCGGCACCGGAGTCTTCGCCGCTGTCAGCCGGAAGTGAAAGCAGAAGTTCTTCGCCGGGCAGCAGATCCCGCAGTGCGACAGCTACATTATCAGAGGGATGAATATGAATTATTTTCATGTCAGTTTCCGTCCTTGTTTCGTGAGAATGCTGTTCAGGCTTTTGCCGCCGAACCATGGATGGCAGAAAGCTCTTCACCAAAAGCAGACAGACAGGCGGATTATACGGAGGCAAAGGCCTTCTCAGCGCCCTGCGACCGGATCAGCGTCAGATCCTTGAGGACAGCTTCCTGCAGTCCGGAGATCTGAGACAGATCCTGATCCCAGAAGGCAGTATTGGCCAGTACATCGTGAACCAGTGTTTCATCGGAAGCGTTTTTGCGTGCGGCATAGAAGTCCAGTACAGAGGCATCGTCCTGAACACGGTATTCATTGCCGGCGGGGCGTCTGCAGACCAGCGCGTTTTCTTCTCTGCGCTGAATATCACAGGAATAGAAAGCAATGTAGGCCGCGAGACTCATGGTGAGCGCGGCAGGCAGTCTGCCGAATTTTTCAACATAGTCCAGGAAGGAAGGCATATTACGGGCTTTCCATTTGGAAGTGCTGTTCAGTGAAATGGAGAGCAGCTGATGATCTACAAAAGGATTGTTGAAGCGATCCGTGACCGCGGCCGCGAAGCTTTCACAGTCCGATTGATCCAGCGGGAGGATCGGAATGACCTCGTCATAGAGGATTTTATTCATAAAGCCGTGGATCGCGTCATTCTGCATGCAGTCCCGGACGATATCCTGACTGGCCAGATATGCGCCGAGGACAAAACCGGTGTGCGCGCCGTTCAGGATGCGGACCTTACGCTTTTTGTACGGCGCGACTTCCGGGACAACATGGATGGGAAGAGAAGCACCGGCGAAGGGAAGCTTATCCTCCAAAAAGGCAGGACCCTCAATATACCAGGCTCCGAAGACCTCTCCGACATCCGGAAGCTCATCGATATAGCCGTTTTCCTCATTCAGACGCTGTTTCTCAGTTTCGTCACGGACAGCACCGGAAACGATGCGGTCGACCAGTGTGGAGCAGAAATAATTTTCCTGCTCGACCCATGCGGTAAATTCCTTTTCCAGATGCCAGTCCGATGCATGCTTTATCACGCATTTTTTCAGCTCGGCACCATTATTGTCGATCAGTTCGCAGGGCAGCAGGATCAGACCCTTTTTGCCGGCCAGGTAGCGCTCATACAAAAGGATCGTCAGCTTGGCCGGGAAGGAGGCGGGGGCGATATCACCATCCGGAACCGCTGTTTCGTCATAGGTAATGCCGGCTTCGGTTGTATTGCTCAGAATATATTCGAGCTCATCGGAAACAGCCAGCTTTTTCAGCGCCTGCCATTCATCAGCCAGATAGGGATTGTAGCAATAATCCCCTACGGAGATCACACGGCGTTTGTCCACGGCTTCTCCGTTTTCGCGGCCGCGCAGATATAAAGTATAAAGACCCTCCTGAGCGTTCAGTACAGGAGCGGTCCGACCGTGAGGGGTGGGCTGAACCATGGCGATCTTGCCGTTAAAGCCGCACTGTTCATTGGCAATATCAAAAAAGTAATCCGTAAAGGCGCGCAGAAAGCCGCCTTCACCGAACTGGATCACACGGACGGGAGCCGATTCCAGCAGATAGCCCTTGTATCCTGCTTCCCGCAGCGTATTATAATTCAGTGCTTTCATCGTATCAGAGTTTCCTTTCTGCAAATATTGCTGTTTTTTTTTGATACAGATACAGCGAAACCGGTTCCCTGACCGTTCCCAATCAGGAAAAGGCAGGGACCGGACAAACTGTTAAGGTTATTGAAAAACTATCTGCCGCGGAAAATCAGATTCCAAAGTAACGGGCCGCGTTATCATGAGAGATGCCCTGAACGATCTTCTTCAGGGAGCTTTCATTGGCGGGATATTCACCGTTCTCCACCCATTCACCGATCAGGTTGCACGCGATCCGGCGGAAATAATCGTGTCTGGGATAAGAAAGGAAAGAACGGGAATCGGTCAGCATACCGATAAAGGTACCCAGAAGACCGAGATTGCCGAGCGTCTTCATCTGCTCCTCCATGCCGTCTTTTGTATCAAGGAACCACCAGGAAGCACCCAGCTGTAGCTTTCCGGGAAGTCCTTCCGACTGGAAGGCGCCGATGATCGTTGTGATCGGAATGAAATCGCTCTGATCCAGAGAGAACACGATAGTCTTGGGCAGCTCGCCGGTTTCCTCGAGCGCGGAGAAGAAGGCCGCCAGTTCGGACACACTGGGCGTCTTGGAGGCCGCGTCATAGCCGGTATCGGGGCCTTCCAGACGGAACATCTTCTGATTGATATTCCGGATACAGGCGTAGTGGATCTCCATGGCAATATCGGTCTGCGCGTATTTACGGGCAATGGAAAGAAGGATCGTGGTCTGATATTTTTCTGCTTCTTCGACTGTGAGCGGCTGGCCGGACATGGCCTTTGCGAAAGCAGCATCCGCTTCCTCGATCGGGCAGGGACGGAACATGATATAGTCCAGGCCGTGATCGGAGGCTTTGCAGCCGTGAGCCTTGAAATAATCGATCCGCTGATTCAGTGCTTCACACACCTCCGCCGCAGTGTTCAGTTTCTCTTTTCCGACGCTGGCCGCCAGCTTCTGAATGTAGGCAGCGAACCCGGGCTTGGTGATATTGATGGCTTTGTCCGGACGGAAAGACGGGCAGACCTTAAAGCCCAGGTCCGGGATGCCGGCCAGCTTCTCATGCCATTCCAATGTGTCGGTCGGGTCATCGGTGGTTCCGACATATTCCACGCCGGACTGCCGGATGATGCCTCGGACCGAAAGCATCGGATCATGCTGCAGCATGTCAGAGGTTTTATCCCAGATTTCCTTCGCGTTTTCGGGGGTCAGCGCCTCAGTGATGCCGAAAAATTTGTGGAGCTCCAGGTTGGACCAGGCGACCATCGGATTACCGATCGCCATCTCCAGCGTTTTGGCGAATTCAACAAACTTTTCATAAGGATCCGCACTGCCGGTGACCTTTTCCTCCGGAACACCGTTGGAGCGCATCAGGCGCCATTTGTAATGATCGCCGAAGTAGGTGCCGTCATCATTGCGGCCGCCGAGCCATACCTGTGCGATATTATCGTAGCGGCGGTCCTCATAGATCTCCTTCGGAGAAATATGACAGTGATAATCAATGATCGGCATGGCTTCCGCATAGTCATGAAACAGACGTTTTGCCGTTTCATTGTTCAGCATATAGTCCCGGTCCATAAAAGCTTTCATGATACATCCCTCCATTTTTCAGAGATAAAATAAAAACAAAGCTGCCGGAGGTGCTCCGACAGCTTTTATTATATCAGTATTGAGCACGGAATTACAGAATCCGCAGAGGATCCCTCTGTTAATTATTTTATTATTTCCTGCCGAAGGATCACATTACATTCGTATTGATCTTGACGGAAGAATCCATGATATTCTGCTTCTCGAGTTTCTTTCCGCTGCCGGTATAGATCAGCGGGCTGCTCAGGATGCCGGCCTCCTTGAACTGATATTCATAGCGCCACAGATCATCATCGCTCCGATAGGAGTTGGGGCTCTGGTAGAACCAGACACCGGGGGTGTGATGCAGCTGGGCGAAGCCGTTCTGGCGTGTACCGTAAAGCCTGAGTGCAATGGTGTGCCGACCCTTTTCCAGTCCGTCGATCTTCAGCGCATAAGGTGAAAAAGCTATGTTTCCGCAGTCCTTTCCATCGACCAGGACCTTGATCAGGCCGCCGCGGTATCCGGGGACCCGTACGGTCAGACCGTCCTGAACCTCGACATCCAGGAGATATTGAAGGTTTCCGGTATAGAACGGAAGCCCCTGATGGGTGAAATCGCCGAAGCCGAGTTCACGTACCGGCGCGGTAAGGATCCTGCGTGTGCCCTGAATACGGACTCCGAAGTCTCCCAGAAGGTAGAGATCCTCCAGATTGGTTCTGGCACCGATGGGGAGTGTGACTTCCAGGATTGTGGTGCCGGCCTGGATTGCGGGAAGGGAGACTTTCTGAATACTGTGATCCACAAACCAGCCGGTGATCTTTTTGTCGATGACGGTTCCGTTGACTGCGATGACCGCGATGTCCGCGTCTTCCAGAGCCAACTCGGGTGCAGCCACATCGATCTCACTTCCGATTGTAAACTTAAGCGTGACCGTGTCAGCCGGTGTTTCGGGCTTCAGCTTATAGGGCTGAGTGACTTCCTTGCGTCGGGGCGCGATATTCAGAAGCTTACGAACCTTATTGTCCAGACGGAGAATTTCCTCCAAAGGCTGATATTCGCCGTCATTCATCCTGTATTCGGCCATGTCCAGAAGCAGCATATTAGGCTCCTCCAGCAGAACCTTTACAGGATCAAAAAATCTGACAGGAGCTTCTCCGGAAGCCAGGATCTCCTCATAAGCAGTCCGGGCAGCGGCTGCCGGGCTGTCGGCAGAGGTTTCGACAGCAGTCGGTTCCAGCTTCAGAAGCATGCTGTCATGCATATACCAGCGGCGGACGATCACCGTATTGCCGTTGGCATAGCTGACCGGATATTCGGAGATCTCCCCGTTCATGGTATCATAGAGCGTCACCTTCCAGGTTCCGCGGAGCGTGATCCGAAGATCATCCGCCGCTTCATCCACATCCTTACAGGTGGGATTTTTGCCGGTGGCGAGGAACAGCCAGTAGGCGTCCCCATCCTGGCGAAGCTGATAAAGCAGCCTGTTTTCGCGTTCTCCGGAGCTGCGGAAGACATCCACGAAACGATATTTATCCAATGCGGACAGAATGGCGGTGTTGCTCTCCGCCACCCGGGTGGAGACGTTATAAAGGGCGGTGGGGACATCGGAAGGCATCGCGTCCATGTATTTCGGCGCGTTTCCGACAAAAATGATCTCACCGCCGGCCCGGTGGAAAGCTTCCAGGCGTTCAATGGTTGTGGAGCGGAGCGTTTCGCTGCCGCAGATGACAACGGCGTCGTATTCCATTTTGCCGACTTTCAGCGGGAAGCCGCCTTTTTCACAGAAATAAGGAAGCTCATTTTCAGAGATATAGTCAAAGTCAATATTGCCGAACAGCAGGGTTTGAGCCAGGTTCTGGAAGCTGTTTTCCATGGCTTCCCGGACGGCAGCTGTCTGTTCTGCAGGACCCCAGTGCAGCCAGTAGCTTTCGATCGGATGGATCACAGCGACCCGTACCTTCGCTGCGCCGCGGGTCATGGCGGTATCCACCCGGGCGAAATGATCTTCAATCATTGCGTACTGATCAAACCAGGGGGACTGATAACCGATGGAAGCCGGATAGTCTCTCTTGGCCTCCCCCTTCATGGTCATCCAGAAAAGGTGAGGAACACGCAGCGTGACACCCAGTGCGGCCAGCCAGTCGCCCTGCAGCTTATAGGTCCTGAAATCACAATCCCAGCCCGTAACACCATACAGCTCGCAGAGCATTGCTTCCGCGCCCATCTGGTGGACGATGGACTGACATTGCTTGGCGGTGGTGTATTCATGACGGTCACAGAGCAGATCGATGCCGGGGATGCCGAAATGCCGGTAGCAGCGCATGATCTCACTCAAATAAGCAGTCTGTGTGTAAAGGCTTTCTTCTCCGAGTACATGACCGGTAAGCGCAATGCCGTTTTCACGGCACCAGTCACCGATCTGTTCGCAGAAGGCATGAACGAAGCGGTCCGAAACATGGTTGTGGAAATGATAGCGAAGCGGGGAAACCTCTCCGCCCGGAAGCTCCCAGATCAGCAGCGGGACGTTGGCCAGCAAATCTTCGCCGTAAGCATCCCGGAAGGTTTCATTCAGGTCTGTGGTCCAGGGCAGAAATACATCCTTGTCTTCCCGGGCAAAGCTCAGTGTGTTTTTATCATTGAACTGAGGCTCATCCGTGAAAATGGAAGGGACCAAGCTGCCGAATTTATCTCCGATGGCTTCTTTGTAGCGTTCATGGGTTACATCAATAAAACGCCGCATGGCCTCTTCAGACATAGTGTCGACATAAGCGGCGTCATTATACCAGGGATCCTTGCCGGCATGCTCCAGGTAAACGTACCATTTTTTGCCGGTCGCTTCTTCATTTTCACCGATCTGACGATAACTCTTCAGCGTACCGTCGGCATTGAGCTCAATATCAAAAACGGTCAGCAGAAAACCGTTGTTGTTGCGGTGGGCCCCCTTGCCCCTGCCGGGGATCGACTGCGGATTTTCTCTGCCGGGTTCCGTGTAAGGCGTGGTCGTCAGCATCAGACTTTTAGCCGCGAATTCCGGATGGTCACCGGTGACCAGACCGCCCGCGGCGCCCGAAGGCCAGCGATCCTCATCATAAAGATAGGAAAGCATGCCTTCCTTTTCGCCCTTGGCGATACAGGTTTTGATGAAATCCATGAACTCATCATTCAGGTAAGGGCTGTCCATACCGGTGCGGACATGCATGTGGTAGCCGCCCATGCCCATCTGTTTCATGATGTCGATCTGTTCCTTGAGGGTCTCCTTGTCCAGCTTGCCGTTCCAGGCCCAGAACGGTGCTCCGCGGTATTCAGAGGTGGGATTTTTGAACAGCCCGGAACGGAGCTGTTTTTCCTGATTTTTGGGATAAAGCATAGAATTCTCCTTCTGATTATTTGTGTTGATTATTAAAAATCCGGATTGGGGATTTCCGGAGCTTGGCAGGATCCGCGGCAGTAAAAAAAGAATCAGCGTATGCTGACGCAGACAGCTTCACTACAGATAGAATAAGCCGGATTGTATTTCGAAAGCAATGTGATTAAAATGAAAAAACGGATGGATTATTCAAAACGAAAGCCCGAAAAGCCCTGAGCAGGGCACTTTTTGAGGGGATGATATAAAAAATGCGACAGAGGTGCGAAAATGCTGGAAAGCTTTCAGTTCAGTTTAAATGCGACAATGCCGGTGTTTTTCATGATGCTGATCGGGGCATTGCTGAAAAAAATCGGTCTGATTGATGATCATTTTGCTTCTGTTTCGGATAAATTTGTATTTAAAGGGACGCTTCCCGTCCTGCTTTTTATGAATCTCTGGAATACTGATATCCGAAGCAGCTTCGATTTTAAATTCGTAGGTTTCTGCGCGGCCGTCACCATCCTGACGATCGCCGCTGTATGGACGGGAGCGAAGCTGCTGTTGAAGGATAAGTCCCTGACAGGAGAATTCGTACAGACCAGCTACCGGAGCAGCGCGGCGATCCTGGGAACGGCATTTATTCAGAATATCTATGGAACAGTAGGAAGTGCCGCTCCGCTCATGATCATCGGAAGTGTACCTCTTTACAATGTTTTCGCTGTACTCATTCTGAATATGGAAAGCCCGACACTGTCGGGAGAACCGCTGGGACCCAAACTCAAAAAAGCAGGGATTAACATCCTGAAGAACCCGATCATTCTGGGCATCTTCTTCGGAACGATCGCCAGTCTGATCCGGCTGCCGCTGCCCACGATCGTAACCAAAACAGCGACGACCTTTTCGGGGCTTACCAGTCCGCTGGCCCTTTTGTCGATCGGAGCGACCTTCAAGGGCAGCAAGGCGATCAAAAAAATCGGCCCGACTATGGCGGCCGCTCTGCTCAAGACGGTTGTGGTGGCAGGGGTGTTCCTGCCGTTTGCGATTCTGTTGGGTTTCCGGGATGAGCAGCTGATTGCGCTGATCATCATGCTGGGCAGCCCGTCCACACCGACCGCGTATATTATGGCGAAAAATCTCGGACATGAGGGAGTCCTGAGCAGCAGTGTAATCGTGGCTACAACGCTCCTCAGTTCGGTGACCCTGACCTTCTGGATCTTCCTGCTGCGGTATCTGGGGATGATCCTGTAGAGCGGAGAAACAAAAATCAGTCTTCCGGCCAGAATTCTCCCGAGATCGAAAGGATGTCCTCAAAGTGAATCGTGACGGAAGGCCGGGAGGCCGGCGCGGATGGTCTGTAGGAAGCTTCTTTTTGACGGTCGGGGCCGCCGAAAGCTTCTTCGGTATCCGGCAGAGAGAGAACCATACTGCCCTCCGGAGAATCGATCCGGGTCACGGTACCGGAAAGAGTTCGGACAGCACCGCCCTCCTTCAGTGGGTCTTTTTCAAAATAGGTAACGGAAACACAGGACTTGTCAGCAAGATGTTCGTAAAGGAGCTGTAGGCGGGTGTTCAGCTTCCGGATTTCTTCTTCTGAAAGAATGGGCTTTGCATCCGTAAGCCTTGCCGTTTCCTCCACTGCAGCCTCATAGCCGGTCAGGGATTTGAAGGGCATGAACTGAGCCGCGCGGTCGGCAAGCGGCATGCGCGGATGATTGCGGGAGGTCGGATGAGGAAACTCCAGTATATCTTCGTAGATTGAAACAGATTTTTTTTCAGTATCCATTATTTTTGACCTATTCCTGACCGGGTGGCTGTTTTTCAGGCCCGGTGCCCGCCGATTTGCCGGCCGCGGGTCATTGCGGTGGCACCCTCCTGCAGATCACTGCCGCGGAGGATCATGTTTTCACCAAAGCGTTTCCGAATAGAAAGCTGCAGCTGCTGCAGCTTTTTTTCTTTTTCCCGTTCCTTACTTTCCTGTTCTTTCTTATGTGCTTCGGCCTCGTAGTCCGTAAACAGACTGAGCTGTTCATATTGTTCTTCGGAGCTTACCGTTTCTTCCGGAATGACTTTTTCTGCGGTAATGTAAACACGTCGGACGAGGAGCTTCGGATGAACGTTGCTGTCATAAAAGCGCAGTGCGGCCTCTGTGAGAAGCCGGGTGGAAGAGGTCGGCCGGTCCAGATTGACTGTTCCGTGGGCCGGCTTGGGCACCGGGCGGTCATACCGATCTTTGACGATCGACCCCTTATATTGCTTGCGCATAACCGAATTCTGCAGGTTTTCAATATCATAGCAGACAGTCAGGACCAGCTGCGGCGTCACCAGCTTTTTCTCTACCAGTGTAAGGGCCAGCGATTCTGTCATTTCCTGCAGGATCATCCGCCCTCCGGCAAAATCATAGGGGCAGGACAACACCTGCCCGGAGCCGATCGAAGAAGCATCCGGCCGGTAGGCTTTGATATCCGCGATTGTACAGGGCTCCCAGCCCCAGGCATGATCAATCAGAAGCTCCGCGTTGACGCCAAAAAGCTTGTAAAGAAGATCTTCATTGTAATAATCTCCCGGAGCGCCCAGAGAACAGCGGGCAATATCACCCATTGTATTCAGACCGATCTCCTGCAGCCTGCGCGCATAACCTTTTCCGACCCGCCAGAAATCGGTCAGCGGCGTATGCGTCCACAGCTTCCGGCGGTAGGAAAGCTCATCCAGTCTGGCGATCCGCACACCGTCTTCGTCAGCAGGGATATGTTTGGCCACAATATCCATGGCTACTTTGCAGAGATACAGATTGGTACCGATTCCGGCTGTGGCGGTGATGCCGGTCTGCTCCAAAACAGCATTGATCAGTTTTTTGGCAAGCTCATGAGCCGTCAGGCAATAGGCACGCAGATAGGCGGATGCGTCAATAAATACTTCATCTACCGAATAGACATGAATATCCTCCGGGGCAATGTATTTCAGATAGATCTGATAGATTTCGGTACTTTTGCGCATATACAGAGACATGCGCGGAGGAGCGGTCACAAAGGAAAGCTCCAGGGAAGGATTCTCCATCAGCGCTGTGTCATCGAAGGAGGATCCGGTAAAACGACTGCCGGGCACCTTTTGCTGCCGGATCACATTGACCCGGCGGACGGCTTCCAGCACTTCAAAAAGACGGGCTCGTCCCGGAATACCGTACTTTTTCAGAGAAGGAGAAACGGCCAGACAGATAGTCTTTTCCGTGCGTTCCGGGTCCGCAACGACAAGGTTGGTCGTCAGAGGATCCAGCCCGCGTTCGACGCATTCTACGGAAGCATAAAAGGACTTCAGATCAATGGCGATATATTGTTTTTCTGAATTGTCCATTTGGATCTCCGATCACGATAGCCTATAATGAATTCAACGTATTTATAAAGTCTAACACATTTTTGGGAATGAGAAAGCGGATACGGACAGGCAAGGAGCAAAGAAAAATGGAAAAAATCGGAAGCAGCAAAGTGGCTGTGCAGCCAATGTCGATGGGAACCTGGGCAATCGGCGGAGGGATCCAGTGGGGCAGCAGTGACGATGTAATGTCGGAGCAGGCAATTCGCTGTGCTCTTGAGCAGGGGATCGCCTGGATCGATACCGCGCCGGCTTATGGATTCGGACACAGTGAGGAGATTGTGGGAAAGGCGATCCGGGAGAACAGAAAGGATGTATTTCTGGCAACGAAATGCGGACTGCAGTGGTATGAGGAAAAAGGATCGCTTCAGATTCGAAGAGACGGAAAGGCATTGTACAGGGATCTTTCGGCATCCGGCGTCCGGCGTGATCTGGAGTACAGCCTGAGGAGACTGCAGACGGACTATCTGGATCTGTATCTCGTACACTGGCAGAGCGAAGCGGAACCCTTTATACCGATCGAGGAAACGATGGGAGAACTGCTTCGATTGAAAAAGGAAGGGAAAATCCTGGGCATCGGCGTCTGCAATGTTACACCCGAACAGATCCGGGAATATCTTAAATGGGGAAAGCTGGATGTGATTCAGCAGAAATACAGTATGCTGAACCGCGATGCGGAAGCGCTTCTGCCGCTCTGTCGGGAAAATGATATCGTTCTGCAGCTGTATTCTCCGCTGGAGCAGGGACTTCTGACGGATCAGGCAGCCAGAGAGATCACACTGGTGCCCGGCAATACCCGCTACAATAATGTCTGGTGGAAGCCGGAAAACCGCAAACAGGTTATTTCCATGCTGGAGGGCTGGAAGGACCTGTGCAGTAAATACGAATGCGCGATCTCCAATCTTGTTATTGCATGGACGATTGCAAGAAGTGAAAACTTCAATATACTCTGCGGCGCCAGAAAACCGGAGCAGGTTAAGGAAAATGCCGGCGGACTGAGGGTGGCTCTGGACAGAGAGGATATTGAACGCATGACCCTGGAGAGTGACGCGGTCATTGCAGGGAAAATCTGAGGGGATCGCCCAGCGGTCAACAGGCCGGAGAAAAAAAACAATCTTGACAAGGAGCATTAAGTTGGGATAAACTTATAACGCTTTAAATCGAAGTGTGGCTCAGCTTGGTAGAGCGCTGCGTTCGGGACGCAGAGGCCGCTGGTTCGAATCCAGTCACTTCGACTCCTTGGCAGGGGCACCGGAAAGCATTGAGGATTCAATGCTTTCCGGTTTTCTTTTTATCCTCTTTTCTTCAGGAATCTGATCGGTTCATAATATTTCTTTAATAGCTTGACCATGTGATTGTAATTAGAATCCCTGATCAGCACATCACAATGCCCCTCTATACTTCCAAAGGTAAGACTTTTTTTAATATTCAAACGCTCTTTCAGCTGTCTCAGCATTTTTTCCCGGGAAACATCAGGAGCATATATTTTTATATAGGACGCACCGGGAAAATCCTTGGATTCATAGTGGATCATTTTGTATTCTGTTGTTCCGAGCCTTTCAAGCAAACGTTCATACAGAGAAAGGATATTGTCTGTGGAATCTATAATCATAAAATAGACGACACATACACCTGCCGGTACGCGGGTGTGGATATAATTTCTGTAAGGCGAGTTTTTCAATTTTGTGTACATTTGCTGATCGGCAGCATTTGACGGAGCTTTACAATAAATAAGAAGTGTATCATCGATAATGACATTTGAGTAATAATTGATATTTTCTTTTTCCAAAACCGAAACTGCTTTTGCAGTACTCTCAACAGATAAAACGTCCGTAAGAAGATAAGTGTTTTCCCGCATGTCATAAAGAGCGGCACCGTTCATTACGATAACAGGATAATGAAATGTGATGTTTCCGAGAGTTTCACGGATAGAGGCGGGAGTCCATAGCGTTGAAACGGTAAAACGTGCTCCGCTTTCAATGATTCTGTTCAGCTCAATTTCGCTGTAAGGGAGCAGCTTGTTCTGATGATTCAGAAGAGCGTCATCAATACCTGCAACAAATAAAATATCATTATGCTTTTCTCTGGGAAGTCGGATCAGCTCATTTATTGCAAAAGCTACGATGATTCCGATCATGGTATCAAGAACTCTGTTTAAAACAAAAAGCCATGGAGATGCATCGGCAATATGATTGACTACGATACTGAGGAATACAACACAGGAGAAGTAAGAAGATTGAGTAATTTTCAGAATCACAGTGGTGTACAGAACACATCCGGTTAACAGAGCCGTCAGGAGGTAATGACAGGGGGCAGATGAATGAGAATACGGGAAAATATAAAGCTCCAGCAAAATCAGAACAATACCCCAGAAAGCACCGGTCAGTGTGCCGCGAATTCTGTTGGAGGCCACGCTTAATGTCTTATTATGATAAGGCTGCATGCACTGAAGAACGGCCAGAGCTGAATAGAAAGGAGCACCCTGACGGCCTCGGAGCTCGTAGATCAGAAAGCATACGAGAACAGCCGATACAGATTTTATGATGCGCATTCCGATGGAAGGAATTTGATGAAGTACATTTTGAAAATTCATAGTTATTTTTCTCCATAATATAAAAGGAAGACTGCAGCAGTCGGCAGTCTTCCTTGACTTTTTCTATCATTATAATCCCGGCAGCAGAGTATACTGTTGACACGGGGCGCATAAATTCGCCAGTTGAATAATACTACCATTCAAATTCTGTTTTCAAGATTATTCCAGGATGCGGAGGCGGAAGGAAGAAGTACTTTGAGAAATGAAAGAATAATTATTCATATCAAAAAGATATGGAGAATGCCTTGACCTTAAACCGGGTTTAAACTATATAAAATAGCAATATCAACATTGCAAAGACAAAGGGGTCGCCGTATCGGGCGGCTTTTTTTATTGAAGGGGAAATATGAAGGAAGAATTTTTTACAATCGGGCAGGTATTTAATCTGACAGATATACCGGAATCTACACTCAGATATTATGACAGAAAAAATTTATTAAAGCCGAGCTTCCGAAACCCTGAGACCGGATACCGATACTATATGGCGGAAGATATCAATAAACTGAAATTCATTAAAGCAATCAGAGAAATGGATGTTGCAATCGAGGAAATCCGAGAGCTGATGAACGAAAATAAAACAGAGAAGATAGAACAGTTGATTATGAAGCAAATCGTAATATCAAAGCAAAGGCTGGAAGAAGCACAGAAAAACATTTCAGATATGGAAAATTTTTTAAGTAAATTAAGAAAGATGTCTGATAGTTCTGCTGAAGGAATTGATTACTGTCTTTTATCCCATCTCAAAGATTGATTCCTTCAGCTGACTATATAATTTCGGGGTTCATAT
>R20__coassemble_522_pt1 | contig 27704 bp, 23 predicted proteins | sample R20__metabat2_low_PE_019 | metagenome-assembled genome bin R20 | reverse complement strand
GGTGGTAAATCTTCTGCCGCAGCCGTCACAGACACGTCTCCTCCGAATCGAATTATATTCCTCCACCGGTCTGGAATCGATGACCTTGATGTCTTCTCTTCCGCAATAAGGGCATTTCATAATTTCTTCCTCCGGAATTTTTAAATACCTTGCACCATCAACATGTCCATAAGCGGCATCATTTGCCCGGACACCATTTTATTGTATCATATCTGCGGAAAATACGCGAAATTCATGCATTTTCCGTTGTTTTGGAAATTGTCTGTTTTTGCAGAAGCTCCGGCCTGTATTTTTTCGTTTCCGAAAGAGCCTGCTCATGCCGCCAGCTGTCGATCCGGGCATGATTGCCGGAAAGAAGCACTTCCGGAACCTTTTCCCCGTTATAGTCCGCAGGCTGCGTATACTGCGGATATTCCAGCAATCCGTTTTCAAAGCTTTCGTCTTCAGCACTCCCTGCCTTCAGATTTCCTTTCAGAAGCCTTGCCACCGCATCCGTGATCACCATAGAAGCAAGCTCGCCGCCGCTGATCACAAAATCACCGATAGAGACACGCTCATCCACATGATTATAGATCCTGGCGTCCAGACCTTCATAATGGCCGCAGATCAGGATCAGATGCTCTTTTTGGGCCCATTCATGTGCTTTTTTCTGGTTAAACACATTTCCGGCCGGGCACAAAGCCGCGGTATAACCGTCCCCGCCTTGTTTTTTGGCCCATTCCACCGCTTTGAGTACGGGTACGCACCGCAGCAGAAGTCCTCTTCCACCGCCGAACGGAGAATCATCGACCCTGCGGAAGCTCCCTCCCGCAAAGTCGCGGATATCCACAATATCCAGCGATAAAAGCCCCAGGCTTACGGCCCGGGAGATCACATGAGTTTTCCGGAAGGAGTCGAATTCCTCCGGACAGATCGTCAGAATCGTAATTTTCATCATTCCCCGCACTTTTTACACCGCGTCAGCGGCAAATTACCGTAAAGAAATTTTCATAAACTAAGACGGGTGTTTCAGAAGCTGATTCCGAAACACCCGACGTTACATAATTTTTGATATAAGCTGCCGCAGCAAAAAACACTGTCTACAGATTGGTCAGCACATTGTAAATGCGTTCCGCATAAACAGCCATGGCTGTATCATTGGGATGCATGGCCACGCCGCTGTTGCGCACCATATGTTCTTTTCCGTCATCTCCTGAAACGATGGTGCCCATTCCGACATAAAATTTGCTGTTTCGAAGATCGGAAGCATCGACGTAAGCCAGTTTATTGGTTTTGCAGATCGATTTTTCAGCCGCATCCACTGCTTTGTTTTCCCAAAAGTCCCCGACAATCACGATCTGCGCGGAGGGCTGCATGATTTCAAGATAATTGATCAGATTCTGATAGTCATTGACCAGATCTGTCGTATTGATGATATTCTCCCCAAGCTCGATCACGATCAGGTCATACTGCTGAGTCATCAGACTATCCAGGGATGAAAGTGCTCCCGTGCGGGTGGTACCGGCTGGCTCCGGCTGCTCCCAGATCGAGAAATTCTGAACCGTCATGGTAACCTCGTGATCTGCCGCGATCATAGACTGCAGCAAATGGATGTAATCCCGTTCTCTGCAGGATGCGCCCATTCCCCAGTAGCCCCACCATAGCTCCGTATATGCCGTCTTGGTAATGGAATTGCCGAGCGCAAGCACTGAATAAGGGGTTCCGGTGCCGATCGTTTTGTACAGCTTCTCGGCAGCGGAAGCATTCAGAGAAGCGTTCTTGCCGTCCTTGGTTTCCGTAACAGAAAGCAGCTGACCGTCCTTATCTTTTTCTGTGATGGGATTCGAAGGAAATCTTCCTTCACTGATGCCGTAGTTAAGATAGTGCCAGAGCATTTTATCCGGATCCGTCCCATATTTACGGACAACATCGGCATTCATCAGCGCGTAGTAAACCGGATCAAAGACCGTTCCGTCCTCCAAAATGACCGGATCGGCGCTGAGCGTTGCGACAGCATCCGAAGCAGTACCGGCAGAAGTCGCGGCAGAATCTGCTGCTGCAGCACTCTGGGCCGCGGAAGTCGTTACCGTACCGGAGCCTGCTGTGCTCTGCAGGGCCGCCGTTGTTTGATCTACCGCATTTTGAATCTCTGAAGCCGTATCTGAAGATTTTAATGCTTCCGCACAGGCAGGAAGAGAATCGATGGTAAGCAGAAATGTAAAAGTCAGGACTGCTGTAAAAAATATGTTCCGAAGTTTTATCATGCTGAAAATAATGGTCTTATGAAACTTCCGCATCGCTCCAAAAATTCGGCAGCGCCGGATCATACCGTCAGGCTCACGCAGACAAGATCTTAAAGCCCCTTCGCCCCGGCTTGCTCCCTCATAAAAAATGCCCTGTTGCCAGGGCAGGTAAGCGGATGGCGGGAATCGAACCCGTCTCCCCAGCTTGGGAAGCTGGTATTCTACCGATGAACTACATCCGCATCGAAAACTATTATAGACAGAGAAAACCCAAAAAACAAGAGTATTGTATTACAGAATTTTTCATAAAACCATTTAAACCATTTACCCATTGATTCATGCATTATTTTTCATAAACTGTTTCATGAAGATATTCCTGCATTTCCGGCTGATCTCCGAACGCGATTTCATCTGCCATTTCCTGCGGAATCAGGCAGGGCTGTAAAGCCCTGCCCTGTCTGTCCGCTGTTCACATACCGTTTTATCTTCCGCTTGCGGCAATAAACCGAAGGACCTCTTCCTTTTCCGGCATCACGGAAAGAGCGCCCTTTCTTGTGGTAATGATTGAAGCAGCCGCGTTGGCAAAGGTCAGAAGTTCATGAAGTTTCTCTTCATTAAGATTCTTAAGACCATACTGCAAAACAAAATGCAGCGCGGACGCGCAGAAGGTATCTCCCGCGCCGGTCGTTTCGATCGTTGAAGGATTGATAAAGCCGGGTTCAAAAACCAGGCTGTCCTTATAAAAGGCTTTGCTGCCGTCCCGTCCGAGTGTCGCAAACACCAGCGGGATCTCATATCTGTCGATCAGCTGACGGACACCCTTATCATAATCATCGGTCCCGGTCATAAATTCGATCTCATTGTCCGAGATCTTGAGTACATCGCAGTTTTCCAGACCGAAAATAATTTTATCCCTGGCCATTTCCTCTGATTTCCAGAGCGGAGGGCGAAGGTTCGGATCAAAGGAGACCAGTGCTCCGTTATCCTTTGCGATCGTCAAAGCTTCTCTGGTAGCCCGTTCCACGGTATCATGTGTCATGGAAAGAGTCCCGAAATGGAAGATCTTCGCATCCTCAATGAGGCTCTTGCTTTTTTCAACCTCCTCCGGAGTCAGCATGACATCCGCGCCGGGATTGCGGTAAAAGGAAAACTCCCGGTCTCCGTCTTCGAAGGTGTGGACAAAAGCCAGCGTGGTATGAACTTCCTTATCCATCATCAGGCCGCTCATATCAATGCCCTGCGCCAGTGTCCGTTCCTTCAGCATCCGCCCGAACATGTCCTCTCCGACCTTACCGATAAAAGCAGTCGGATGTCCCAGCTTGGCCAGCATTGCCAGAACATTGCAGGGTGCCCCGCCGGGATTTGCTTCCATCAGGGGATTGCCCTGAGTACTGGTCCCGTTTTCGGTAAAATCGATCAGAAGCTCTCCCAATGCCGTTACATCAATTCTTTTATCCTGTGCCATATTCTACCTCCCTTTCAGGCTGATCAGTTTTTAAAGCTGTGTACAGGTGCCGGAATTCTCCCCTTCCTGTTGACAAATTCATCGCATCCGAAGGAATTGACAGGCATGATCGGCGCATAGCCCAGCAGGCCGCCGAACTGTGCCTCATCACCGACCTTTTTGCCGATAACCGGAATCAGCCGCACTGCCGTTGTTTTCTGATTGATCATGCCGATCGCCATTTCATCGGCGATGATTCCCGCAATGGTCGTGTCCTTCGTATCTCCCGGAATAGCGATCATATCCAGTCCGACCGAACAGACACACGTCATGGCTTCAAGCTTTTCCAGTGTCAGGGAGCCTGCCCGCACCGCGTCGATCATACCCTGGTCCTCACTGACCGGGATAAACGCGCCGGATAAGCCGCCCACATAAGAGGAGGCCATAATGCCGCCCTTCTTGACCTGATCATTTAAAAGCGCAAGAGCCGCCGTTGTTCCGGGTGCGCCGGCGCTTTCCAGTCCCATTTCGCAGAGAATATCCGCGACAGAATCTCCGATCGCCGGTGTGGGTGCCAGTGAAAGATCCACGATACCGAACGGAACACCCAGACGCGCGGAGGCTTCTTTCGCTACCAGCTGTCCGACACGGGTAACCTTGAAAGCTGTTTTCTTGACTGTTTCACAAAGTGTCTCAAAATCGGCGCCATGTACTCCTTCCAGCGCTGTTTTAACAACACCGGGACCGCTGACACCGATATTCAGGATCCTGTCCGCCTCTGTAACGCCGTGAAATGCACCGGCCATAAACGGATTATCATCAGGAGCGTTGCAGAATACGACCAGCTTGGTTGCTCCCAGAGAATCCCTGTCCGCGGTTTTTTCCGCGGCCTGCCTGATAACGGTGCCCATCATCCGGACCGCGTCCATATTGATGCCGGTCTTTGTGGAGCCGACATTGACAGACGCGCAGACTCTTTCCGTTTGGGCCAGTGCTTCCGGTATCGCGCGGATGAGCAGCTCATCCGCCGGTGTCATTCCCTTGGAAACCAGTGCGGAAAAGCCGCCCAGGAAGTTGATGCCGATCTCCTCCGCCACCTGGTCCAGTGTAACCGCGATCTCCACAAAATCCTCCGGTGTCCGACAGGCTGCGCCGCCTACCAGCGCGATCGGGGTAACGGAAACTCTCTTATTAACAATCGGAATACCGTAATCCCGTGAGATCTCTTCACCGGTCCGTACCAGGTCCTTCGCGCTGCTGTATATTTTGTCATGGATCTTCCGCTTCAGGGTCTGAAGATCCGGATCGATACAGTCCAGAAGGCTGATCCCCATGGTAATGGTTCGGACATCCAGATTTTCCTTATCGATCATCGCGTTGGTTTCCGCGACTTCTCTGAAATTGATCATATCAAATACTCCTTCAAGATAAGCAAAGCCGTCCCGACAGCAAAAGGCTACCCCGAACTGTATAAACGCTCTGCCTTACAGCGGTCCCTCCCAGTCAGATTCGGTGCATGGAATCAAAAATATCTTCCTTCTGGCAGCGGATCTGAACACCGATCTTTTCCTCTCCGATTGTGGCAAGCTCCTGCGCCATTTCTCCGAAGGGCTTCTCCAGATTACTGACATCCACTACCATCATCATGTTGAAATAGCCCTGCACGATCGTCTGGTAAATATCCAGAATGTTGATCCTGTTTTCCGCAAGATAAGTACATACCGCGGCAATGATACCGACCGTATCTTTTCCGACCACTGTGATAATTGCTCTCATAATGCCATCTCTCCTGTATCAGTTTTATAGTTCTCAAACAGCTTTTTCAGAACTCCAGCAGCTTTCCCGGTGTTTTGCGGGGTGCCACCCGTACCGGCAGCTCCTCCGGCAGATAACCGAGGCTGTTGTCCATCAGCTCCACCCGGACTGTTTCAAAGGCCAGCTCCGGCAGATTATTTTCCTGGCTTAAATGCCCCAGAAAAATGCTCTTCATATGATCATTTAAGACCTTTCGGATCAGTCTGCCCGAGGCCAGATTGGACAGATGTCCCCGGTCGCCCAGGATCCTCTGCTTCAGCGGATACGGATAGGGACCGACCTGCAGCATATTGATGTCATGATTGGCCTCAATCAGCAGCACGTCCGAATCCTTCAGACATTCTGCCGTGTAATCAGTATAACATCCCAGATCCGTACAAATACAGACCTTTTTGCTGCCGTACCGGATGCGGTAGCCGACCGGCTCCGCCGCATCATGGGAGATGGTCATCGGAGAGACCGTCAGATCTCCGATCCGGACAGGTTCATCCGCCCTCACCTCCACAAAACGTGAAGGATCTGCGTTTTCAAACTGCTTCATGGAAAGCAGTTCCCGGATTGTTCCGCGGGTCGCGTAAACCGGCATTTCAGACTGCTTCAGAATCATCGGCAGTCCCTGAATATGGTCCGAATGCTCATGTGTAATAAAAATCCCGCTTAAATCTCTCAGCTCCAGGCCGATCGCGTTCAGCGCCTCCACTGTTTTTTTCCGGCTGATCCCGGTATCCATCAGAAGATGGGTCGATTCAGAACCGGTATATACACAGTTTCCGCTGCTCCCGCTGGCAATTGTCTGAAATCTCATAAAAGTTCATATCCCTTCAGCCGCTCCCGGATCTGTTCCTTTGTCTGTTCAAAGCTTCCGGAATTATCCGGCGCAAAATCCGCCTCCCGGCGGAAATCCTCCTCACTGAGCTGGCTGTTCATTATATCATTTATTTTTTCATCCGAATAGCCGCGCGAAGCCTTCAGGCGCTGCCTGCGGACCTCGCTCCGCGTATAAATATACCACAGCTCGTCCAGAATCTCACGATAGCCTGCCTCGATCAGCAGCGCCGCTTCAATAAAGAAAAGCCGAAGACTTCCTTTTTCCCGTTCTTTCCGGATTTCTTCTTCCACAAAGCTGCGGACCATAGGATGAACAATCCCGTTCACCTGCCGGACCATCTCCGGATCCGAAAACATCCGCGCCGCCATTTTGCCGGTATGGATCGGAGAAAGCTCCTTTTCCGGCTCCGTCAGAATCCCGGTCCCCATCAGACGGATCAGTCTGTCATAGCACTCCTCCCCCGGCTGTTCGATCGTTTTGGCCGCATCGTCCAGCTTCAGGATCCTGCAGGGATATTCAGTTTCGAGGAAATCCAGCACTTCTGACTTTCCGCTGCCGACGCCTCCCGTTACACCGATCACCTTCATCTGTATCATCTCCCATTCAGAACAATGTCCGCCTTTTTACTTTGCCATATACCAGTCGGTCCCGGTATGCAGATCTGTTTCCAGTGTGACCGACAGCGCAGCCGCCCCCCGCATGCCTTCCTCCAGGATCCTGCGGACCTGCTCCAGCTCTTCCGGGTGCGCCTCAATCAGCAGCTCATCATGGATCTGCAGAATCAGTCTCGAACGCAGCTTCTGTCTGTGAAGCTCTTCAAAGACCCGGATCATAGCGATCTTCATAATATCCGCCGCACTGCCCTGAATCGGTGAATTCATGGCTACCCGTTCTCCGAACTGGCGGGTCATGAAATTCCCGGAGGACAGCTCCGGCACCGGGCGTCTTCTGCCGTACATCGTTTCGGAATAGCCCTTCTCTCCCGCGCTTTTTACCAGCTGATCCAGAAAAGCCCGGACGCCCGGATAGGTCTGAAAATACTGCTCAATATATTCCGCAGCCTCCTTCCGGGAAATGGAAAGTCCCTGGGAAAGTCCGAAGGAGGTCTGACCGTATACAATACCGAAATTGACCGCCTTGGCATTCCGGCGCTGCAGCGGTGTGACTTCCTCAAAGGGCACGTGAAAGACCTTTGAGGCCGTGATCCTGTGAATGTCCTCATTCTGGCGATACGCGTCGATCAGCTCCGCATCTTTGGACATATGCGCCAGCACTCTCAGTTCGATCTGGGAATAGTCGGAATCCATAAACACAAAGCCCTCCTCCGGAAGGAAGACCTTCCGGATCATCCGCCCAAGCTCTGTTTTCATGGGAATATTCTGAAGATTCGGATCCGTGGAACTGATCCGGCCCGTTGCGGTGATCGTCTGATGAAAGATGGTATGGATCCTGGAATCTTCCGCAATAAAGGCGGAAAGACCTTCCGCATAGGTCGATTTCAGCTTGGTCAGCGCTCTGTATTCCAGTATTTCCTCAATGATCGGATAGTCCGGTGCCAGCTTGGATAGGATATCCGCGGCAGTGGAGTAACCGGTTTTGGTCTTTTTGCCGCCCGGAATTCCCATTTTTTCAAACAGGATCTCACCCAGCTGCTTCGGGGAAGCAATGTTAAATTCACAGCCGGCAGCCTGATGAATGCTGCCCTCCAGTTCCTCAATACGTCCGGTCAGCTGATCCCCGTATTTTTTCAGTTCCTCCGGCAGGATCCGGATACCGATCCGGTGCATGTCATAAAGGATATAGGAAACCGGCCGCTCGATCCGGTCAAAAAGCTCCCACATGCCGTTTTGAATAAGCTTTTCACGCAGAGCCGGCGCAGCCTCATACAGTCCGTCGGAAATTCTGCAGGCAAAACGGATCAGCTTCTCCTCATTATCCTTTCCTTCCGCGGCAAATTCCGCAAAGCTCTGTTTTTTCAGCAGCTCCTTCTGCCCTGTTTCCGTTTGCTCCAGATATTCCCGGATCACATCCTCGGGCTGGTAATCATTTTTCAGCGGGTTCAGCAGATAGGCCTCCAGAAGCACATCCTCCATGCCCTCCAGATGAATGCCGTCTCGCAGCTCTTCCTCTTCGATTTTCCACAGGGCAAACTGCTCCTGCAGAGAGGCAACCGCGATCACTCTGTCATTATTTGCCCGCAGCCGCAAACTGCGCAGGAAGTTTTTCAATTCTTCTTCCGTAAATTCAGCTCCGACCCTCAGATAAAAATGCTCCCCGCAGCAGGTCAGCGCCGCTCCCAGCAAGGTCGGCTCCTGTCCCAGCCTTCCGGGATCATAGACGGTATAAACCCCCAGCCTTTGCCCGTCACCGGTCAGCAGCCGCGCTTCCAGTTCCCCGGCCTGCGCAGCTTCTTCGATTGTCTGAACGGTGAAGTCTTCCTGTTTTTCCGGTTTATTGGTAAAACGGCCCAGGAAGTTTTTAAAGCCCAGCTGAGAAAAGAGCTCATAGGCCTCCGGTGTGTAAATATCCGTCAGGGCAGCATGCTCCCTGTCCAGTTCCGGAGGACAATCTGTTTTGATCGTCACCAGAAACAGGGAAAGCCGGGCCTGATCCTCATAATTCATAAGGTTATCATGGAGCGCCTTGCGGGTGATCTCCGAAAGATGCTCATAAACACCGTTTACCGAACCGTAGCTGCGGATCAGAGAAATGGCGGTCTTCTCTCCGACCTTCGGCACGCCGGGCACATTGTCGGAGCTGTCGCCCATCAGCGCCTTGACCTCAATAAACTGCTTCGGGGTTACCTGATAATACTCCAGAACATCTGCGGCATAATAGTATTCCACTGTGCTCTGACCGCCCTTTGTTTTCGGCAGACAGATCTTGATATGCTCCGAAGCGATCTGCAAAAGATCCCGGTCTCCGGAAACCAGCGCGACCTCCATCCCCTCCCGTTCTGCTTTAACTGCAAGCGTTCCGAGAATATCATCCGCCTCCAGGCCGGCCTGTTCCAGAATGGCGATCCCCATGGCAGACAGGACCTGTTTCATCAGAGGCACCTGCTCACGCAGCTCCTGCGGCATCGCGTGACGGGTCCCTTTATAATCCGCATAGACCTCATGACGGAAGGTCGGGGCATGAACATCAAAGGCAACCGTAAGATAATCCGGCTGCTCTTCCGCGATGAGCTTGAATAAAATATTCAGAAAACCGTAAACCGCACCGGTGTGCTGACCCTTTGAGTCTGTCAGATCCGGCATTCCGTAAAAAGCCCGGTTCAAAATACTGTGTCCGTCGATCAGTAATAATTTTTCCGCCATTTTGTCCCCTCTGTGGCAGCAGCCGTTGGCGACAACGGCTGATCAATATCTGTCACACTATTATTTTTCCGTTCTGCTCCGAAGAGCTGCTCATATCAAAAGCAGGAAGATCCCGCAAAGCAGCATCAGTCCGATCGCTCCGATCTCCATGGTATACGCGGCATGCTCCAGCCGGCTTCTGCGCTGCAGCCGGATTTCAGCCTCCCGGATTCCGCGGTCCACCTCCTGCTGAAGATGGAAGGTTTTGCCGCTCTCCAGATTGGGAAGGCCCTTCTGTACGAGATATCGGATGGAAAGCTCTTCCCTGCAGGCTTCGCAGGTACTGTAATGCTTCAGGAAAGCCTGCAGCTCCTGATCCTCCAGAAAATCCGTTTCAAACTGCGGTATCATTTTTTCAAACTCTTTACAGTTCAAAAGCCTGCTCCTTTATGCCAACCCTGTGCATGCAACACTATGCATGCAGTACAGACCCGATCAATCAATTTTCGGCCGGACTACCGGATCAGTATAACACAAAAAGACCTCTCCGAATATACCGGAGAGGTCTTTCTTATTGGACATGGGAAGGATCGTTCAGGCTCGATCAGGCCTTCTTGGACTGCTTGCTGATGGTGGTGATACCTTCAATCGCAAGGACAACAGCCAGGACGATCAGCAGGACGCCGATGATTGCCTGTGCGTAAGGGCCCCAGTCTGCGCCGCCGGCAGTAATAGCACTGATCTGCTTAACCGTGTTGATGCAAAGGGAGCTGATGGTAACAACAAGCATGAATGCCATAGGAAGCAGGAACATCTTGTTGTTCTTGCCAATATTGCCGAGCCAGGTAGCAACTGCCAGAAGTCCGAGAGCCGCAAGCAGCTGGTTGGCAGATCCGAACAGAGCCCAGATCTTTGAATAGCCGTTCAGACCAAGCAGGATGCCGAGGATAACGGTGATGATAGTTGCAACATAAGGATTGGCAAGGAACTTCTTGTATCCGGTTACGTTGTCAACGGTCTCACCCTTGGTGGAATCAACCCAGAACTCCTGGAACATGAAACGGGCCAGACGGGTCGCGGTATCCAGAGAGGTCAGGCAGAATGCGGAGTAGGTCAGAACCAGCAGTGTGTACAGCACATGATACAGAGAGCTGTCATGATTACCTGCGATCATGCCGGCGATACCGCCGCCGAAGACAGCGGTTGCTCCGGAAAGAGCCGCGTCCGGATTAGCTGCGTTCCAGGCATAAGCATAGGCTACAGCAACCAGAGTCAGAATAGCCAGTACACACTCCAGAAGCATACCGCCGTAAGCGATCGGCTTGGCATCTGTTTCCTTGTCCAGCTGCTTGGAGGTAGTACCGGAGGAAACCAGTGAATGGAATCCGGAGATAGCACCGCAGGCGATGGTGGTAAACAGAACAGGGAATACAGGAGTTGTGCACTCAGCGGACTGCAGAACGGGCATACTGCTCATGGAAGGATGAGCGATGACAACACCGATAACAGCCAGGGCCAGCATCGCGTAAAGCAGGAAGCTGGACAGATAGTCACGAGGCTGCAGAAGGATCCAGACAGGTGTTACGGAAGCAATGGCAATGTACAGACCAACGATCCACATCCAGGCATTGGTGGAAAGATAGATCGGATGGAAGTTCAGGCCGATTGCAATGATGACAACGATACCGATAACACCAACAATGGTGGAAACCAGCATCGGAGCGTTTCTGCGGTATACGCAGAAGCCGAAGATAATCGCAATGACGATGAACAGCAGAGATACCATGGCAACCTGAGCGTTTGCGGTGGAAGCTGCATAATCAAGAGCGCCGGCTTCATCATACTTGGCGCCGAAGGTACCCGCAACGATAGAAGCAAAAGCTGCTACGACCAGGATCAGAGTCAGGTAAGAGAAGATGATGAACAGACGCTTTGCGCGTACGGACATATTCGCGGAAATGATTTCACCGATGGATTTTCCGCCATGACGAACGGATGCAAACAGCGCACCGAAATCATGGACACCACCGAAGAAAATACCGCCGATCAGGATCCAGAGAGTACATGCCAGCCAGCCGAATCCAAGGCCTGCAGCACTGATCGGGCCGGTAATAGGGCCTGCACCTGCGATGGAGGAGAAATGATGTCCCATCAGGACGGGTGCCTTAGCGGGAACGTAGTCGATTCCATCTTCCATGGTGTGTGCAGGAGTTTCTTCCTTGCTTTCACCGACGCCCCACTGCTCGCACAGCCACTTTCCGTAGAAAATGTAACCGCAGACGAGTACAGCGATGCCGATGATCAGAAGTACTAATCCATTCATAAAATTACACTCCTTTTCTCATTAAAAAATGAATTAAAGCTTATTCTCCCCGCGGGGAAACCCCGTAAGGATCTTTTTCAAAAACTTCGCTGTTTCCTTTCCGTAACGATTGGAAATGACCGATTCCTTCCCTAAATCGACCGCGACTGTATGAACCTCCATCCAGCCCTTCAGCGAAAATTGAAAACTTTTGTAGATCCGGCACTTCTGGATCCGCTTTGCGGCGTCCTCATCCATGCCGTCGCACAGGATCACAACCACCAGTCTGGTACACATATGCTGCTTTTTGAAAGACAGATGTTCCAGATTGATCAGCGGAAATCCCTGATCATAGGTGTACTGAATCAACTCCTGCGCCAACTGATCATCCAGATGTTCCGGGGTGTAAAAATACACATACTCATCATTGTCAGCGGACCAGGCCTGAAATTTCCGAGACAGAAAGTACTGCGATTCCGTAATGTGCAGATGGGCCCTGGCGCTTAAATAATGTTCCGGTTCTGTGAATCTTTCCAGATCATAACTGGATCTGTAACCCTCCAGTGTCCGATCCAGGAAGCTTTCTCTGGATATTGCCATTGATTTCTCCTTAATTTCGGAAAAACAGTTTATAAAATTTTTATAAACTCAAATCATTCTAATACATTCGCTTTAAATATACAAGTTGAGATTTTTTGGATATAACAGCCGTATGAGATTTTTGAGATATAACGACTGCTTTCCGACAGATGCCTTCTAATGCCGTATCACGGAAGCTCTCCTCTGCTTCTTCAGCTCGTCGAGTTCCCGCGCCCGCTGCTTCTGCAGGGACTTCGGAACGGTAAAATCCACCTCCGGCAGACGCGCTTTGAGCTTTTCAAAAGCACTCTCCGCCTCTCCTTTGGAAGGAAGCTCCACCTCCAGCAGCTGTTTTCCGTCCTTTCCCAGAAAGACCATCCGTTCCAGATTGATATCCCCGTAGCCGCAGCACATTTTAACCGGCACCGCGTAGATCCTGCGGAATACTCTGCCGATCCTGGAATACGGCAGATAGTAATGCCGCAGATTCTTCCGGTAATAAAAAGCCTTCTCCCCGATCCGGACAGAGGCAATCTTCACCGCGTTTTCATAATCCTGCAGGAAGCTCAGAGCCGCTTCATCCTCCGGCATGACACCGACTGCTTCTGCAGCTTTAACTGCCGATTTATCTTCAGCTGCTTCCGCATCTGCAGCGGAGAGTTCCCTGCCTTCGCCTGTCTTTGGCTTCTTCTGATCAGCTTCTGTTATCGTCGGATATAATTTCATAAACGAATTCCCTCCACGGTTGTTCTGTCGATCTTCCAGAAAAGCTTTTTCCGGTCAAATATAACAGTCTCATCATAATCCAGACGGTAGTTCGGCAGCAGCACCCGCCCCTGCGGAGTCCGGATCTCATGACTTTTTTTCATTTTCAGCATCTGATCCGCGAAGGCATCGCTGACCAGCCGGATATACAGCTCGGAAACATCAAAATCCGAATGATCGCTGCTTGCAATCTCCACGGAAATATTATATTTATTTTTCTTTTTCATGTATTCCAGCATGGCCGGAGTAAAAATAATTTCCATATATTCCGTCAGTCCTGTCCGGAGATCCTGTCAGCAGATTTCATTGATATCATAAGGAGTGACCTGATATACATAATTGATCCAGTTGGAATACAGCAGCTGGCTGTGGCTTCTCCAGGTCAGTACCGGTGTCTGCTCCGGGTCATCCTCCGGAAAATAGTTGACCGGTATTTCCGGATTGATTCCTTTGTTCAGATCCCGTACATATTCATCCCGAAGGGTAAACCGGTCATATTCCGGATGTCCCATTACAAAGATCTGCCTTCCCTCCTTTGCGGTACACAGCAGCACTCCGGCAACTGTGGATTCCGCCAGGACCTTCAGCTCCGGACAGGCATGGATCAATTCATGCGAAACTGTCGTGTTTCTGCTGTGCGGGATCAGGAAATAGTCATCAAAGCCCCGGACCAGCGGATCCTTCCGGTGATTGACCGCATGACGGTAGATACCGGAGAGCTTTTTCGGCAGCAGCGTCTTGTTCAGACCATAGTGATAGTACAGCCCTGCCTGCGCGCCCCAGCAGATATGAAAGGTACTGGTCACATGTGTTTTGCTCCATTCCATTACTTCACAGAGCTCTCCCCAGTAATCCACCTCTTCAAATTCCATTTTTTCCACGGGCGCACCGGTAATGATCATCCCGTCAAAACGGCGGTTTTTCAGTTCGTCGAAGGCATAATAGAATTGCTCCAGATGATTGGCCGCTGTATGAACGGATTCATGCGTCGACATTTTCATGAAGGTGATATTCACCTGGATCGGTGTATTGGAAATCATCCGCAGAAGCTGCAGCTCCGTATCCTCTTTTTTGGGCATCAGATTCAGGACCGCGATCTCCAGCGGCCGTATATCCTGATGGCTGGCGCGGTATTCATCCAGCACAAAAAGATTCTCCTGTTCCAACTGTTCCCGTACCGGAAGTCCGTCCTGTATTTTGATCGGCATCTGTTACTCCTCACTCTCTCCCTGTGCCATTTTCAGAAAATCTTCTTCCGAAATGATCGGGATTCCCAGTTCCTTTGCCTTTTTATTTTTGCCGGAGGCAGAGGAAACATCATTATTGATCAGATAATCGGTTCTGGAGGAAACGGAACCGGCTGCTTTTCCGCCCCGCTCCAGAATATAGTTTTTCAATTCATCTCTGTTTTTAAAGCTGTACACCGCACCTGTGATCACGAAGGTCTTTCCCGCAATCGGAGAAGCCGCGGCTGTTGTCTGTCCCACAGGATTTCGCTTTTCAAGCTGCAGCTCGCCGAGAAGATGATCCAGCTCGGTAAGCTTTGATTCATCCCGGAAATACCGGAAGATCTGTGCCGCCAGGACCGGTCCGATACCGTCGATCCCGGAAAGCTCCTCTTCCGAGGCTTTCCGAAGGTTTTCAAGGCTTCCCTGAAAGGACTCTGCCAGGACTCTCGCGTTCGCCGCACCGATTCCCGGGATCCCGAGTGCATACAGAACCCGCTCCGGTGTGGTCTTTCGGGAGGCTTCTATCCCGTCGGTAAGCTTTTCAAAGGATTTCCCGCCGAATCCCTCCATACTGATGATCTCTTCCCTGTACCGCTCCAGATGATAAAGGTCGGACCATTCATGTAGGAAGCCGGCACCCAGAAGCTTTTCCAGCGTCATTTCCGAAAGTCCTTCGATATTCATCGCATTTCTTTCGGTAAACAGCGCGAATTTTTTCAGCTGTTTGGCCGGGCATTCCGGATTCCCGCAGTAAAGCGTTTCCGTGTCATTCTCAGAAAGAATTTCGGTCTTCCCACCGCATACGGGACAGTGATCGGGAATCACAAGGGTCCCGGAGCGTGTCAGATTTTCTCCGATCTGAGGAATGATCATATTGGCCTTATAGACCGTGATCCGGTCCCCGATCCCCAGCTTCAGACTTCGGACAATGCTGACATTATGTACAGAGGCCCGCCGGACCGTGGTTCCTTCCAGCTCCACCGGATCAAAAATCGCCACCGGATTGATCAGACCGGTACGGCTTGCGCTCCACTCCACTTCCCGCAGTGTTGTTTCCTGCAGCTCGTCCGCCCATTTGAAAGCAATGGAATTCCGCGGAAACCTGGCCGTCATGCCAAGGTTTTCTCCGTACGCAATATCGTCCATCAGCAGAACCAGACCGTCACTCGGAATATCATATGTCCGGATCTTTTCCTCATAATAAGAGACTGCTTCCGGAACAGACTGTGCGGTGACCTCCAGATATTCCACCGTATCAAAGCCCTGTTGCTGCAGAAAAGCAAGCTGTTCTTTTCGGGAATTTTTAAAGTCCGGACCGGCAGTTTCATTTCCTGCTGTTTCTGTTCCTGCGTCTTTTTTTCCTGCGGTTTCTGCTCCCGCAGATTCCGCCGCCGCATTCTCCCGCTCAGACAGCTTCTCCGATGAGTGTCTGTCAATAGATGCCGCTGCGCTGACCAGCGCAAAGGCATAAAAATAGACCGATCTGCCGGCAGTCACCTCACTGGAGAGCTGCCGCACCGAACCGCTGCACAAATTACGGGGATTTTTGTAGCGGACATCCGAAAGCTTCCCGCTGTCCAGGGCCTGAGCCTCCAGCTGCTCATTGATTCTTTCAAAATCCGAGTATCGGATCACTGCCTCTCCGCGCAGGATCAGTTCCCCTTTAAAAGGGATCCGGCCGGGAATGTTTTTGAAAACTCTGGCGTTGGGTGTAATAACCTCTCCGATCTCCCCGTTTCCGCGAGTCACCGCCTGGATCAGTTCACCGCCTGAATAGGTCAGCACGATCGTCAGTCCGTCCAGCTTCCAGGAGAGCAGCCCCTTCTGATCGCCCAGCCAGGCAGAGAGCTCTTCCCGGGACTTGGTCTTAGCCAGTGAAAGCATCGGCTTTTCATGCCGCTGTTTGGGCAGCTCCTCAACTGATTCATAGCCGACATGAACTGTAGGTGAATCCGCCAGCACAATGCCGGTCTCTTTCTCCAACGCAAGAAGTTCATCATAGAGCGCGTCATATTCCAGATTGCTCATGATCTCCCGGTCATTGGCATAATATTCTTTTGAAGCGCGGTTCAAAAGCTCCGTCAGCTCCCGCATCCTCTGCTTTTTCTGTTCCATATGATTTTGGTTAAGTCAGAAAACGTAATTATACGGACAGCTCCGCGCTTCGCGCTTTCACAATCCGCAATCCATGTTCTATTTCAGAGATTTCTTTTCAGACCGGCGCTCTGATACAGGCTCATCAGCTCACTCTCGGAAAGCTCTCTCATCTGGCCGCTTTTCAGTCCGCCCAGATTCACGGTCAGGATCCGGGTGCGCTTCAGCATTTTGACCTCGTGACCGACCGCCAGGCACATTCGACGGATCTGCCGGTTCAAGCCCTGTGTCAGAATGATCCGGAAGGTATACTCGCCCAGCCGGTCGATCCGGCAGGGGCGTGTTTTTACCTGCAGATCCTTCAGCCAGATCCCCTTTCGCAGGCGATTCAGTTCTTCATCCGAAATTTTTTTCCGGACACGGACGACGTATTCCTTTTCATGTCCGGATCTGCTGTGCATCATGGCATCGATCAGCGCCCCGTCATTGGTCATCAGCAGCAGACCTTCCGAGTCCCGGTCCAGACGCCCCGCGTAGGACAGTCGAATCGGATAATGAAAAACATCTCTCAAAGTCACTTTGGCATGCGGGTCGGAATCGGTCACCGTCACACCAACCGGCTTATAGTAAGCCACCACGACTTTATCCCGGGTTCCCCGGACGATCTGATCCCGAACCTTGATCTTTTCATCTCCGGTTACTCTGGCACCGGGGCTCACCGGCTCATCGTTGACAGTCACTTCCCCCATCTCCATCAGCTGGTCCGCTTCTCTTCTGGAGCAGATCCCACAGGAGGCCAGATACTGATTTAATCTTATAGTTTGGACAGCGTCAGCGCTGCGTTTTGTCTGATCAGACATTTTGAATGCTCCTTCAGATGGGCCAGAAAGGCTGCTTTGCCGGTCAGCAGCTCTCCGAATTCATTAACAGACAGAGCGATCCGGTGAAACTGTTCCTCCTCCATCTGATCCCGGGTAAGTACAAGATAATATTGCTGCTTTTCCCTGCCCTGATAAAGGGAAGTGGTCAAGTCAACAAAATCCGCAAGATAGCCGCAGCATTGCAGCAGTGCGCGGATCCCGCTGAAGCTGAACACAAATTCATCGGAAGACTGCTGTATACCTGCCGTCTCCGCGTCATGCTGTCCGCCTTCCGTCTGCGTCTGCGAAGAATCCGCGGCGGCAATATTTTGATCTGTTGATGCCCTGCCTCCGGACGTTCTGTCCGGTGATCCGCCCCGGTCTGAAAGTGTCAGACTCAGGGAATGATCCGGCAAAACCGCAAGCCTCATGGAAGTCATTTCTCCATGAAAATGCATTTTTTCCTGCTTTTCGGCCTGCTCGATGATCTTGCGCAGAAAAAGAAGTCCTTCCTCTCTGCGTTCAAAAAGATCATCCGGCGCAATACCGTAATCCGCCAGATCCTGCTGTGTAATAATGCAATTGATCGTATTCTGATTTATTCTTCGAAAAAACATATCTTTGATCCTGTCCGCGAAATATCATCGAAAAGCGGCCCTGCATTCCTGCAAGGCCGCTCCGAAATTCTTTGATGAAAACAGATCGTCTTCGTAATCGGACAAATCAGGAAGCTTACATGCCAGCCTGAGCCATTACTTCAGCTGCGAAGTCATCCTGCTTTTTCTCAATACCTTCACCGGTCTCAAAGCGAACAAACTCGCTGATGGAAATCTCGGTTCCGTTTGCTTTTCCGACCTGTGCCAGATACTGTCCGACGGTCTGCTTGCCGTCTTCAGCCTTTACATAAACCTGCTCGGTAAGGCAGATTTCCTTCAGTTCCTTCTGGAGTCTGCCGATCAGCATCTTCTCGATAATCTGCTGAGGCTTTCTCTTATTCTCGGGAAGCTCTTCATTTTCCTTCAGGGCCTGAGCCAGAAGGATCTCCTTCTCATGCTCCTTGAAAGCTTCATCCACATCAGCGGGAGAAACATACTTGGGCGCGAGCGCCGCGACCTGCATGGCAACATTGACAAGGGCTTCCTTCACCGCGTCATTTACTACAGCGGTCTTGGCGTTTACAATAACGCCGATTCTTCCGCCGCCGTGTACATAAGTAGCGACACAGCCTTCCTCAGCAACGACCTTGCGGAATCTTCTGATGTCCAGCTTCTCACCGATGATGGCAATCATGCCGACCAATGCATCCTTGACTGTTCCTTCTGTTTCACCGATCCATTTTTCTGCAAGGAAAGCATCCAGATCAGCAGCGTCGCTGGCCAGTGCCTGAGCGGCAACCTGTGCGACATAATTGCGGAACTTCTCATTCTTCGCGACAAAGTCGGTCTCGGAGTTAACTTCTACGACCGCTGCCGCATTGCCCTCCGCTGCGATAGAGCAAAGACCTTCAGCGGCAATTCTGCTGGCCTTCTTCTCTGCCTTCATAACACCGTTCTTTCTGAGAAATTCAACGGCTGCATCCATATCTCCATTGGTCTCGGTCAGCGCCTTCTTGCAATCCATCATACCTGCGCCGGTAGCTTCTCTGAGCTCCTTGACCTGTGCTGCTGTAATAGCCATGGGTTGATCTCCTTTCAATATTTTAATTTCAATAATCGTATACAGTACAGAACACCGAATGAGTGCTCTTAAAATTCTCAAATAATCTCAAAAACTAAAAATCAGGAAACGATCAGATGGTTCCTTCCGCAACCTGCTCTGCTTCACTGGCCGCAGACTCTGCCGCAAGGGCATCCTCATCAGCGGTATAGTTCTCTTCGCCCTGCTTTGCCTCAATAACAGCATCTGCCATCTTGCCGGTCAGGAGCTTAACGGCACGGATCGCGTCATCGTTGCCGGGAATAACAAAGTCAAGTTCCTCGGGATCGCAGTTGGTATCGCCGATGCCGATCAGCGTAATGCCGAGCGCATGAGCCTCCGCGACACAGATCTTTTCCTTCTTGGGATCAACAACAAAGATCGCATCAGGGATACGAGTCATGGTCTTGATACCGCCGAGGTTCTTCTCCAGCTTGTCCCATTCCTTCTGGAGCTGAGCGACTTCCTTCTTGGGAAGTACATCAAAGGTTCCGTCCTGAGACATCTTCTCAATCTTGTTCAGACGATCGATACGGCTGCGGATCGTCTTGAAGTTGGTCAACATACCGCCGAGCCATCTCTCATTCACATAATACATACCGCAGCGCTCTGCCTCAGTCTTGACCGCATCCTGTGCCTGCTTCTTGGTTCCGACAAAAAGAATGGTGCCGCCCTGCTGTACGATCTCAAATACAGCCTTGTAAGCCTCGTCTACCTTAATAACGGACTTCTGAAGATCGATGATGTGGATCCCGTTTCTTTCTGTGAAGATATAGGGAGCCATCTTGGGGTTCCAACGTCTGGTCTGATGTCCGAAGTGTACACCTGCTTCGAGCAGCTGCTTCATGGATACTACGCTCATTTCTTTTTCCTCCGTAAATTGGTTTTGCTTCCGCATCTTAATTATGAACGGAGTCCCGTAAGACTCCAGGAGGTCCTGCCGCTTCCCGGGCTTGCAGACTTCCTGTCCGCAGTTCCCGCAAAGCACCGGCATTCACTTAAAATGCGTGTTTATTGGTTTCTGTTGCCCATAAACGGAACAACATAAGGGATTATAACAAAAGGCATCCTTCAAAGCAAGTTAAACTTTGAAAGATGCCTGTGCTGTTTTATAAGTGTTATAAGACAGTTTTATAAGCTCCTGTTTAAGCTCTTATATAAGCTCTTTTGTAAAATATTTTATAAGCGCTTCTATCTTCTATAAAATTTCTGACTTAATAAGTAATAATAATGGACGCGTGGTTATAGGCGTCATTGCCGCGATAGAAAGCGACTACTGCGTTGGTTCCGGCCGTCAGATCCTTTGCGGTATCTTTGTAGGTATTGCTGTCGATCTTGAAAATCATCGTGCCTGCGGAGGTTGCCAGATACAACATACTGGATGTCGTATTGCCGGCGATCGTGCCCTGTACGGCTCCTGTCGCGGAGGTAATACTGGTACCGCCTGCCGTTGCCGTAGATCCCAGGAAGCTTACCGCATGCATATAAGCATCGGAACCTCTGGCCACAGTCACCTGAACATACTGTCCCGGATACAGCACCTTATAATAGCTGCCTGCCGTCACGCCGCTGTCCAACTTGATCTTCATCGTACCGCCGCTGGTGCTCAGGGCCAGTACATTTTCGGTAGAATCGGAGGTAACCGTACCGACTACCGTGGATGTATTGCTCTCAAGAGACACAGAGGAGGTAGATTCATAATTGCCGACGACCTTCTTGGCATGAAGATAGGCATCGCTTCCTCTGTAATAATCCACACCGACCGTCAGATCCTTTTTCAGCAGATGGCAATAACTGAAATCCGTATCGGAATCGATCTTGATCGTCATCGTACCGCCGCTGGTAACCAGATAGAGTACCTCATTATTGGAGTTTTCTCCGACTGTACCCTGAATCATGGTTCCGGATAACTGGGAAGAGGTCGTACCGTTGGTCACAGTGCTTCCGCTGACGATCTTGGTCGCATGCATATAGGCATCGGAGCCTCTGGCCACGGTGACTGTTACCGTTTTGCCGGCATAGATCGCAGATGTTCCGCTGAAATCCGTATTGCCATCCATCCGGATCGTCATCGTTCCGTCTGAGGTAATCAGATACAGTGTGGTATCTGTGGTATCCGAACTGACCGTACCACTGACTGACACGGAAGAGTTTCCGTCGATAGAAACCGACTTGGTTTTATCTTCGCTGGTGATCGTTCTGGCATGATTGTAGGCGTCGGAGCCTCTGGCAAAAGTAACTGTCAGCTGCTTGCCCACCAAAAACAGCTTGCTGCCGCTGATGACGGTATCGGAATCGATCTTGATTGTCATCGTACCGCCGCTGGTATTCAGATACAGGGTACTGTCTGTTGTGTCTGACGCGACCGTTCCGGTAACTGTCGTTGTATTTTCCGCCTGGACCTGAGTGGTCTCCGCAGCAAGAGTCACACTTCCGGCTGCAGTCACTGCCATAAGCATCGCCATGCCGATTCTGACCAATGTGTTTTTTCTCATATTTTTAATCTTACCTCCGGTCTTCTGTTCCGGTTCCTTATAATATACGGATCCTGCACACAGTCTTCCTATTCAGATAACTGTGCGCAGGACAACCATTTTTCTTTGCTGTTTTTAAGAATACTACATTGGTTTGATTTCGTAAAGAAGCAGCTTCCGCAGATCCGATCCTGAATCAGCCGGCCGGCGGTTATTCTTTATTCCGCATCCGCTGCCTTGATCAGCTTAATGTAAGCATATCCGTTTGTTCCGCCGCCGTCCGTAGAATCTCCGTGCCAACCCTGGACACCGCATGCATTATTGACGCTGACCGCAGACTGTTTGGAAATATTGCTCTCAGAAATGAGCCTGCATACATTAGGATTATATCCATTGATCCCGCCGTATCCGCCGCAGGCACCGGAGGTTCCTTCCGTGATACCCGCAGCTCCGCCGTAGGCATAGCCCGCTCCGCCGCCGCCGGCATCTCCAGCCTGCTGACCCTGCCAGGAGGTATTCACATGGGAGGCAGAGGTCCCGGAGGATCTGGCCGCGCCGCCCGGTATGGTGGAGGTTCCTCCACCGCCGCCGGCTGCCGCCGCCGCCAGTGTGCCGTTGATCTTGACATCGGTTCTTCCCCCGCCGGAGCCTGACCAGTATGCTGTTCCGCCGCCGTTATAACCGCCGGGATAATCCTGTCCGATCTTATCATTAAAGCCGCCTTGACCGACTGTGAACTGTACGGAATCTGTTTTTTTCAGTTCGACCTGAACCGTCAGCAGACCACCCGTACCTCCGTTCGGTGTGCCGCCGTCACCGCCGCCGGAAGCACCCGCCAGAGTGATCTGATAAGTACCGTCGACCGGGACCTTAAAGGCTGCCGGGCTTCCCGTATACGGAATATATTTTTCCTTAAACGGTTCTTCCCACACTGCGTAGTATGTGACATTACCCTCTGATACAAGCGGTTCCTCTGTTTCGAGCGCATCTCCGGAACCGTCTTCAGCGGTATTCCACCCTGAAAACCACAGACCGCCTTCCTGCTCCGGATCCTGCGGCACCTCCACCTCTTCCTCCAGCAGTGCTGTAAGCTCAAGCTTATCCGTAGCGTCTTCAAAGAGGCCGCCGTTGGCGTCGAAGCAGATCTCCGCTTCCCAGACCGCAAACAGGTCCAGATCCTCACGGCGCAGCTCCGCAAGCTCTTCAAACTTTTCATCTTCAGGGAACTGCTCTCCGTCCGCGCTCTCCCAGTAAGCAAATTTCGCGTCCTCCCGCTCCGGAATCTGATACTCACCGGTGACCGTCAGCTCCTCTGACTCGCTGCTGTCATATTCATATGTAACGATATTTTCATCGCCGCTCTTAAAGCTTCCGCCGTCCGCGACGAATTTTATCGTGCAGCTGTACTCTTCCGCCTCTTCTTCCTCTGACTCATCCGCTTCATCGGACTCATCATCTTCGGCATCTTCCGCGTCTTCAGCGTCTTCTTTGTCCTCATCCTCTTTGTAGTCCGCTGAGTCCCTGTCGACCAGATACTCGAGTGCCCCGCCTTCACCGAACGGATTGATCTGCGGAAGAACATCCGGATACTGCCACAACAGAAAACCGCCGAGAAAAACCAGCGCCAGAATGATCAGAATCACAGCGATAATGATCGGAAGAATATTTTTCTTTTTAGCTTTACGGGGCGGAGCCTGTCTCCTTACCTTTTTGCCGGCCGGAGCTTTCTGCTTCCTTTTTCCTGCCGGTGTCTTCTGTGAACCGGAAGCGGCAGCCCTGCCGGAAGACATTCCCCTTCCGGAGGCAGTATTCCCGCCCGCAGCGGCAGCCCTGCCGGAAGCAGCATTCCGACCCGGAGCAGCACTATTGTCTGATGGATCGGACTTCGGGGCGGTTGAGTGCCCGCAATAAGCGCAAAATTTTCTGCCCTGCTCTATTTCTCTGCCGCAGTGCACACAAACAACCATTCGACGCTGCTGTTTTTCGGGGGCAGCCATTTGAACCTGAAGTTCCCTGCCGCAGACAGCGCAAAATTTCGCGGTATCCGGATATTCTTTCCCGCAATTCGGACATTTTTTCATCATCTTCCCTTTCTGAATACATTCCTGTATCCATATCCGTCTTAAAGAAGTCATGGCTGCTCCGACCGCCGATCAGCTTATTCATACCGGATCATTTTCCTGTCTTTAAAATTTGCTGAAACAGCCCGGCCGGAGCGGATGGAATCAATATAATGCGTCTTCCAGTTCTTCAATATATTCTTCCGGGAATCCGCACTTGCTGAGATTGTCCATGACCTTTTCGAAACCGTCCTCCGCCTCATCAATATAGTCTTCCATATCACTATTGTCCGAAAGATCATATTCTTCATAGGAAGAAGGCTTCAGGGTCTTTGCGCTGCCGCTGCCGGACACCGAGCAGCCGAAGGTCGCCAGCGGTTCACCGTCCAGGAGCAGGGAAATATCAGCGGCCAGTTCCTTCTTTCCGGAAGTGATATCCATAGATACTGCCATGTCTCCGTCAGAAAGAAGTCTTCCGTAAGAGGTGTACTGATACTGATTCATCACAGAATCAACGGGGAAAGTAAATTTTCCGTTGATATAACCCTTCTTAAGCTTCAGAAGGTCCAGGTCCTCTATCTCGATCTCCAGTTCTTCATTGTCATCCGTCATGAGCGTATAGGTGCCGCTGTATTTGGAGCCGGACCTGGTTCCCTTTCCGCTGAGCGTCACTTCATCCTCACCGATGACGCAATCCAGAGCGGTGTTCTTTCCTTTCGTAAGGAAGTAATATTCCGCCACATCTTCCCCGGCCACTTCGATTTTTCTGCCGATGATATTTCCCTTATGATCGACATAAACCTTCATTTTAATATCTGTACCGTAGTAAAAACGATCCTTTTCCAGATCTTCAATCTCCTCGATCATATCCTCAAGTTCATCTTCCACATCCAGCTTTTCAGCCAGCTTCTGCAGATCTTTATCCTTTGAAGCCTCTTTGGCGATCGCCTTCAGAATGTCATATTCGGCATCTTCATCGATCTTTACGGTAAGTTCCGTGCACTTTTCCTCAATGCCCTTTTTGGAAACTTCATCCGATTCCTTTTTTACATCCTTTACATTATTCAGCACGATTTTAGAATATCGGTTGACCAGCTTCTTCAGCTCCGCAGAGGAAGGAAGCGCTTCCACTGCTTCCATAAGCTCTTCATTGTCCAGCGCTCTGGTCAGAGATCTTGTCGTCGAGCTGTCCAGTTCCGATTCCAGAAGGGCCTTCTCTGTCAGCTCCGGAATCAGCATATACAGCATTTCCTCTTCCAGATCCATGGTAATATCCGCTGTAATGATATCCTGATCGTTCAGCTGCAGCGTTGTTTCTGTCGCGAGAATATCTTTCTTTTTTTCTGCCGAAGTCCGAATGGAAGCGCTGTTGAACCAGGTCAGGTCCGCGCCTGCGGAATCCTCCAGATCCCAGAGGAGATCCGAGCCTGCGTCTTCTATTTTCATATTCACTTCAACAGTCGCGGCATTATTATCATCGCTCAGGGATCCTGCCGTTTCATCATAAAAAGATAATGCGGCCGGCAGGGTATTTTTTAATGCCTGCTTTTCGGTGTACCGCCAGTATTTTGCAGGCGACATCAGTGTTCTGCGGTACAGATCCGTCCGGGTAAACAGAAATATCAAAACCACGACCGCGGCGGCAATGATCCCGATCATCGCCGGCCTTGGCAGGCCGTTCTGCATCCCGTTATTTTTAAAAGAAAAGATACCAGGCCTCTTCCGGGTCCCGCCGTCTGTCTCCTGTGTTTCCGTCTCTTCATACTCAAAAGCCGGTGCATCAAACGGATGTCCGCACTCTCCGCAGAAAGCATCTCCCGGATTCGCAGGTGTCCCGCATTCCGGACAGAAGATCTGTCGCGCAGGCTTCATTTTGACCGGCGTGCCGCATTCCGGACAAAATGCAGCGTCCTCTTCCAACATCGCTCCGCAATTCGAACAATTCATAACTTCTCCCTTAAATAAATATTTGATAAGCTTATGGAGTCTTTGCTTTCAAAACAGAACAAATTTTACCACAAATAAAACGTTCTGTAACTGAAATCGCCGACAATTTACCGAAAATTTCGGGGTTTTAATGATTTTCCCCGGTTCCTTTGAATATTAAACGTTTCAAAAGTCTTCCGGGTTTTATTTTTTTAATGAAAAATTTTCGTTTTGTGGAAATTTGATGTTTTCAAAGGAATATGTTATAAAAATTCTGACTTAGCCGCAATCTTACCTTATGACTTCGCAGGATCACCCTATGTCCATGCATTTATCTATTCAACATCTGCAGAAATCCTATAAAAGAAATCACGTGCTCAGAGATATCTGCCTCGAGGCGGATGCCGGGACCTGTATCGGAATCCTCGGAGCAAACGGAAGCGGCAAATCCACGCTGCTCTCTGTGCTGTCCGGTATCGATCGACCGGATGAAGGTGTTTTTACACTGGACGGGCAGGATCTCTTCCGGGATCGCCGCCTTTGCCGTACCAATATTGGGTACATCCTGCAGGGGACTCCTCTGTTTGACGAACTGACTGCTCTGGAGCACCTGAAACTCTGGTACAGCCTGTCCGGAAAAGATCTTTCCGAGGCGCTCCAATCCGGCATTCCGGCACTGATGGGCATTCCTTCTTTTCTGAACACACCGGCCCGAAACATGTCCGGCGGTATGAAAAAAAGGCTGTCGATTGCCTGCGCCGCAGCGCATGATCCGAGGATCCTGCTGATGGATGAACCTTCCGGCGCGCTGGACCTCATCTGTAAGGAACGGATCGGCAGGTACATCGATTATACCCGCAAAAGGGGCGGAATCATACTCCTGGTGACCCATGATGTTCAGGAGCTTTCGCTCTGTGACCGGTTATTTATTCTCAAAGCCGGGATACTGACACCCTATACCTTTGACGGAGATACCCGCCGTCTTTCTCTTTCCCTGTCAGACAGGACATAAATCCGGATGAACACTCCTTTTAAAAACGATCTTCTCCTTCAGCTCAAACGGATGCGGCACTCCTTCCCCCGGATCCTGGCGGCTTCCCTGCTGATCCTGGGTACCGTGCTGCTGCTTTTATCTGCCTTCCTCTTCCGCAGCGCCAATGATCCGGCCGATCAAAAAGTCAGTCTGGGGGTCGTCGGCAATGCCGAAGGAAGCTATCTCGGCTTCGGCATTCACGCACTGCAGAAGCTGGATTCCAGCCGCAGCAGCCTGAATCTGATCCTTTATGACCGGGAGGAAGAAGCCCTGACCGCACTTCATCAAAGTGACATCATGGGTTATCTGCTGCTGCCGGAAAACTTTACCGAATCCATCGTCACCGGCGAAAACGCTTCGGTTACCTTTGTAGTAGGAGCCTCCCATGCAGATCTGGCTTCCCGTCTGGTCATGGAGCTGGCTGACAGTGTATCGACCTGCATCACGGAATCCCAGGCCGGAATCTATACCATGCAGACCTACTGGCGCTCTCACGATCTGGAAGAGCAGCTGCCGCAGGATGAACAGCAGCTGAATCTGAGCTATTTTGATCTGATACTGAGCCGGGACAAAATTTTTGAAGTCTCCGAAGCCTCAGCTTCTGTCGGATCCTCTTCCGCCGGTTATTATCTCTGTGCCATGCTGGTGTTTTATTTCCTGATTCTGGGAACCGCCTCCGCTCCTGTGCTGATCCGTAAGGATCTGACCTGTGAAAAGCTGCTGCTTTCCCGGGGGATCGGCATGCTCCGACAGACCCTGGCAGCATTTACGGCTTATCTTCTAATGATCCTGGCCGTCTATCTGCTTTTATTTTCCGTGATTCTGGGTGCCCTGTATCTGGGATATCTGATCACAGGGACAGAGTCGCTTCTTTTTGTTCCGGAAATACTGAGTTTTTCAGACGGCCTCCGGTTCGCCCTGAAAAGTCTGCCGGTTCCGATCTGTCTTACGGCGCTGTCTTTTCTTCTGTATTCTTTTACATCCGATCCCGTAACGGGAATGCTCCTTCAGTTCTTCGCGGGAGTAGGCCTGAGTTTTGTTTCCGGCTGCTTTTATCCGATCTATTTCTTCCCGGAAA
>R20__coassemble_494_pt1 | contig 28651 bp, 16 predicted proteins | sample R20__metabat2_low_PE_019 | metagenome-assembled genome bin R20 | reverse complement strand
CAGTTCCGCTCCCTCCGGTGCCCAGATCTCTCCGCCGTTTCCGGGAATGCTGATCCTGATCCTGCCGTTTTCGGCAGCCGCACTTCTCCCGCTCAGAACGCCCTTATAGACGGAGCAGTCATACGCCGGAAGATCAAACCAGGCCTCCTGATCCGCGTTATTTACAGTGACCAGAGCCGCCCTTCCGTTTAAAACCCGTGCAAATGCATACTGTGTCGTTGTCAGTGAAAGCTCCTGATATTCCCCGTAAGAAAGTGCTTTCAATTCCTGATGCGCTTTTCCGAGTGCGCCGATCAGCTCGCTGCAGAGCTTTTTATGCGGATCAGCAAGACATTCCTCCAGATTCAGACAGGGTCTTAAGGAAGCATCACTGCCCCGCTCCTTCCGGCCTTCTATTCCGAACTCTGAGCCGTAATAGACGGACGGAATTCCCGGCAGGGTATAAAGCAGCACGTGAACCGGAAGGAAATGCGCCTTATTGTACAGTTTGGTATAGATCCGCTCGACATCATGATTATCCACAAAGCTGTAGAGCTTTAACCCTCTGCACAGGTCGTTCAGACGGCGCACTGTATGCGCGATTTCAAAGTAATTATGATCGTTATGACCTGAGTAAAAGGCCTTGTGCAAATGGTAGTTGGTCACGGAATGCAACGTGCCCTCATTGGCCCATCTGGAATAATCCCCATGGATCACCTCTCCCATCAGCCAGAAATCATTTTTGACTTCATTTGCCGTACGCCGGAGCTGCTGCATGAAACCAAAATCCAGTACATCCGCCGCGTCCAGACGCAGTCCGTCAATATCAAACTCGCTGACCCAGAAACGGATCACATCACAAATATACTGCTGTACCTCCGGATTTCTCTGATTCAGCTTGACCAGCAGGTTATAACCGCCCCAATTATCATAGGAAAAGCCGTCATTATATTCATTGTTGCCCCAGAAGTTGACGTTGCAGTACCAGTCCCGGTAACGGGAATTTTCCCGGTTCGCTTTGATATCCTGAAAAGCAAAAAAATCTCTTCCGGTATGATTAAACACGCCGTCCAGAATCACCTTCAGTCCGGCCTCATGGCATTTCCGGACAAACATTGTAAGGTCCTCATTGGTTCCCAGGCGACTGTCCAGCTTCCGGTAATCCGTTGTTTCATAGCCGTGCCCGACCGATTCGAACAACGGACCGATATAGATCGCGGTACACCCGATCTCCCGGATGTGAGGAATCCAGGAAAGCAGCGTCAACAATCTGTGCTCCGGTTCCTTATATTCATTAATCTGCGGTGCTCCGGTGAGCCCCAGGGGATAAATATGATAAAATACGGCCTCGTCATACCATGCCATAAGCAAAAAACTCCTTCATGAAATAAATTTTTACAGGGAACTGTTTCTCTGCACTTATTCGTGATCGACCGGAAACAGTGTTTTTATCTCCCCGGTGTATTGATCTTTGTTACCAGGCGTCCAACCAATGTATGATGCACCTTCATGGCCCCGGCCGGGCAGAATTCCTGACAGCAGAAACAATGAATACACAGGTTCCGGTCGATTTTGGGCAATCGTTCTTTCATTTGAATGGCATGCGCCGGACAGATATTTCCGCATTTACCGCAGCCGATGCACTCCTTTGCTGTCACCTGCGGTCTGGTTCCGACCGCAGTCTTCAGCACTCCCGTGATCAAAGCACCAAGCGGACCGCCGCCGAAGGTGATCGTTCTTGGCTTCGAGACCAGTCTGTAATCCCGGATCCTGCGCTCTTCCCGGTCCCAGGTCATCCCTTCCGGTGTCAGAATGCAGACCTCCTCCGGGGCCGCAGGTCCCAGCTTTCTGACATAAGCCTGCTGCAGGGTCTGCACATTTTCACGTGTCAGGCCGATCAGATCCGCGCAGATCATATCCAGACAATAAGGATTGCGGGACGCCAGCAGATAGCCGATCCCCCGGGGTGTTCCGGATGTCGGACCGTTTCCTTCCATGCCCACAACCGCATCCACAATACTGAGCACCGGTCTGAAATATTCATTCAGATCGACCATGACATCCGCAAACGCGGTAATCTCGGGAAAGCGCATATGGCATTCAGGCTTCTGTGTACCCGGAATCGTTCCGAAGAGGTTTTTGACGGCGCAGGTCATCGTCAGCATGGCATGCGTCTTAAGCTTGGCAAAATTGATCAGCACATCGCAGTCATCCAACCAGGAAGTATATTCAAAGTTTTTCAGAGACACCGCCTCCGGGAAAGCTGCCTTTGAAACGTTGAAGTTCCGATTCAGGCGGACGCTGCCGATTCCCCGATCGGGATCCCCCATTTTTTCAAGCTCCTCCAGCCCGCAGGAATGGTAGACCATCCCTAAATATCCCTCTGTATAAATTCCGCCGGGGCTGTCGCCGATGATCACATCACAGCCCTGCTCCGTCAGAATCCCGCAAAGAGCGCGCAGCAGGGAAGGATGTGTCGTTCCCGCTTTTTCCGGAGCCATGGGGGAAACCAGATTGACTTTGATGCCGACAACCGCCGGTGTTCCGTCTGCTTTTTTCAAAGGAAGAGCTCCCGGACCTCCCAGGAGATCCAGCAGCTCTTTCATAGCTCTTTCTGTTGTTTTTTTCTCATAATCCGCACAGCTGCAGACCACCGCCGGCGCATTCAAAGGAAATGCCTGCTTCATTGTAATTTCCTGCCTGTCGCGAAATTTATTTTTCCAGTCCGATCGACGCCGCCAGGGAGGCATCCACATCATCAAAAGACATTGTGGGCGGAAGCTGAATGCTGAAACGCTTCCGAAGCCAGGCATCTGCCAGAGGAACCCATTTTGCAGCGTCCGGATTGATCTGATCCATTGCCGCTGCGGCTGCCTGATTGGCAGTGGAAAGTCCGTGCTGCCCCCGTTCGAAGATATGCAGCTCATAAGGAATATGCGCGCCGGAAAGCGCTCCGGCCATCAGAAGAGAATGCGTGACCGGAACCATCTGATCTTCAGAGGTCGACCAGATAAACATAGGCGGTGTGCTGTCCGACACCAGTCTGGCCGGAGAGATCTCCAGCAGCTTTGCATCATCCGGCATTTCTGCTCCTGTAAAAGCCAGATTGCTGGCGGCGAAAAACGCGCTGTTCATGGGGTCCGAACCGGCTTTCATATTTTCCTTCATGAATACATAATCTGTCAGCGGATAGCAGAGGACAGCCGCAGCAGGCCGGAAATCTTTTGCTTCTCTGCCGAAAAACTCCGTGATCAGCGGCTTGTCCCAATAAACACTGTACATAGCGCAGTTGTGTGCACCGGCAGAAAAACCGCAGATCGCGATCCTGTCCGGATCCACGTTCCATTCATCGGCATGATCTTTGATCATCAGCATGGCTTTCGCGATATCGCGAACCGGAGCCGGATGTTCTGTCTGCGGACGACGCTCCAGATTCTTTAGCCCTCTGACAAAAGCATCTGCTCCGTAAGTGGAATACTTCAGCACAAATGCCTGATAGCCCATCGACGCAAATGTCAAGGCGACCGGCTCGCCTTCTGCGTCAGAGCAGTTAAAATAAGCACCGCCCGGACAGATCAGTACAGCCGGACGTTTTACCGCTCCGATCATTTCCAACGAGGGCTCATAAATATAAGTTGTCAGGGTAATTTTATCCCTGTCTTCATAAAGTCGTATCGTTTTGTTGATCATACTCGCTCCCGTCAGATTTCTTCTCTTCTGCCGGCCTGATTGGCTTCCATCTTCAGAAAGGCATTGATAAACCGGTCAATATTTCCGTTCAGCACGCCGTCTGCGTCGCTGGTTTCTTCCTTGGTACGGGTATCCTTGACCTGCGTATACGGCTGCAGTACATAGTTCCGGATCTGGGAACCGAAGGAATTGTCCTTGATCTCCCCACGGATGCCGGCCAGCTTCTGTGCTTCCTCCTCCTGCTTAAGCATAAACAGCTTTGCCTTCAGCATCTGCATGGCCTTGTCCTTGTTCTGGAACTGAGAACGCTCATTCTGACAGGTCACGACCACGCCGGTCGGAAAATGTGTAATACGAATTGCGGAAGAAGTCTTGTTGATATGCTGACCGCCCGCGCCGCTGCTTCGATAGGTATCGATCCGGATATCATCCGGATTGATGACAATATCCAGATCCTTTTCAATATCCGGCATAACATCGCAGGAGACGAAGGAAGTCTGTCGTTTGCCCTGTGCGTTGAAGGGAGAGATCCGGACCAGTCTGTGAACGCCCCGCTCGGATTTCAGATAGCCATAGGCATTGGTTCCGTTGATCTGGAAATCCACCGACTTGATACCGGCTTCATCTCCATCTACAAAGTTCAGGACCTCCAGCGAAAAACCTTTTTTATCCGCCCATTTGGAATACATCCTGTACAGCATGGAACAAAAATCACAGCTTTCGGTTCCGCCGGCTCCGGCATTTAAGGATATAATGGCATTACTGTCATCGTATTCTCCGATCATCAGCGTGGAAAGGCGGATCTCCTCCAGTTTTTCTTCAAAACCGTCCAGCTCCTCCCGGATACTTTCGATCATGGACGGATCATTCTCTTCATTGCCCATTTCGATCAGCATCAGGATATCATCAAAAGAAGTAAGCAGTCCGTCCGCGTCATTGACGACTTTCTGCAGCTCATGCAGCTGTCTGACCTTGCCGTTGGCCCTGTCCGCGTCATTCCAGAAATCCGGCGCTTCCATTTCTCTGGAAAGCTCCTCAATCCGCTGCTTTTTATACTCCAGATCCAGTGAACCTCTGGTTTCATGCATGGCAGCTTCGTTCTGCTGCAGTTCAATTTTCATCTGGTCTAATTCAACCATAAATACCTCTGTATCGTTTTTATTCTGTCATACCGTGACAGTTTTTATATTTTTTCCCGCTGCCGCAGGGGCAAAGATCATTCGGATAAACCTTTTTTTCCATTTTGCGGACCGTTTCCGGGCGGCTTTCGCTGTCCTTATTGGTTCCGGTCACACGGGCGACCTGCTCCCGCTCCACCTTGTTCTGAATGCGGACATGGAACATGGCGCGGACAGTCTCCACCATAATGTTCATGGTCATTTCATTGAACATATCATAGCCTGCCATCTTGTATTCGACCAGCGGATCCCGCTGTCCGTAGGCCTGCAGACCGACACCCTGGCGAAGCTGTACCATATCATCAATGTGCTGCATCCATTTCTGATCGATGATTTTGAGCAGTACGACTCTTTCGATCTCGCGGATCTGTTCCTGATCCGGGAATTCCGCCTCTTTTGCTTCATAAAGACGGACGGCCTCCTCCTTCAGCTGCTGCTTCACGCCGTCCCGGGTCTTATTAACGATCCGTTCGGGAGTGATCTTTTCCAGCGGTACCACAGGAAGAAGCAGCTGATTCAGTTCATGCAGATCCCAGTTGTCCGGATTGCTTTCCTCGCCGATGACTGTTTCCACTGCGTTTTCCGTGATCTCGGAGATCATATTGTAAATGCTCTCCCGCATGCTGCTGCCGTCCAGGACCTCACGACGCTCTTTATAAATGATCTCACGCTGCTCATTCATGACCTGGTCATAATCCAGCAGATTTTTACGGACGCCGAAGTTATTGGACTCGATCCGCTTCTGAGCAGTTTCGATCGCCTTGGACAGAGAACTGTGCGTAATCTCCTGCCCCTCCGGGATGCCCAGCGCATTGAACATGGAGATCATCCGTTCGGAGCCGAACAGTCTCATCAGGTCATCTTCCAGCGATATGAAAAATCTGGATTCGCCCGGATCTCCCTGTCTGCCGGAACGACCGCGCAGCTGATTGTCGATTCGTCTGGATTCATGACGTTCCGTACCGATGATCTTCAGGCCGCCGGCAGCTCTGGAAAGCTCATCCAGCTTGATATCCGTACCACGGCCTGCCATGTTCGTAGCGATCGTTACAGCACCGTGCTGTCCGGCCTGCGCGACGATCTGCGCTTCCTTTTCATGGAACTTGGCATTCAGTACATTATGCGGGATCCCAACCTTCTTCAGCAATCCGGAAAGCTCCTCGGAGGCTTCGATCGTAATGGTGCCGACCAGAACCGGCTGTCCCTTTTCATGGGATTCCATTACTTCATGAACTATCGCGGCCAGCTTTTCCCGTTTGGTTTTATAAACCGCGTCCTGACGGTCGATACGAGCGACCGGTTTATTGGTCGGCACTTCGATAACGTCCATGCCGTAAATATCACGGAATTCTCTTTCTTCCGTCAGAGCCGTACCGGTCATGCCGCATTTTTTATCATACTTATTGAAGAAATTCTGGAAGGTGATATTGGCCAGGGTCTTGCTTTCCTGCTTGACCCGTACATGCTCCTTGGCTTCAATGGCCTGATGGAGACCGTCCGAATAACGTCTGCCTGGCATGACACGACCGGTAAACTCATCCACGATCACGACTTCATTATCCTTCACAATATAATCATGATCCCTGAACATCAGATTATGTGCGCGAAGTGCCAGGATGATGCAGTGCTGAACCTCCAGATTCTCCGGATCCGCCAGATTTTCCAGATGGAAGAAACGTTCCACTCTGGCGACACCGGCAGCCGTCAGATTAACGACCTTGTCCTTTTCATTGACGATAAAATCACCGGTTTCCTCCTGTACGATACCCATGATCAGATCCAGCTTGGAGGGATCTTCCACGTCCTCGCCCCGACGCATCTGCCGCGCCAGGATGTCACAGGCTTCATAGATCTTCGTAGACTTTCCGCTCTGACCGGAGATGATCAGCGGCGTTCTGGCTTCATCGATCAGGATCGAGTCGATCTCATCGATTACGGCAAAATGCATGCCGCGAAGCACGAGCTGCTCTTTATAAATGGCCATATTATCCCGCAGATAATCAAAGCCCAACTCATTATTGGTTACGTAAGTGATATCGCAGTTATAAGCTTCCTGTCTCTCCGCGGAGCTCATGGAATTCAGGACCACACCGACGGTCAATCCCATAAAACGGTAGACCTGTCCCATCCATTCCGCGTCACGCTTTGCCAGATAGTCATTGACCGTGACGACATGAACGCCTTTTCCTTCCAGTGCATTCAGATAGACCGGAAGGGTAGCAACCAGTGTTTTTCCTTCACCGGTGCGCATTTCCGCTATTCTGCCCTGATGAAGGATAATGCCGCCGATGATCTGAACCCGGAAGGGTTCCATATCCAGAGCGCGCAAAGCTGCTTCCCGGACAGCCGCGAAGGCTTCCACCAGCAGATCATCCAGTGTCTCTCCCTGAGCAAGACGGTTTTTGAACTCGGCTGTCTTACCCTTCAGCTCCTCATCGGAAAGAGCCTGCATCTGCGGACGCAGCGCTTCCACTGCGTCCACCTTATTTTTGATTTTCTTCAGTTCCCGCTGACTGTGTGTACCGAAAATTTTATCAGTGATCGCGGACATAAATGATAAATACCTCTCAGAATACTTTCCTGATACTGCAAATTTTTACCGCATTTGCCGTATTTTGAAAAAAGATCAATAAACCTTTGCTTCTTCCTCTCCGTTCATGACACGAAGAGCACCCTGGGCCAGTGCCAGAAGCTCATCCTCTCCGGCATAAACAGTAACGGGAGCAATAAAGGAAACCTTCTTCGTAATAGCTTCCTGAACATATTTGGAGTAGGAAATACCGCCTGTCAGAATGATTCTCTCCACCTCTCCGTTCAGAACAGCGGCTTCCGCACCGATATTCTTGCAGATCTGGAAGATGAAGGCATCGTAAACTTCCTTCGCATGCGCGTCGCCGTCAGCGATCATCTTCTCGGCTACTCTGGCATCATTGGTCCCCAGATGGGCATTCATGCCGCCCTTGCCGACAAAGTTCTTGTAGACCTCTTTCTGAGTCTTTCCGGCCTGGAAATTCTCATAGCAATATTTGATGAGTGCTCCGGTAGGCATGCCGCCGGCTCTCTCGGGAGAAAAAGCTCCGTCACCGTCCAGCGCGTTGAAAACATCGATGATACGTCCCTTCTCATGCGCACCGACAGAAACACCGCCGCCCATATGAACAACGATCAGATTCATGTCCTCATACTTTTTGCCGGCTTTCTTCGCGTAGCGTCTTGCCATCGCCTTCTGATTCAGCGCGTGGAAAACAGAAATCCTTTTGATTTCCGGAATGCCGGTATATCTGGCCAGCGGGCAAAGCTCATCGACAACAACAGGATCAACGATATAAGAAGGCACACCGATGGAATCCCCGATCTCTCTGGCCAGAATGCCGCCCAAATTGGAAGCATGCTCTCCTCTTTCACCGGTCTCAAGATCATGCAGCAGCTCATCCGTTACCGCGTAGGTACCTCCCGGAATGGGCTTCAGCATACCGCCGCGTCCAACAATGACCTGGAAAGACTTTATGTCCAGTCCCTGCTCCGCAAGTGCCTCAACAATAATATTTTTTCTGAAATCCTTCTGGGCGAAAACATTGGGATACTGGGAAATCTCCTCTGTGGAATGACGCAGCGTCTTGTCCAGGATCTGGGTCTCATCCTCAAAGACACCGATCTTGGTGGATGTTGAACCGGGATTGATAATTAAGCTTCTGATCATAATCTTATGCCTCCTTGTTTTTCATATGCTCGGAAACCACAGCCGCCAGAGCAATGGAATTGATCTTGGTTTCAAAAGAATCCGATCTGGATGTCAGAATGACAGGAGCCTTGGTTCCGGTCAGCAGACAGCCGTTTTTGCAGCCGGGTGTCCGGACCATGGTCTTATAGACCAGATTACCGGCATGAATATCAGGGAACAGAAGAATATCCGCATTTCCGACAATCTTCCGGCTTGCGGCACCCGCTTTATGCCGTGAAGCCTCCGGGTCGATTGCCAGATCCATGGACAGAGGTCCGTCAACGATACAATTTGAAATTCTGCCTTCTTCATTCCATTTGGTCAGCTGATCCGCCTCCACGCAGCAGGGCATCTTGGGATTGACGACCTCAACTGCTGCCAGCGGAGCGACCTTCGGCATCTCAATACCGCAGGCATTGGCAACCTCCACGGTATAATTGATCATCGCTTCCTTATCTTCCAGTGTCGGATACGGAATAAAAGCCACATCTGTCAGAAACAGAAGATGATCGATATCCTTCATTTCAAAAACTGCGACATGGGAAAGAGTGCCGCCGGTACGAAGTCCGACATCCTTGTTCAGCACGCTCCTGAGGAAGGTCTTGGTGTCCAGAATGCCCTTCATATACATGTCCGCCTCACCGTCATGTACCAGCTTGACAGCCTTTAAGGATGCTTCCGCCGGATCCGGCTCATTGATGATCTCCATACCGGTCAGATCAATATTCAGTCCGGCTGCGATCTCACGGATCTTGGCTTCATCACCTACCAGGATCGGATCCGCGATCCCTCTCTTTTTTGCCTCCGCGACAGCTTCCAGCACCGGTTCGTCCTGAGCCGCCGCGACAGAAAGCTTTTTGGTGGAGCATTCATTTACCTTTTTCAGAATCTCGTCAAAAGATGCGCTCATTGATATTCCTCTCCTTCCTGTAAAAAAACTCCCTGATGTTCAGAATCAGACAAAACATTCTTTTTCGTCCGACCGGCGATCATGATCACAGCGGCCGGGAGCAGCCTGCCGTAAAATCGCACTTTAAGGAAGTGCCGAATGACTCAGCACTTCCTTATCTGTTGTATCCGCTTTTCCATCCGCTGCCGTCCGGCAGCAGGTACAGGTATCCATCTTCAAATACCTATACTTTGAAGAGTGTATCACATATTCAGAGAAACTGCAAAAAGAATGCGGAACGCTTCTGTCTCCTTTTCAGCTGTCGGCATCATAAGCGAATATTCAAAAAAGTCACCCTCATGGCCTCAGGGCAGGAGCGCTTCTATATCCTTCTTATAAGCAAAAATACTGATGCTCTTATATCGCACTCTGCACAGCAGCGGCGCTTTAGGATCCTGCTCAATAAAGAAATGATTTAGCTTTTCCTCTACACGAACCTCGCCCTTTTTGATGGCGTCATAGAGTTCGGAAAAATCACGGATATAGGATTTGGAGATCGGTGAACCGTTATGATTGGGCAGAACCAGATCATAGGAATCTCTTAAAGCCCAGATCCGCTCGGCATTTGCCGTAAAATGCTTCAGCACTTCTTCTGTGGAATAAACGTTGCCGTTCTCATCCACAGGGTCGTTAAACAGATTGGACTGAGCGCTTTCAAATTCATCTCCCGTGAAGACCATACGATGACCTCTGTCCAGGAAAAACAGGCTGCTGTTGCAGTGCGCGTGCTGAGCTTCCATGACCTCGACCTTCCGGCCGCCCAGATCAAAAACATAACCTTCACCGATCAGGATCTTCTTATAATCCGGATGAGGAAGAGCGTTCAGATCGCAGGGACAAAGGTCTGTGCGAAGAGTATCCGCGTTGTACTGATAGTTTCTGCTGACATAAACCTCTTCGAATTCGCCGTTTCCGCCTGCGTGGTCGGGATGAAAATGACTGTTGACAACCAGAAGTGGCTTATCCGTCAGCCGCTCCACCAGGGCTCTGACATTACCCGTGCCCCAGCCAGTATCAATTAAAAGAGCCTTTTCCTCCCCTTCCAGCAGATACATATATTCACTGCCGTTCATAAACTGGATGATCCAGGTCTGCTCGTCCAGTCTCCAGGGTACAAAATTTCCAAAAATCATTACGGGGTCCATCTTTCCGGGTTCCATCACTGCCTCCTTGCGCTTTATAAGTGCTTATAAGTGTTCGCAAATTACCACTTTAATCATCCCAGCTCTGCCGTTTCTTCTTTTATGTGTTGATTATTGTGCTGCGATCAAAAGAGAATCGACATCTCAGTACCTGTAAATGTCCATTCATGCCGGTGCGTGTCCGCCCGCACATAAATATACAAAACGGCTGCCGAAAGTCCCGGCAGCCGTCCTCATCACAGGCGGACTGCTCCGCCCATCCTGCTCCCGCAGGAATTTTTTAAAGTTTATTTCTCCAGGAACTTGATCAGCGCTTCGGCGGATGCGGTAGCACCGCCCAGAGTCTTCATATCATCACTGAATTCCTTCGCGGTCTTACGATAGGAATCATCCTCCAGGATCTTGACAATCGCAGCCTTCAGCGCTTCGCTGGTGATTGCCTTCTTGTCCAGGAATGCAAAGCCGAGACCCTTCTTCTCGATCTGTCTGGCGGTAATGGCCTGCTCATCCATCTGAGGGATCGCGATCATGGGAACACCGTAGTAAATGGATTCGCCGGTACCGCCCATGCCTGCGTGAGTAATGAATACGGAAGCCTGAGAAAGAATATCCAGCTGAGGAACCATCTTGCCGACTTCAACGTTATCGGGAATATCTTTGAGTGTTTCGGGATCGATAGCACCGAGTGCCGCAAAAACGTTGATATCCAGATCTCTTACGGCGTCAAACAGGATCGGATAGTACTCCGGCCAGTTATTGAAAGCGGTACCCAGAGAAGAATAAAGCAGCGGCTTGCCGTTCTGAGGAGCCTGCCAGCTTCCGAACGAGGTTCTCTTACCGATCTGAACGCCGGTAAATACGAAATCATCGCCGTAACCTTCCTCATTGGGAACCAGGCGCTTCTGCATCATAACGATGTTAAAATCGCCCTTGCCGTCGAAGATCTCCTTAACAGTCATCTTTCTGCAGCCGTACTTCGCGACATAACCTTCCGCGATCTGATCCGCTGCAATACGCATGGGATGATCCGCCGGAATGCCTTCGAAGGATTCCGCTACAGAATAATCATCATTGGAAGGATAGCTGGTATACAGCATGACATTCGGAACGCCGAGAATATCTGCCGCCATGGTGCCGGCAATACCCGCAAAATCGTGAACAATCGCGTCGGGACGGTCTTCCTTCAGAACTTCAAGGACCGTGTCGATATAAGCGCCTGCTTCATTCAGAAACAGGAACGGAACGACTGCCGCCACGCTCTCTTCCTTCTCGTCCTTCTTTTCTTCCTTTTTGTCTTCTTCCTTGGTCTCGTTGTGCTTGTCGTTTCCGGCCATCCAGGACTGAACCTCTACATACTTTGCGCCGGTTCCTTCAATGATCTCCTTGAAGTTCGCAGTGGTAAAGTAGGTGACTCTGACGCCTCTCTTGATCAGCTCCGTGACAAAGGAGAGGGTGGGATTGATGTGGCCGAAAGCTCCCAGTGATACGATCGCAATATGCATTTGTTTTTCCTCCTGAAATAAAATTTATATAATTTGTTTTCTCAAACAATTTTGAGCTGTAAAACCGGATGCACCGCTGTTTTAAAGCTGTGCGGAGATCTCCAGGCAGTTTGCGCTGTCGCCGCCGACATAGAAACGGAATTCACCTTCCTCAACGACGTAATTCATTTCTCTGTCATAATACCCCAGCCCGCTGTAGGGAATCATAAAGCTGACTGCGCGGCTCTCACCGGCCGGGATCTTCACCTTTTCAAACGCTTTCAGCTGACGTACCGGCCGGACTCTTCCGGTGGCCGCAGCGTCCTGCACATAGCACTGTACGATCTCCTCTCCGTCACGTGAGCCGGTATTTTTCACTGTGACAGAGATCCGGAAGGCTTCCTCCAGTTCCTCTGCCTGAAGTCCGCTGTACTCATAGGAGGTATAGGATAAACCATAACCGAACGGGTACACCGGTTCCAGCGGAGTGTCCAGATATTTGGACGTAAACTTGGCTCTGCCGCCGGGACGGCCTGTATTAATATGCGCATAATACATCGGACACTGTCCTGTTGTATACGGGAAAGTCGTGGTCAGCTTGCCGGTCGGCATTGCCTCACCGAAAACCAGCGCTGCCAGCGCATTGCCTGCTTCAACACCCGGATGCCAGGCTTCCAGGATCGCGTCCGCCTGTTCCGCCAGTTCCGGAATCGCCAGCGGGCGCCCGTTGAAGAGGATCACGGCGACCGGTTTTCCGGTCTGCTTCATAGCTTTGAAGATCTCCATCTGATCCGCCGGCAGCGAGATATCCGCCCGGCTGGAAGCTTCTCCGCTCTGATCCTTGTGTTCACCGATCGCGGCCAGAATCACCTCCGCCTCTTCCGACGTATCGACCAGAACCGCGCCTGCCTTTATCAGACCTTCCCGGACACTGACACAGATCCCGCCGGGAGCGCCGATCGCCCAAGCGCCGGTCATTTCATCCCCCTGCTCCGCCAGTTCTCCGGCCAGGAAGATCTTCGTCTGTTTTGAAAGCGGCAGAAGCTCCTTCTCATTTTTCAGAAGAACGGCTGATTTTACAGCGGCTTCCAGTGCCAGCGCCCTGTTTTCCTGTGAAAGCTGAGCTTCCTCTCTTTCAGCAGACGCCCGGTAAGGATGCTCAAAAAGTCCCATTTCGAATTTCACGCGAAGGATATCACCGACCGCGCGGTCCAGGGCTTCCATGGAAACCTCACCGTCCTTCAGCGCTTCTGTCAGATTCTCTATAAAGCAGTTGGATGTCATATCCATATCCATACCCGCTTCCAGTGCCTGAACAGCAGCCTCCCTGCGATCCTCCGCAATACCGTGATTGACGCATTCCGCAATAGCATTGGCATCACTGACGGTCATGCCGTCAAATCCCCACTGCTCCCGGAGCACCTTCTTCAGAAGCCATCCGTTAACGGAACAGGGAACGCCGTTGATATCGTTAAAAGCCGGCATAAAGGCTCTGGCCCCCGCATCTACGCAGGCCTTATAGGAAGGAAGATACTCTTCAAACAGCCGCTGCAGAGACATATCCACACGGTTATAATCTCTTCCGGCTTCCACGGCACCGTAGGCCGCAAAGTGTTTCACACAGGCAGCCATCGCGTCTTCGGCGGTCAGATCCTCTCCCTGAAAACCGCGGACCTTGGCTGCGCCGTAAAGGCTGTTCATCAGGACGTCTTCTCCCGCTCCTTCGGAAACTCTTCCCCATCTCGCGTCCTTTGCGACATCGACCATCGGCGCAAAGGTCATATGAACACCGGAGGCAGTCGCTTCCCGGGCCGCCATCCGGCCGGTCCGCTCCCAGAGATGCGGATCAAACGCACAGCTTTCCGCCAGTGGAATAGGTGTAATCGTTTTAAAGCCGTGGATGACGTCATAACCAAAAATCAGCGGGATGCCCAGCCGGGTCTCTTCCACCGCGATCTTCTGCAGCCGGTTGGCAGTCTCCGCATCCCCGATTCCGTTATAGGAGCCGATCCTGCCTGCCCGAAGGTCTTCCTCATGGTAATCCTGCTTCGCCGTTCCCATCAGCCTGCCGAATTCTTCCTGAGAGATCCGTCCGTCAAACATCATATTCAGAAGCTCTTCAAAGCTGACCTCAAATGCCCCGACCAGGGAAGGGCCGCACTGCTGCAGCTGCCCGACCTTTTCCTCCGGCGTCATTTGATAAAGGAGCTTTTGTATCCTCTGCTCAATTATCTCATTCATCTGTTTGCCCTTCCTTTTCAGATATAGTGTTCTGTTATGTTTCAGCGGATCCTGCCTGCTGTTTTTGGGAAAACTGCAGCACGCATCAGCGGAAACTGAACCTTGCAAAATCCAGACAGCCTTCTGTCACCCTCAGATAGAACGCATGTGTTCCGTTCATTGCCGGAATCGGTGCCGAAACCGTTTTCCATTCGGAAGAATCGAAAGATATCTCACCGATCACCGCTCCTTTTTCCTCTGCCGGCGCATCCAATAAAAGAACAGCTTTTCCGGTTCCTCGAACCTCCAAGGCGGCTTCTTTTTCGCTTCCGTCAAAAGCAAAATATTTAAAGCCTGCCGCCGCGCCCGGCTGCAGATTTCTGATATAGGGCTTCAGGGATTTTCCGGGATCATCGAAATCTGCTCCCGGGATCGGCTCTTCAGTAATAAACGGTACCTCCGCCGGAGGTGTCGGCGCGCATGTACTGTCCGGACCTCCGCTGGTAACATGACCGACTGCGGCGGGATCCGGTCCCGTAACATGGCAGGCAATATAGCTCTCCCACTCTCCGCGTGCCGGAAGCGGGCCGCCGTTCAGGCCGCAGCTGGTAATACAGATCTGAGGAATCGTACCGTCCTCCAGGATCTGTATCTCATCCGCGCAGCCCTGTCGTCCGAATTCCGTTCCGTGAGTATGCCGATGCCAGAAGATATAGGTTTTTCCGCCGGCCTGTACCAGGCCGCCGTGATTATTGCCGTAGTAATTGACCGGCAGTTCATTGCCCTCATAGCCCAGATCCGCATTGGAAACAATAACGCCCTTATATTCAAAGGGGCCTTCCGGTGTACGTGACATGCCGTAGCAGAGCTCATGTCCCTGAAGGCTGGAATAAACCAGATAATACCAGTCTCCGTAATGACGAATGCTGGAAGCTTCAAAGAAGGGATGCGCCTCGTAGCCGGTTCCTTTGCAGGTATCCGGACCGTTTGCCGCACAGACAGGCTCCGAAAGGATCGTGTGCATATCATCCGCCAACCGGACCATCATAGAACCCGGGAAGATCACGCCTTCCATTCCGGGGAAACGGAAGGTCGGTGCAAAGCCGTAATACAGATAATTGCCGCCTTCTTCCGAAAGGATACCGGGATCAAACCATCTGCCCACATTCGGAATACTTCCGTCCGGACGGGTCACATAACCCAGGAACTTGTATTTCCCGGCCGGCGTATCACAGACCGCAACAGAAATCACATTGACAAAATCCAGCGCATAGTAAAGGTAATACCTGCCGTCCGGGCCCTTGGCTACATCCGGTGCATACAGGTTATGCGGATGTTCTCTGGTCCCCATAGGCCCCTCAAAAGCAGGCAGTTCTCCGTCATAGGCAGCCTCTCCGTTGATGGGATCCTGAAATTTATTATAGATCTCGCCTTCATAGCGCCAGTCAGTCGGATTCTCCTCGGGCGCACTGTAACAGACATAATTTTTCGTACAGAACAGATAACCGTTCCGCTCATCATGACTGCCGTAGATATAGATCCGCCCATCAAAGACATGAGGCTCTCCGTCCGGAACAGTCTCCCAGAACGGAAGGTAAGGATTAAGACCAAAGCCCATGAGAATCTCCTTTCACAATAACTATATAAAGCTTCCAAGGCCTCGCTCCTGGCGATGCAAGCATCGCAGGGCTTCGGCTTTTGAAGCCTGTATTGTCATTATACCCCTTGTGTTTTGTGGATTATGTGCTATCTTAAAATATGTCGGAAAAGTCAAAAGTATCGTCGGCAGGAATCTGTCGCAAAAACTACACAGGAGTACTGGAATGGTTTATTACGCAACCTATGGTGAATTTCAGCAGGAGCTGAGCGGTTATTATAATCGGACAGGAAACCGGCTGCAGTTCCCGGAGGCCATCGCGCGCATGTACAAAAAGGAGAAGCTGATCACTTCCCGGCCGCTGGATCGTGGCGATATCTTCAATGAAAATCTGAATGATACTACTTTTGATGCCCGGATCAATCTGCTTCCATTCCCTATTCCCAATATTGAAACTCTGAAAAAAAGCGAGATCGTTACCGAGGATGATCTGATTCCGGCCAATATGGATGTTTTTACCTTCCGGCACCCCAGGCTCACCCGTACCAGTATGCACCGGCACAATTACTTTGAGATCAATTACGTTGCCTCCGGGGACGCCCATTTTCTTTTTGAAAACGAAGAACGCGTTCTGAAGGAAGGTGAATTCTGTTTTATTGCCCCTTCCTCTCTCCATGATATCCGGCTGGATGATGAAAAGGCTCTCGTCTACACGATCTGTATCCGATCCAGTACCTTCAACAGCAGCTTCTTTTCGCTTTTATCCCGAAAGGATCTTCTCTCTTATTTCTTCCGGACGATCCTGCAGGGCAAAGATCATCCCAACTATCTGCTGTTTTATACCAGTGAAAATCCGATCGTGAGAACCTGCGCCCGGATGCTGCTGATTGAATGCTCCTCTCTGGATCCTTACAGCAACGCCTGCTGCATCAGCTATATCAACATTCTGCTCTCAGCGATCCTGCGAAGCTACAGTGAAACAATCTCCTTCTATGATTACAAGATGGGCACGGACTTTTCACTGATGCTGCAGTATATACAACACAACTATCAGACCCTGACGCTGTCCTCTCTGGCTTCCCTGTTTCATTACAGTGAGCCCCATCTGTGCACTCTCATCCGTCAGAATACCGGTCTGACCTTTACTGCACTCATCAAACAGCTCCGGCTGTCAGATTCGGTTGAATATCTGATCCACACAGACCTTAAGATCAGCGAGATCGCGGACCGCGTCGGATATAATTCCGCGGATCATTTTTCCAGGGTTTTCAGAAGCTCTTACAAAATGTCCCCGATGGAATACCGCAAGCTCCACCAGTATACGGATGGGCATACACCGAAATGGATCGTTGAAAAATAAGCGAAATTTCCGTGCCTTGAAACACGGCAGCCTTTCGCAGCTGAACAAAACCCTATGAAACAGAACAGACTGCCTTCCGATAATATATTCCCGGAAGGCAGTCCGTTTATTTTGAAAGGACTCTTATAAAATAATACAGTACCGCAAACGACTGTTTACAGCGTGATCCCGGCACATTCTCCGGATGCTGCCGAAACCTTCAGGGTAATGCTGCTTCCCGGCTTCGGCTTCTCCACGATGATCTGGCCGCGACCATAGAACAGTTCTGCTGTCGGGTCGGCAAAATTATGTGCCGGCTTGGGATCTCCGCTGCCGAAGCCGCGAACCACAGCGCCCTCGGAAGCCTCCAGTGTGATCTCCACATCCCGATCGGTATAAATCACTCCGTTTTCACCCTTCAGTTCGATCTGCAGGAAGACCAGTTTTTCATCCGTGTTGCCTTCTTCCCGGGTGATGGTAAGTTTCGGCGTTCCTTTCGCTGTTTCCAGGACACTTCTGCCGATCTCCGCACCATTTTCATAAACGACCGCTTCCAGCTTTCCGGGACGGTAAACAGTTTCAAACAATGTACGGAAGCCCGCAGCCTTTCCGGAAGGCTTTCTGCCCAGAGATACGCCGTCCTGAATCAGCTCCGCTTCCTCTCCGCCGGCATAAATTTCCACGATCGCCGGTTTTTCCTCCATGCCCTGCCAGGTCCAGCTGGAAACCGCATCCGAAATGACCCATGGTGTCTTGATCAGGAATTCGCCGTAATGCGCCGGATTTTGTACCGTAATATGAGGGACATTGGTTCTGCCGAAAACAGCCTCACGGAAATAAGAAGCCGGTCTCCGGAAGCCGGTAATATCAAAATCTCCGGGATATGCCAGCTGCGCGGGGAAACGTGCACCAAAACCGCCGTCACCCCAGTGGTAAGCCGGGATACCGACGCCGGCCTCTCCGATATAATCCCAGCCGGTCCAGGTAAAGTCACCGATCACATAGGGCAGCTTCTCCACCAGATCCCAGTTCCGTGCGATCATCGGAGGATAGGTTTCACTGCCGACAATGACACGATTCGGATTATCTTTGCCGTCCGGCAGATAACGGGCCGTCATATAATTGTAGCCGGCAACATCCAGATAAGCGCAGGCCTTGTCCAGGCGCTTGCTGACCTCCTCGTGGGTCACGATATCATCCATCCGGGTATCCATGATCGTCATGAAATCATTGACATTTCCGCTTACCGCGTCGCCGCTTGCCGCCATGTCGGCGGAAATATCGGCTATGATCTTGCCGATGCCGTCTCCCGCCGCGAAAACTCCGTTGATCGCCGCCATGGTAAAACGGGTATCATCCAGCGACTTGATCAGTGCATCCATATCATGGCAAAGCTGAGCACCCTGATCTGTTCCGATCTCCGGGATCTCATTGCCGATCGAATACAGGACCACACTGGGATGATTGTAGTCCTTCCGGACCATAGCTTTAACATCCTCCGGCCACCATTCCTTGAAATACAGGCCGTAATCATAGTCGGATTTCAGCCGGTTCCACATATCAAAGCCTTCGTCCATCACAAACATACCGAGCCGGTCGCAGGCGCGGAGCATGGCCGGTGCCATAGGATTGTGGGACATACGGATCGCGTTGAAGCCGGCCTCCTTCATTTTACGGATCTGACGCAGCTGAACCTCCTCATAGGTTGCGGCGCCCAGAAGTCCGCTGTCATGATGAATGCAGCCGCCGCGAAGCTTTACAGTCTGACCGTTGACCGTCAGACCTCTCTTCGTGTCCACCGCAAGGACCCGGATCCCGAAGGTTTCCGTATCGGAATCAATGAGCTCTCCGGTTTCCGCATCGGTCAGGACACATTCGCAGGTATGCAGCGCCGGATTTTCCTCGCTCCAGAGAGCCGGTGACTCTACTATAAATCTTCTGGTCAGATCTCTCTCTTCCGCCTCATACAGCGGAACCAGCGCTTCATCCCGAGCCACGACCGCTCCGTCCGCATTTCGTATCGTCAGTGTCTGCTTCAGGGTCCGTTTATTATAATATCTGTTTCGAAGCTCCGTACGGATCTTCAGTACAGCATACTCTGCCGGACCGTTTTCTCCTTTTTCGATCCGTTCGGTTTTGATCTGCAGTCCTTCCGGAACCAGATAGACCGGTCCCGCACTCAGCAGGTAAACATCCCGATAGATGCCGCCGCCGGAATACCAGCGGCTGTTGCCCATATTGCCGTTCCGTACCTGAACACGGATCTCATTGTCCTGACCGTATTTGACAAACGGGGAAAGATCCGCATAGAAGGTGGAATAGCCGAAGGGACTCTTGGCGGCCAGCTGTCCGTTCACATAAACAAAAGCATTCATGTAAATGCCTTCAAATTTCAGGAAAAGGGTCTTATCCCTGTCCTCCTCTGCCGCGTAATAATTTTTGACATAAACATAGACCTCGCTGTCCCGGAAGCCTGTATTTCCGCCGTTTCTGCTTTCCGCAAAGGCCGGCTGCTCAATCATGGCATCATGCGGAAGCTCGACATCTCTGGCAAAATCCGGCACATTCCAGACCAGCGCAAACGAATTTTTGTCTGCCCAGAACTTCCAGCCATCATTGTATAACTGATTTTTCATCCGATGCTCCTTTCAGTTGTTTTATTTCTCTGCATTCAAATTTCTGACAAAGCCGTCCGTCTCCGGCCGGACTCCTTATTCGTTTTCAAAAGTTGTAGCATCCCGCCTTCAGAATCTGTGTATTACCGTCAATGGTGACCTGTGCGGATGCGTCAAACGGGATCTCGATCTCATAATGAACTTTTCCGTTCTCATCATAGTGCCACTCACTCCGGTAGATTCCCGCCGCAGTCTGTAGTCGGCAGGCAGCTCTTCCCAGGCGCTGATCCGGGTGAGGCGCAAGGATCGCCTTTTTAAAACCGGCCTCCATCGGCCGGATGCCGCAGATATATCCGTACATCCAGGCTTCAATACTGCCATAGCTGTAATGATTCAGGGAATTCATTCCCTCCGGGTTGAGATGCCCGTCCGCTTCAACCGAATTCCATCGCTCCCAGATCGTAGTCGCGCCGAGATTTACCGTATTGAGCCAGCCGGGATACTCCTCATTCAGCAGCAGACTCATGGCGGTATCATTGTGTCCGCCTTCTGTCAGTGCAGGGCACAGGATCGGTGTCCCGACAAAGCCCGTATTCAGATGATCGTCATTTTCTTTTACCAGACGGTTCAGGATCTCTCCCTGCATTCCTTTTTTGGACGGATCCGGCACCAGTCCGAAGATCAGCGAAAGTGCCGCGCCCGTCTGAGTATTGCAGACACAGAGCCCATCCTCATCAAAATATTTCTCCTGAAGTGCCTTCAAAATCTCCGCGGCTAACGATTCATATTCCGCGGCGTCCTCTTCATAGCCCAGGATCCGGGCCGCCTGCGCGACTCTGGACGCATCCTGATAATAATATGCGCTGGCAATATAAAGCGGATCTGTCGCTCCGAAGGGACCCGGCTGCGGATTATCCAGTGCCAGCCAGTCCGCAAAGTGGAACCCGCTCTTGATCAGATGCGGTGCGCCTTCCGCTTCCTCCCTCTTTCTGGAAAAATCCACCCAGGCCTTCATGACCGGATAGCATTCCGCCAGCAGTGTTTTACTGCCGTAATGAAGGTAAGTATTCCAGGGGATCACGACAGCAGCGTCTGCCCACGGACAGTTGCCGCATTCCGCAACCATGCCTTCCTTGATCCGGGGCACGACATTGGGTGTTGAGCCGTCCGTGATCGACATTTCCGCCTTCATATCCCAGAGATACTTCCGGTAGAAAGCTGGAACATACATATTATAACAGGCTGTTTCGGAAAAGACCTGTGCGTCTCCGGTCCAGCCCAGCCGCTCATCCCGCTGCGGACAGTCTGTAGGCACGTCCAGGAAATTGTCCTTCTGACCCCAGAGCGCATTGGAAAAGAGCTTGTCCACTTTTTCATTTCCGGTCTGAATAAAGCCGATCTGATCGAAATCGCTGCGAAGATGCCAGGCGGTAATGTCGGTCAAACCCTTCATGATCTCTTCCGGTGTCCCTTTTCTCTGCTTCCCTTCCTCGTCAAACCGCTCCAGCTTCATATACTGGAAGCCGTAGAAGGTAAAATGCGGTCTGGCATGTTCCGGCGTTCCGTTGGAAATATAAACAAATTCCGTAACAGCCGTCCGTAAATTGTCATGATAAAAACAGTCATCCTGCATAATTTCCGATGCGGTCAGCACGATCTTTTCCCCAACCGGCAGATCAGCGTCAAATTCCACCCAGCCGGTCAGATTCTGTCCGAAATGGAGTACCACCTCTTCCTTCGGAGTAAACAGGATCTCCTTCACCGGAAACGCTTCTTTTTTGACGATCGGCAGGTTATAACGGTCTGTCCGATTGCCGCAGCGGGCAGGCGCCTCGACGCGGACCGGCGCAGTTTCCCTGTCTTCCGGCGCCTTGTTCAGCTCAGTCTCCAGACGCGCATCATAGACCTCCCCGTCATAGATACTGCTCTGAAGGACCGGAGAAGCCATACTGTGCCAGCTTTCATCCGTTTTGACGATCAGCTGATCCTCCTGATACAGCTCCGCGATCACACAGCACCGGTCACCGTACAGATTTTTAAAACCGCCGTCAAAGCCGAGTCTGCCGCGGAACCAGCCGTCTCCGAGCATAATCCGGAGTTCATTCTCTCCTTCCTTCAGAAGACCGTCCAGTCTGTAAACATTGGTCTGAACATGAAAATCATAGGAGTGATAACCAGGTGCCAGATATTCGTCCCCGATCTTTTTTCCGTTCAGATAAGCTTCATAAACGCCAAGTCCCGAAATATACAGACGATCCTTTGCAGAGCTTCCGGCGGAAACAAAGGTTTTGAACAAAATCGGCTGGATCTCGTCCGGGAGCGAAGCCGCTATCCACTCTCCGGCCCATGCCTCGTCCATTTTACCGTTTTCAAAGAAAGTCTCTCCCGTGGCTGTTTCTCCGTTATCGGCATTCACCTTCAGCTGAACCTTATAGGCTCTTCTGGGAAGTGCCCGAACCGGCAGGGCAAAATCGAGACTGTCGGCCTGTGCATCCGGTCCGCTTTCATACAGCACTGTACCGTTCTCATCCGAGACAGTTACCTCTGCCGTGGTCATACTTTGGGCTTCCCCCGGTTCTTCCACCAGCCAGGACAGACTTAAATGGTCCGCGGCATAGCCGATCGGTTCTGAGATCTGATTGATCTTTAAATTCGTCAGTTTCATCGATTCTCCGTTTCCGCAGAAGTACTCTGTTAAACTCGGTGCTTCTGCTGCAGTGTTCCCATCAGATGCAGGACAGGATATTTTGATGTTATTACGAATATTGATGCAAAAGGGAGGCTCCCTTAGAGAGCCTCCCTTCAAAAATTCTTATGCCCATCCGGCCTCTGAACTTATTCAATTCAGGGCAAAGGCTGCCGTAACTTCTTCCTTTACATTATTCAGCAGTTTCAGCCTTTTCAGCAGGAGTTTCCTTCATGTTTGCCTTCATCTCAGCAATTTCAGGGAAGAACTTCTTCAGCGGATAGAAAACCATGATCACGATAATGATCGCTGATACAATACCGGGTACCAGAAAACGAACCATATTGGTACCGGTTACCGCTAAAGCAGTCTGACCGGTCGGTCCCTGTGCTGCGTCAAAGCCGCAGATCGCGAGGATCGCCAGCATACCGGAATTGGTAATGGTATTGCCGCACTTCTGAGCGAAACCCTTGACAGAGGAAACAACGCCGGAGAGCTGCTTGCCTTCCTTCAGCAGGATGAAGTCGATCGTATCGTTTACAAGAACGTTGACCAGAGCGTTAACCATCGCGCCGATCGCAGTCGCCAGGAAGGAAACGATGCAGCAATACATGAAATTCAAACGTCCGGTAAAGAACAGCAGAACGTACAGAATAACCGTACCGACCTGAGAAATCAGCATGGCCTTCCAGCCGGTCTTGAACTTCTTCAGGAAGATAGGCATCAGAACGACCATGGATACCAGCGCGCCGACGGAAATGAAGCCCATGTAGGTAGAAATGGTGGTTCCGATCAGAGCGCCGCCTGTGGTTTCCATATATTCACCGATTGCAGCGCCGATTGCTGCATCAGCGTCAGCAGGCGCCTTGGCCAACACTTCAGCTCTTATTCCGGCCGTTGCCGCGTTGATCTTGTCAGCAGCCAGAATATACTGTGCATAGTATACGGAGGAAGAGAACATGAAGCCATAGGATACGGCACCGAGGCACCAGCAGAGCATAACGGGCCAGATCTCTTTGTGACGGAAAACGAAGACCAGCTGCTTTAAGCCTGTGCTGTCGGGATCCTTCTTCGCTACATACTTTTCTTCGGAAGTCTTGTACAATCCCCAGAAGGAAACAATGGCAAGCACTGCATACAGGCACATAAGTCTTCTGTAGCCGTTTGCGTTCTCGTTGCCAAACTTAAAGAATTCTACCAGCTGAGTGGAGAAGGTAGAAGCGATGGTGAACATCAGTGCGCAGACACCGGCGCCCTTTGCAACGACATCGTTACGGACATCATCGTTCAGGGTCATTGCGGGCAGGATCGCCATCTGCGGCATCGTGTACGCGGTAACGATCATACCGTAGAACATATAGGTGATGCATACATAAACACACTTTGCGGTTGTGGAACCCTGAATAAATGCCGGGTTGGAGAACAGCAGGAACATATCGACCAGCAGGAATACAGGGGTGAAAATGAACCAGGTACGGTACCGGCCCCACTTGGGTTCAATGGAGTCACAGATAACGCCCATAATCGGGTCATTGATCGCATCCCAGAGGGAGCAGATCAGAAGGATGACAGACAGCTGTGCAGCTGTAATGCCGATGGTCTCCTGAACATACAGTGAGAAATACGTTGCGATGGTTGCGGCAATTGCCATAGCGCCGCCGTTGACGGATGTAGCATGGAACCATGTAAAGGCTGTACTGACCTGTCCGTCCTTGAGTTGTTTAGCTTCTTTTGCCATAGACTCTTTTCTCTCCTTACAATTTATTTGTAATGCTTTGCTGCGGCATCCGGGCCTTTGTATCTATGGCTCACTCATCCCCCCGACACTGGAGCCCGTCCGCACTCTCTCAAGCATTAGAATACAATAGAAGCAAGTCCGTACGACCGATCCTTTTTTATCCAACATACGACTTTTTTTCAGATTCGCCTGTTGCCCCGGGACCGGCCGCCGTGTCCTGCTCTTCCGCTTCCGCCTTCCGCGGATTTTACAGATATTTTCTTTTATCTTTATTTACCGCGCTTATTCTCCACCAGGAAATGGTACAGGATGCAGACCAGCGCCAGTGCTCCCGGCCAGAAGACCCGGATCACATTGCCGATCTGCGTAAAATCCGGAACCGCCGAGATCAGCAGTGTCATCAGATTGATTCCCTGCAGAAACAGCATCATCACTCCCAGTGTATAGATCATGGACATATCCTTTTATCTCCTTTAAGCATCCGTGCTGCTTTGTTCCGGCTTATCCGGTCCCACCATATCCGGGCCGGGCCTATCAGACCGTCAGGTCAAACAGCTCCTTCTTGGCCTGCTCCAGTGCTTCCGGATCAAACGGAATATAGCCGAGGGCCGCCAGCTGATCCAGCGTGTTGGATCCCATCTCCTTGTTGCCGGATGCGGCAATTCCTCCGAACGGAGGCACATACTTGAACAGGATGCCGAGTGCCGCCGGATTCTGCGCGTAACGAAGCAGTGTGGTTCCGGCATGATAAGGCTTTCTGTAATTCTTCTGCGGAGCATATTCAAAATCATAATTTCCGGCGCCGAGTGTAAGTGTTCCCTCCGGATATCCGGGAAGGGTAACCTGCGCTTCACAGTCAAACGGAATCACAATATGAGCGCTGATCCTTCCGTCCGCACCGATCGTGTAATCCACGACATAGCGGCCGTTGACCGACAGATAGCTGCACTGGATCTCCGGCAGACGGATGTCCGGATGAGGCTCGATGATGGCCTTCTTAAAGCCGGGTGCCGCCGGACGGATACCCGCGGTATAGGCATAAACGAATTCCATAACGGAACCATAGGAATAATGATTCAGGGAATTCATGCCGGTATCACTGATGACACCGTCCTCGCCCACTGAGTTCCATCTCTCCCAGATCGTGGTCGCGCCCAGATTGACGGAAAACAGCCAGCTCGGAAAAGTTTCCTTCAGCAGGAAATCATAAGCCGTCTCAAAGAGTCCCGCCTCTGCCATGACCGTGCAGAGCATCGGTGCACCGGCAAAGCCGCATTTCAGTTCATACATATCCTTCTTCAGACGTACCTTGAACTGCTCCACCAGTTTTTCACGGTCCCGGTAGACCCCGAACTTCAGTGCCGTCACATAGGCTGCCTGCGTATCGATTGCCAGTCTTCCGGAAGGCGTATAGAATTCATCCAGCAGGACCTCGAATATCTTTTCGGAAAGTGCCTTATATTTCGCGGCATCTGCTGTCTCTCCGATCCTTTCCGCCATCTCACTGACGATCTGCGCGGAGCGGAAATAATAAACAGTAGAAAGATAGGTATCATCCGTACTGCCCTTGAAGCTGGTAGGTGTCGCGCCGTCCAGAGCAAGCCAGTCCCCGAAGGTATCCTCAAAGTCATACTTGTAAGTTCGCTCGCCTCTTTCTCCGTCTCTTCTGTAGATATAATCGACCCAGTCCTTCATCATTTCATAGCTGTAACGGATCTCTGCGGTGCTGCCGTAATAGGTATATAACGTGTTGGGCAGGAAGGTTGCGATATCGGCCCAGATTGAAGAAGCCGCCGGATCATGTCCGATATTGGGCACAAAGTTCGGGATTGCTCCGTTAATGAACTTCTGCTCATCACGAAGATCCTTGATAAACTTATGGAAGAAAGCCCGGGTATCCATATGATAGCTGGCGGTCGGAGCGAAGACCTGCGCGTCACCGGTCCAGCCCAGACGCTCACTTCTCTGCGGGCAGTCCGTAGGCATATCGATAAAGTTGGACTTCAGTCCCCATACCGTATTTTCATACAGACGGTTGATCTTTTCATTGCTGGTACGCAGATATCCGGTACGGGTGATCGCCGAATACAGCACCTTGCCGACGAAGGTTCCGGGAGCGATCTCTCCGGGCCAGCCGGTCACTCGCACATAGCGGAAGCCAAAGAAGGTAAAGTGCGGACGCACCACTTCCTTCTCACCGTCCGATACATATACGAACTGTGATTTCGCGTCTCTGTAGTTTCCGTGGTAGAAATTGCCTTCCTGAAGGATCTCGGCAAAGTCCAGGGTAACCGTCGTTCCCTTCGGAAGCTCGGCTGTGAATTCCATGAAGCCGGCAAAATTCTGTCCCAGATCGAGCACTGTTTCTCCCGCCGGCGTATGAATGATCTGTTTTACCGCGATCTCTTCCATCGCCAGAACAGGAAGACTCAGGCGGTCCATCAGATGCGACTTGGCCAGATTCTCCGTACCCTTTTCATTTTCGGGAGCCTCCAGAACGACCGCCTGCTTTTCCGGATTTTCTTTTCCGTCCCAGAGCATCCTGTTGTAGATCTCGCCGTCATAAATACCGGAATCCTCGATCATAGAGCCCCTGTAGGTCCAGGAATCATCTGTAATGACCGTCTCCTTGGAGCCGTCCGCGTATTCGATCTGCAGCTCAGCGATCGCAGCCATGCGGTCGCCGTAATTGTTGGCTGTCAGCCCGAGGCCGAACATACCCATGTACCAGCCCTTGCCCAGCAGGATCTCCAGTGTGTTTTCCTGCTCCAGGTTTTCCACCGGGAAGGTGATGATCTGAATATTCGTCTCATAATTGGTCACATAAGGGGTCAGATACTCCTCGCCCAGCTTTTTCCCGTTTACATATGCCTCAAACAGACCCACGCCGGTAATATACAGCCGCGCCTTTCTGACCTCGCCTGCTGTCGTGAATTTCTTTGTAAATACAGGATGGAAGGTATCTTCCCTTTCAGCGCTGATCCACTGAGCCGTCCAGGGGGTCCCCATTTTGCCGGTTTCAAAAGTGCACACATCACTGACCGCCTGATCTCCGGTCTCATCCGTCACCGTGATCCTGTAATAATAAGCTGTGCAGGGTGTCAGCGTCAGCTCCAGCTCCGTTCCGGCCTGGGCCAGCTCTCCCTTCTTTTCATAAAGGATCGATGCAAAATCCTCTGACAGAGAAACCTCGATCTTCGCCTCCGCCTGCTTCTGTCCAGCGGCCTCTTCCACGTTCCAGGAAACACTCACACTGTCCAGCGTGTAGCCGACGGGATTCTCGATTCCGTTGACCTTCACATTTGTGATAATCATTTTTAACCTCCCCATATTTTAATTTTTACAAAACCTGATAACTTTTATAGACATACAGCCATACATTTTACATCCATATGAATACATAGATATTACCGGATTTTTCCATGCGTCCGGGGATACATATAGCCATATGTATTATTGTATAAAAAAAACAGCCAATTTCCTCATACATTTTTTCGGAAATTAACTGCAAATTTTGCGATAATCAGAGCCACGCATAAATTAATAAACAGATCCTGTGAGCTTGCTCACACAGGATCTGTTTTTAATTTATATGCGGCTAAGCCGCCTCACCGAGGAAATCCGAAGGATTTTCGAGGTGCGGGGCTCTGATTATAACCGATTGGGGGCCACGCATCCATTATTAAACTCATCCTGTGAGCTTGCTCACAAAGGATCTGATCTGTACTTCTCAATAGACACAGATATGCAGGGTGTCTCCATCGAAGATCAGCTGCTCCTCATCATAACTGTCCCAATTCTTTTGCGAAAACATTGTCTGCAACTGCGGATCTGCTTCCACCTCTACATAATCCTTATCCAGATAAAAATTCATGGCGTACAGTCTGCTCCAGCCACACGAAAAAGCTCTGAGATGAATTTCTGTATCATTATAGCCGTTTTCCTTCCAAACCACTGTATTATCAGTATAAAAAGCCAGCTTTTGAATTTGATTCCCTGTTTCTTCCTCGTACAGTGTTATTTGCCTGCCGATAATTTCACTAAGATATTGATCTGCCTGGTTGCAGCGATAACGTTCCAGGATAGTCCTTTCAAAAGTGATATATTCCATTCCCAGGGCAAGAATCATGGATAATATAATAAGTGTTCCGGATATTTTCATTTGTCGTGAGGATTTATTTCCTGTGAACAACATGAAAGCAAAGGGCAAAAGTCCCGGAATCATGCCCAGTGGATAAGCCAGTCGCACAATATAAGTATCAGCAACACCGGTCATAACAGGCATCATAGATACCACAATCCATACTGCTAATATA
>R20__coassemble_416_pt1 | contig 31861 bp, 28 predicted proteins | sample R20__metabat2_low_PE_019 | metagenome-assembled genome bin R20 | reverse complement strand
ATACATGATAATATAGGAAGTAAAAAACCAGTAATGCTCCGATGAAACCGGCAGTAAATAGACCGCTTTTGCCCACAGGCCCTCCGCGTGCAGCGGAATACCCGCCGCCGTCAGGACAAGCGGAATCAAACAGGAATAAAACAGGACCTGCAGAAACAGCAGGAGCAGTTTTTCGATCCGGAAGCCTTTTTCCGAAAGAAAATACCCTGACATCAGGACAAAACAGTTCACCGCAACAATCGACAAAGATTCCGCGGCGCTGCCGGCAAAGCGCACACCCGTAAGCTCTCTGCCGCAGCCGATCAGAGAATCCGTCTGTGAGAGAAAGTGCAGCGTCAATACCATGAACATGGCCAGGATCCTTAACAGATCATATCCGGTCTCTCTTGAACCTGCGTCCATCCTTTCCTTTCCGTGCCGATCCCGGCACCTGCAGTTTTTCGCGTTTTCCGCACCGGCTGGGTCAGGATATCCGAATCCATGCCTGTCCGCCGCGTCACTGCCGCCACGCTCCGTGATCATCTCTGCCTCCGGATCTCCATATCACTCACCTGATAGATCAGATCACATTTTTCGATCGTCTGCAATCTGTGTGCAATAATGATCAGCGTCTTTTTGCCGTGCAGACGGTTTATGGACTCCATAATTGCGGCCTCTGTCTCATTATCCAGTGCGGAAGTCGCTTCATCCAGTACCAGAACCTCCGGATCCTCGAACAGTGCTCTGGCAATGCCGATCCGCTGCCGCTGCCCGCCGGAAAAACGGATGCCGTGCTGCCCGATCTCGGTATCCAGTCCTTCCGGAAGAGAACGGACATGCTCTTCCAGCTGCGCTTCCCGAAGCGCCCGCCAGACCTTTTCATCGTCGATCTCCTCCTCCGGAACACCGAAGGCCACATTTTTGCGGATCGTTGTATCCAGCATATAGATCGACTGCGGTATGTAGCCGACATTTTTAAGCCATCCCGGATAGTTGCTCTGTACATCCACACCGTCCGCAAGGATCAACCCGCTCTCCGGCCGGAGCAGTCCGAGCATCAGATCGATCAGTGTGGTTTTACCGCCTCCGGAAGTTCCTACCACGCCGATGGATTTCCCGACCGGAAAAGTCACGGACGCGTTTTTAAAAATGTATCGATCCGAATTGGGATAATGATAGGTGATATTTTCAAGCTCGATTTTTTCGCGGACCGGCAGCTTCTCCACCGTCTGATTCGGAGAATAATTTTTCATATCATAGGAAATCGTACTGTCATTGATCTCCTCCTGAAGATTATCGCTGACATTATCCAGAAAAGGCTGAAAATAGGAAATATTCGTCATATAGTTGTTAATACGGTTAGCGGAAGGAAGGAGTCTTGCTGCCGCCAGCGCAAATACACCCAGCTGCGGTACGAGAGTCGTCACATCCCCGGAACCGGCCAGGATCTCATACAGCATATAGAGTACCAGTGAAGCCACACAGATCCATTCGATCAGCAGTCGGGGGGTCGCGGAAAAAAGTGTATATTTCTGGACCGCGCCCACATAACCGTGCCCGCATTTGGAATATTCGGTTATAAAATAGTTTTCCTTATTGGCGATCTTGATCTCCTTCACCGCGTCCACAGATTCGGAGATCCATTTAAACAGTCCGGCGTAAAAATCCTGATTGTCTTTTCCGGCTTTAAGCATAACCGGTTTGATGAACTTTTTGATCCCGGCAAGGACCAGCACCAGCAGGACCGCAATCGTCAGGATCATCTTCGCGTCCACCAGCAGCAGTACGCCGGCCAGAATCGCAAAAACGATGATCTCACTGGTCAGCTGCAGGAGATTCAGAATCAACGCAAAAACATTATTGATATCCGAGGTGATATTGCGCTGAATCACGGACGTATTGGCATTAAGATAATATTCATACGGCCGCTTCATGAAATTGATCATCATGCGGTTGGAGGTATCGAACTGATTGGTATAGATAAACCGCAGCAGAAGCACCTGCTCCGCAAACAGATAGATGTTTTTCAGTGCAAAAACCACTACAATGGAGATCATCATGACCGCCGCGAACTGGCGGATACTGCTCATACCGAGTCCGTTATACAGATCTCCCATATGATAAGTGTTGTTCGCGATGGAATCCGGGTCGATCACCGCCTCCAGGATCGGGATGATCAGTGCGATACCGACAGCCTCCAGTACGGCACCGAACAGCATGACAACGACAAGACCCGCCATTTTCAGTTTCTGCTCTTTATTCAGCAGACGATTGATTTTCTTAAAGGATTTGAACATCAGCCTTCCCTCGTGACCGTTCTGACGGAATTGGTTACACTTCTGTGCGCCTCCGGCGCTTCATAACGATCCATATAATCCCTGCCCAGATAGACCTTTTCCTTTGCGCAGTGGATCGAGGACGGAACGGTAAATACCGTGACGACTCTGTCAAACTGAGCGCCGATGAAATTCAGGATCTCCATGGGAAAATGACCGTCCAGCACCACATGCTCCGGAAACAGCCGCTCATAGTTCAGGATATCTCTCGGATGAGGTTTCAGTACAATCACACTTTCCTTTCCCTCTATCATACCATATTCCCGGATCATATCCCTGAAAAGCTTTTCCCGCACGGACAGATCCGCGCACAAGGGTTCCGTCAGAATCAGGGTCACCGGCACGCCGCTCTCCGCTGCTTTTTTCAAGGATGCTTCGAGTTTTTCACGATTTTCAATAAACAGGTGCGTCAACAGTTCTCTGTCCCCGGCGTCAAGCGCCTGCACCAGTTTTTCCCGCGGTTCTTCCTTCATTTTGGCAATGGGATGATCCAGCACACCGATATCATTGACCTCCATGTCCAGGCAGTACTTTCCGTAGCCGTTTTGAATGAAGATCAGTCCCAGCCGGGCCAGCGCCGCCTTCAGACCAAAGTGTCCGCGGTTATCATCTCTGGCAGTATCCCGGTAACGGATACAGTCCAGGCCGTCTTCCACCGCGTGATAAGGAATTTTTCGATAAGACAGATAATAGCCGATCGGATCCGAATCACAGAATACAAAAATGTCCCTGTAACCATGAAAATCCACCGGAATAAAGGGCTCCTCCAGCTGACCGTATCTCCGGCAGAAGCGAATTCGGTTCCAAAGATTTCCCGGCAGGAAACCGGTATCCTTTTTCAGCTTTACCAGCTCCGGGAAAAAAGTGAAATCCTTTTCATCAAATTCGAGGACTTCATCGAAAAGCCCGCAGAGGGACGCCCTCTCCCTGAGCGTGCCGAAGTCATTGGACATCTTCGACAGGATGAGGTCCGCGCAGCCGCTTTGCTTCTCTCTCCGGAGTTTCAACTCCTTGAGACAGGCCACATATACATGATAAAAGGTATGGCAGACGTATACTCGTTCCTTCATAGTTCCTTCATCGTTCTTTCACGGTTTCTCCGGCTCCCCGACAATACTTCCGTGCGGCTGTTCCGGCGTCATTCGCGGTTTTTATAAGCAGCTTCCGCGACCTTCATCATGATCGCGCACTCCATTCTCTTACGGAAGACCTCGCAGCCGTATTCATAGGTACCCAGAATATCCCCGCAGGCATGATAGGCATTGGCTGCGCAGCCGCCGGAGCAGTAAAGCCGTGCCCAGCAGTCATCACAATCCTTCCGGGAATAAACATTGCAGAGCTTAAAGCGGTCCCGCAGTTCTGTGTTGGTAATCCCGTTCCAGATATCTCCCAGCTTATATTCCGGATCATTGACAAACTGGTGGCACGGATACAGATCGCCCCATGGGGTCACAGCCAGATATTCCGTTCCGGAGCCGCAGCCGGAGATTCGCTTGTAAATACAGGGGCCGTGAGAAAGGTCCAGCATATAATGATAAAAGGTGATCGGCCTTCCTTCCCTTTCCCTGCGCAGCATATCCCTGGCCAGAAGCTCATACTGTTCAAAAATAACCGGCTGGTCCTCTTTGGTCAGCGCACTGGGACTGTCCGGATCGGTAACGACCGGTTCCATGGACAGTTCGGAAAAGCCCAGTTCATCCGCCATGTGAAAAATATCGTTGGTAAAATCAGTGTTAAAATGCGTAAAGGTCCCCCGCATATAATATCCGCGGCCTTTTCTGGCCTCCACAAATTTCTGAAATTTCGGAACGATCAGGTCATAGCTTCCCTGTCCGGCCTTGTTGACCCGGAAACGATCATTGACTTCTTTTCGCCCGTCCAGAGAAAGCACAACATTATGACATTCACGATTGGCCCATTCAATGACTTCATCTGTAATGCCCACTCCGTTCGTCGTCAGCGTAAAACGGAAATTTTTTTTCTTTTCCTTTTCGATGCTTCTCGCGTACTCCACCAGCTGTTTGCAGACCTCGAAATTCATCAGGGGCTCGCCGCCGAAAAAATCCACCTCGAGATTTTTGCGGAATCCGCTGTTTTCCACCAGAAAATCAAGGGCTCTTTTCCCAACCTCAAAGCTCATAAGCCCGCTGGTCCCCTGAAAGTTTCCCTGGGAGGCAAAGCAGTACTCACAGTTCAGGTTGCAGGTGTGGGCGACATGAAGGCACAGCGCCTTGATCACATTGCTCTTTTTCTTCAGATCGTATGCTTTTTCCTCATAAATATCTTCTGTAAAGAGCTTTCTTTCCCGGATCAGCTCATCAATATCCTCAAAGCAATCTCGGACATCCTGCTCCGTGATTGCCTCCATGGTCACTGTTCCCTGATCCTCCGGCAGATGTGCCTCCCAGGGCTGTCCGTATTTTTTCAAAAGAAATGCTGTTGTTTCTTCCCGGCTCATCTGCCGGTCCAGACAGGCCACTGCGTCAAAGCAGACTTCATCCATGGTATGAATGCTGCCGCTGAAGGTATCCAGCACGATATTGTATCCGTATAAGCTGTACTGATGTATCATGATTTTTACGCCCGATCCCGAATCTTCCTGTATAACAATACTGCCGGAACGCTATGCGGCGCTCCGGCAGCTTCATACGCTGACTGCTTCTGTTTCCTGTAAAAACATCTATTACTTTTCAGTATTCTCGCAGGGCTGATTTGCGATTCCGCAGCTGGTCTTGCAGGCGCTCTGGCAGGAAGTCTGGCACTCGCCGCAGCCGCCGTTTACCGCACTCTGTTCCATATTGCGGGTATCTAAAGTCTGAATATGCTTCATAGTAGTATCCTCTTTTCTCTGTATAGTCACCGGACTGATAAACCGGCAAAATCTTTACTTATAATACATAGGTGCGGCTGTCTTTGTCAAGGCGCTATCGATGGTCCCGAGTGTAAAGGGCCGTTCTTCCTCCGTCGGCATATTTTCCCTTTGCAGGATCTGATCCTCGATCCTGTAAAGGGCCTTTTTCAGCAGTTCCATCATTTCCGGAGTATCCGCGGCACCTGTCATCAACAGCACGTGTCCCGGTCCGTTCATTTCCGGTTCGATCCTTTCCGCTCTCAGGAGCTCCTTCAGCAGCGCACCGGTCAGGAGACGTCCGTCCTTCAGTCTGCACCCCCGGCAGCTCAGCAGAATTTTTGAAGCGTCATAATCGTAGACCAGTGTCCGAAGACTTTCCCGTTCCCGATCCTCCGGATCCTTTTGCCGTTCGTGTCCCGGAATCTTCAGAAACTCAAGAGATTCCGCAAAGGTATCAAAATCCATCAGCCGCGTGCGCCAGTCCGCAAAAAGACGTCTTCCGTCCTTTTGCAGAATCCCTGTACAGCCGTCCAGCGAGCTCATCAGAATATAGCTGGGAGAACTGGTCTCAACAATATCCAGCATATGCTCGATTCTCTCCTGTGAAAGATGTTTTTCCCCTTCCGCCGTCAGATGCAGCAGCGCGGTCTGGGTCAGACTGGGAAGCGTTTTATGCGCACTTTCTATAACCAGATCCGCGCCAAGTCTCACTGCGCTCTCCGGAAAACCTCCTTCCGGAAAAAGGCCGAAATGCGCTCCGTGCGCCTGATCGACAATCAACAGCTTTCCTTCCTCATGACAGATCCGCGCGATGGTGCCGATATCAGAGACCACGCCCTCATAGGTCGGACTGGTCACAATCACTGCCTTAGTCTTCGGATATATACGCAGCTGCCGAAGGATCTGCAGCGGATCGGCGCTGCCGTACAGCTGACCGTTTTCCAGTACAGGAAGCTCCAGCGGATGAACGGTAAGGCCGCGCAGCTCCGCCGCATGCCTGACAGAACGGTGACAGTTGACAGCGGCCAGGAGCTCATCGCCGTATTCCGTACAGGAAAGAATCGCAGCCAGATTGCCGCAGGTACTCCCGTTTACCAGATACCAGGTCCGCGCCGCGCCGAATAAAGCAGCCGTCCGCTCCATAGCCTGCCTCAGAATCCCTTCCGCGGCATGCAGATCATCCGCACCGGTAATTTCCGTCAGATCCACGGAAAAAGGCAGCCCGGGGGCGGGTGCCATCTGCCTTTTGTGTCCGGGCATATGGAACGGCACCCCACAGGCTGCCAGCTGCTTCAGCTGTTCATATAAAACAAATTCCGTATCCATCTTCGATCATTATTTCAGCTCGGAAGTACAGTGAGGACAGCGTGTAGCCTCCTTCGCGATCTCGCTTCTGCAGTAAGGGCACATTTTTGTCGTGGGTTCCTTGGGTTCTTCCGGTTTTTTGGTCTTTTCCTGAAATTTATTGATCGCTTTCATCATGGTAAATACAATCAGCGCCATGATCAGGAAGTTGATAATTGCCGCAAGAAACGAACCGATATTCAGAGAAGCCTCGCCGCGCAGCGGAATACTCAGCGCACTTAAATCGGCCCCGCCGAAAAGACCCAGGATCGGATTGATGATATCATCAACCAGTGAAGTAACGATCGATGTGAACGCGCCGCCGATGATGATGCCGACTGCCATATCCATAACATTGCCGCGGCTGATAAACTTCTTAAATTCGTCAAAAAACTTTTTCATGATTTTCCTTTCCATGCCGCTTGCGGCATTTTGTTTATTATAACTCTCTTTTCTGTCTCGACTGCAGGCTGCCTTTCAGACCTTTAAAAGTCTGCGCGGCGCTCACTTCGGCTCACTGCCGGAACCTTCAGCCTGACAAAAGTATCTTACCACTTTCATTGCCGGAGGGATACTGCTCTAAGCCCGCTCTTCTTCCTTTGCCTGAGGGATCCTGCTGCAGCAGTTCAGACATACCGGAACGATGTACAGTGCGGCGCAGAGCCAACAGATCCCGTTGGTGATACAGATCGCCTCAAAACCGATCCGCGGAACCAGCAGCATACTGATCAGGATCCGGCAGATTGTTTCGATGACTCCGCAGATCATCGCGCGCCCCGCAAATCCCATCCCCTGGACTGCCTGTCTGCTGATATTCAGAAAGGCCAGCAGGAAGAATGCAGAGCCATTGCAGGCAAGGAACCGGCCTGCCGCGTCCAGTTCCGGAACAGCGTCCGGGGAAAGCATCAGCATAGACATCTCACTCCCCCGAAGAACCAGAAGTCCTCCCACGATCAGACAAAAAACAAGACCTGTGCCGTACCCGGTCAGGATCCCCTGCCGGATTCGCCGTGTTTTTCCGGCGCCACAGTTCTGCGCGGCAAAGGAAGCAACCGCAGAGGATAAAGCGTCAAAAGGGCAGATCGTGAAATTCAGGATCTTTCCTCCCGCAGTATAGGCTGAAATATAGACGCTGCCCAATCCGTTGTTCGCGGTCTGAAGAATCATCCCTCCGATGGCTGTAATCGAATACTGAAGTCCCATGGGCACTCCGACAATCAGCTGCCTCCGCGCTGCCCCGGCATCCCATGTTCTGTCCTCCGGCAGAAGCCGGAACAGTTCAAAGCGCTTTTGCAGGATCGCAAAGCACAAAACCGCGCTGATTGCCTGGGAAAGGGTGGTCGCTGCAGCGGCACCCGGGCAGCCCAGATGCAATACCATAACGAACAGCAGATCCATTGCGATATTCAGGATTGTCGTCAGCGCCAGGATCCTGAAGGGGGTCAAGCTGTCCCCTACCGCCCGCATCAGACCGGCCAGATAGTTATAAGCCATGCAGAAAGGGATCCCCAGAAAGAAAATCAGCAGATAGCAGCGGGCATCCGTGTAGATCGCATTCGGCGTCTGCAGCCAGCGAAGGATCACACCGGCCAGCAGAACAAAGAGTGCTGTCAGACCTCCGGCAAAAGCAGCTGCCAGTATATTACCGTGGAACAGATATTTCCGCATTTCCAGCAATTTACCTGCGCCGTACTGCTGCCCGATCAGAATTGTCAGTCCGGTTCCGGTTCCGACGCAGAAATTACTCGCCAGGGACTGGATCGACGTAGAACAGCCGACCGCAGCCAGTGCGTCCGATCCGAGGTATCTTCCGACTATGGCAGCATCTGCCAGATTATAGGTCTGCTGCAGCAGAATACCCGCAAAAAGGGGAACCGCGAACATCAGAATCTGTTTCAGAATCGGCCCCTGTGTCATATTCATGACCCGGGCCTGCTTGACCTTCTTACTCATCACCGTTTCCTGTTAATGCCTCAAAGCGCCTTCCGAATGGCCTCCAGCAGTTCTCCGTATTCCTCAAATGCCGGAAGCTCCGGATGAGCTGCCTTGATTGCCTCCGTTGATTTAAACAGAAAACCTGCCTTGCTGGCCTGGATCATACCGAGATCATTAAAGCTGTCTCCGCTGGCGATCGTGTCGAATCCGATGGACTGCAGGGCTTTTACGGTTGTCAGCTTTGATTTTTCCACCCTCATTTTGAAACCTGTGATTTCACCGTCCGGCGCGACTTCCAGGGTGTTGCAGAAGATCGTCGGCCAGCCCAGCTTCTTCATCAAAGGCGCGGCAAACTGTTCAAAAGTATCACTCAGGATGATGACCTGCGTCATACTGCGCAGTTCATCCAGAAACTCCTTTGCGCCTTCCATAGGTTCGATCCGTGCGATCGTCTCCTGTATCTCCTTCAATCCCAGACCGTGTTCCTTCAGAATGCCGATTCTGAATTTCATCAGCTTGTCATAATCCGGTTCGTCCCTGGTCGTTCTTCGAAGCTCCGGGATCCCGCTGGCTTCGGCGAACGCAATCCAGATCTCCGGAACAAGGACCCCTTCCATATCCAGGCAGACAATATTCATTTTTTCCTCCTTTTTTCTCCTCACCTTTTGGCCTCCGCCGCTGAACCGAAATATCCGTATTACGGCAGAAGATCATTGATTCTCTGTTTTTATCCCTGACACACAGCAGTGCCGGAATCCGCTTCCGTCAGGCGACAGACCATCCTCAATGCGCGACCAGGCCCGTCACTCCTTCGTTGACATTGCGCTGCTTCGGAACCCAGATATATCCGTCCCGATCCTGCACGTTGACGGCTACCGGAACCTGCTGCTTCGTGTCATAAGTCTTTGGCTCCGAATAGGTTTTGAAAACCCCACGCTGCGCCTCGCCGTTCCATTCCTGCTCATCTCCGCTCTGATCCAGTGTTGTCAGGTAAACCGCTCCGTCATAATAGCCGTCCTTAAAGCCGCCGATTACATTGGTCGTTACCCGCATGGTCAGATAATCCCGGTTCAGGGAAATATGCTCCTGTCCCTGTCCGCATGGAAGATCGTTTTCCCAGGCTCCGCTGTAGCTGTGGTAATAGATTCCGTTATTACTGCGGCAGAAGTCTCCATCCTTGTCAAAGATCTGGACCCAGGTCCCCTGTCCGCTGCGCTTCCCATTCACAAAATTTCCGTAATAATACTGATTGTCTGCATAGACCGCGATCCCGGTTCCGTCCGGCTCCCTGTCCGCGTTTTCATCTCCGTAGTAATAATACTCGGCTGTTCCGGCCAGTGTACCGCAAACATACTGATACCGGGGCAGGCGCATCAGATCATCGATTGCTTCCTTATTGTCTTTTTCAAAATACCCCATCAGCTCCTTCAGCTGTTCCTCCACCGCGGTTTCCGTTCTCGGAAAGCCCTTCTGATAGGCAACAGTCGTACTTTTTGCGGTTTTGGGAGAAATATACCGGAAGGAGATCGTCATATCCGGTCCTTCATACTGGACATAATCCGAAGGGATCTCTTCCTTCTGTTTCCCCGGATCAGTATTCTTTGCCGTATCTGCTGCGGAAGCAGCCGCGGCGGAAGCTGTATCCGCAGTGCTCTCTGAAGCTTCCTCCTCAGGCTCTGTTTCGGCCGCAAACCGGCGGCTGTGAAGTTCCTCCAGAGTCACCTCTTCCTCCGGAGCTTTTTGGACCTGTGCCGCTTCCTCTGTCTGCTCTGCCGTATTTTCATTCGGACCATTCTGCTGATTTTGATCTGCCTGTTCCGTGCCGGAAGCCACGCCGGTGTGTTTACTCTGCTCCTGTGTATCTGCTCCCGCGCCGTCCGGATCCTGAACCTGAGAAGCGACAAAGTCCGATGCCTGTCCGTTCTGTGAAGCTTCACCGCAGGCGGTCAGCGAAAGTGCCGCTGCCAGTGCAGAGGACAACAGCACCGGAATTATTTTTGTTCTGTGTTTTTTTCTCATGAATCATCTGCTCCTGCTTAATGCGCTTTTTCTCTTGTTAAACATCTCCGCCTTCGTTTATAATGGTGGAAAAGTCCGCATTCCGAACATCCGCTGTATACAGTGGATGCATGAATGCATTATATCTGCTTTCAGGGGGAAAAACCATGAAGAAATTCCATAAAATTACAGCCGCGATTCTGTCTGCCGTTGTCGTTTTGTCGGCAGCCGCTTCCTTTACATCTGTTGATGCTCAGGCTGCTGTCAGTGATTACACCGGCAAGACCATTGCCGTAACCGGAGACAGTATCTCCAGCTTTGCGGGGGTTATTCCTTCCACTTACGATTTTTCGTATCCGGAAGGTGAGGTTGCCTACCCGAATCAGACCTGGTGGGGCATTGTGATCGATTCTGTCAAAGCCAAAAGGGGCATGATCTGCGGAAGCAACATGACCACCGTTGCCGGCAACTCTCTGGAGACCCGCAGCAAAGTCGGCTGCAGCATGAAACGTGTCTTCGATGTCGGCGCAGTCAAGCCGGATGTTATCTTCGTTTATCTCGGCGTCAATGATCTTCTGCAGGATATTCCGCTCGGCAGCTACTATGCCGGCAAGCCCGTTGTCGCGGAAGGTGAGGTCAACAACTTTGCGGACGGCTACAATATGATGATCGTCAAGCTCAAGGCGCTCTATCCCAATGCTCAGATCATCTGCATGACCTGTCCGATGGTCACCAGCTACACTGATTACGCGACCAAGGCCGGTGCTTCCGTCCGCAAAAACAAGCTGGGACTGACGATCAATGATTATAACAACGTGATCCGTCAGGTCAGCGCGAATTACGGTTGTAAGCTGATCGATGCCTATTACTGCGGACTGACCGCCGAAAATGCCGCTCTTTTCACCCGTGAGGGAATTCACCCCAACGGAGTCGGCATGCAGCTGATCGCCAACTATATCCTGATGAGCCTGTGATTCCATGAAAATTACCGCAAACACAACTGCAGGAAAAAGTCAAAAGAGCCCGGGGTGGTTTTATGCCGCCCTGGCTCTTTTTATTATTGCCGCGCTTTGCCTGCTTATATTTTACGGAAACCGGAAAGCCGGTTTCCATGAAGATGAATATTATTCCTACTACTCCACCAATCGTTCTCTGGGGCTTTATGAGCCGGACGGTGCCTGGCAGGATCGCCAGACTGTGCTGGATGAGTTCAGTGTTGTCTCCGGGGAGGGATTTTCCTACAGCCGTGTCAGGGAAGCACAATCCTGGGATGTACACCCGCCGTTTTATTACTATCTCCTCCATACGGTATGTTCTCTGACTCCCGGCGTTTTTTCCAAATGGCAGGGCCTTTTCCTGAACATGCTGGCCTTTGTTCTGAACGCGGTTCTGCTGGCTCTGACCGGCCGGTGCTTTTTCCGGAAGCTGGACCTTGCCGCTCCCTTTCCGGAAGCCGGCGCTGTGATACTGACAGCATTCTGGTGCCTGAATCCCGCCGTGATCTCCGGTGTCCTTTTTATCCGGATGTACGAATGGCTGACCGTTTTTGTACTGGCTCTCTGCCTGCTGCACCTTGAGCTTGATTTTTCCCGGCCGGTCTTTTCCCTCCGCTTTCTGGCCGGTCTGTTCCTGATATCTTTTCTGGGCTTTATGACCCAGTATTTCTTTGTGATCTACCTGTTTTTTACCGGCTTGTTCACGGTACTGCTTTGTCTGTTCCGCAAGGGCCTTTCTCCGAAGCAGAAGCTGTTCTGCGTCCTTCGCTATGCAATCACAGCCGCGGCCGCCCTGGTCGCAGGCGTTCTGTATTATCGCGCGGCGCTTTCTCACATTTTCAGGGGCTACCGCGGCGAGGAAGCGCAGGAAAGCTTTTTTGATCTTCACAATCTGACGGAACGCCTGTCTTACTTTGGTTCTTTACTGAATACCGGCATGTTTGCGGGTTTTCTCCCGGTGTTTTTGATCCTCGCGGCGCTCTGCCTGATCCTGAGCTTCCTTCTGAAAAAAAAGCTGACAGGTTCAGAAAAGCACTCCCTGCTCCCGGTTCTTTATCTGCTGTTTACCACTGCGGCTTCTTTCCTTACGATCGCCAAAACCGGTCTGATCCTGGGGGCTTCCTCCTGCCGCTATGAGCTGATGCTCTACGGGCTGATTGTGCTCTGCCTGCTGACGCCTTTTATCTGCCTGCTGTCCCGTCTTCCGGACAGTGCTTTTTGCCGTACGGGCGCCGCCCTTCTTCTGGCTGCCTTTATGCTGATCGATCTGGCGGGACTCCTGCAGCAGAATGTACTGTTTCTGTATCCGGAGGAAGCGCAGCGGGTCGCTTACTGCCGGGAAGAGGCCGCACGCGGAACTCCTCTTGTCATTCTGTACAATCCCGCCTCACCGGAGAACATCTGGCGTCATACCGACAAGATCCTGTGCTTCGACCGTGCCTACTACATGGATATTACCAGTGATACGACCGCGGAGGATCCGGTCCTGACAGGTGCCTCCTCCCTTCTGGTACTGGCGGCGGATACCGATGAAAAAGAGGATCCTTCCGACAGGATCCTCTTCAAAACAGGCAGCGCGTCTTATATCGCAAAGGTCTGGTCCAAAGATATGTGGACTCTGTACCTCGTCATCCGGGATCCGGCATCCGACTGATCCCGGTGCTGTATCTTTTTTCTCATAAGCTTCCGTCAAAGGAAACAGCAGGTTCCCCGTCTCCTTAATGCTTTTCTTTCCGGTACTGTCCGGGTGTCACATGGTTGACCCGCTTAAAAAAGCGGATAAAGGTCTCCGGGTTCTGATACCCGATCCTGAATCCGATTTCTTCCACACTCAGGGAAGTGTGAGCAAGGAGCTCCGCAGCCTCTTTCATCCGGATATTGCCGAGCAATTCCGAATACGTAAAGCCGGTCAGTTCCGGCAGCAGCTTGGAGCAGTACTGCTTGGAAAAATGAAGATGCCCCGCCAGCTCTTCCAGTGTGCAATGATCATAATTTGTGCTGAGATATCGGATAACTTCATTCGTCAGCTCTGCATTCGGCTGGAGTCTGCGGGAAATCTCCCGATCCGATTCATGCCCCCGCAGCAGCATACTGAACAGGATCTCGATATTATTGGCAATGATCCGGTCACTGAAAGCATCATTCACCAGTTCTTCGCCGAACATTTCCAGAATCTTTTCCCGGATCTCCCGATCCTCTCCGGTATGAAAGATCATATAACCGTTTTTTTTGCTGGAATACAGGTTATCCAGAAAGAAATCGGAAATACTGGTATTCTGATACAAAGTCTCTCGGAACATTCCCTCCAGTGCCTTATAACGGATAAGAATATTGATCACGAGGGCGTCGCTGAAGACCTCCAGTGTATGACTGACCTCCGGCGACATGATACAGAAATCCCCTTTTTGCAGATCAATCTCCAGTCCTACCAGCTTATGAACAGCGCTTCCCTCCAGCACATAGGTCATTTCAAAGAATTCATGATTATGCATTCCCATCCGGGCATATCTGGGATGCTTGGACACCCCGGTGCTCCGCCCCGGTTCGATGACATCTCCTTCGGAAATCCATTCCCCGCAGACAGTTTCCGGATGAAAGCCACGCTCCAGCGCCAGCTGATTGTGCGCGTATTTTTTCCGGATCTGCTCCTCTGTGATTCCCCTCTCCTTCATATAGAAGATGTCCTGATAGATCATTTCCTGCTCTTCCCAGGTCTGAATTCTTTTCAGAATTTCTTCTTTTTCCATGCTGCAAGCTCCTCCTGTTCCTCCTGCTCTTCCATCATTTTTCAGCCATCTGCCCGTTCGGATACGACAGATGGCTTTTTTTGATTATAAAAAATGACGGTGGATAAGAGGATGGCTGTTTATTATCTGTTTTGTTGATTTTTAATAATATTTTTCAGTTCTCTGTATATTCTTTCCTCATCCGGGGGACATCCGGGTATAAACTGTCTGAAGTTTCTGCAGCAGTTTCCGATTCCGAACATTCCCTTCTTTCCCGCAAATCCCTGACCGATGCAGATCCTGCCGGGCAGTGCTTCCATCAGATTCTCCAGCATTCCCTCTTCCTTCAGCCGCATAAGAGCCGGTGTCAGATTCCCGTAGCAGGCGCTGCAGGAATCAGCCTCCTCTACTGCCTGTGCCACGTCCAGCAGGAAATCCGTCGGGGAGCGTCTGATCTCCTTCGGATCCAGGGTAAGTCCTGAATAAATCTTCTCTGATCCGTTGTCCGGATCCAGCACCGTTACACGGCATTTCTTCAGATCACTGCTTCCGGTGCCCAGCTGCTCCGCCATCCGGATATAAGGAACATCGTCTGTCTCATAGCCGAGGATCCTGCAGGCATAGGCATCGGTCAGCACCGGATCCAACGCCGTCATGATACAATCCGCCTCCAGAGGATTGCCGCCGTCCTCCAGCTCCGGATCCCCGCAGATATGATCGATCACGATAAAATCCGGCCTCAGAACTGTGGACAGATGCGCGATCGGCTGATGCAGTCCTCTCTTATGAAACAGCCTTTTTTCGCTGTTCGGAATCAGTCCCTTCATATTTTTCAGCGCGCAGGTCACCCTGGTCTGCCCATGTCCCTTTACGACGGGTACGTTAATCAGGAAATCGATCCGATCCACAACGTCACAGACCCGTATCTCCATGCCGGCCGCATTGACTGCATGACTGCTGTCCTTCTGTGTATCAAAAAACGGAACTTCGTATTGCTCCGAAAGAGTACGGTATCCGCAATATTCATAGGCGTCCGCTGTCCGGTCACCCACCCAGGACCCCTCAGCAATCATAATTTTTTCAAAGCCATGCTCCCGAAGATATTCAATAATGCCGGCTATGATCTCCGTATGCGTGGTTGCGCCGTATTTCGCCGGTGTAGGGGAAACAAGATTCGGTTTGATGCCAATCCTTGCCCCGTCCGGGATCCGTCCGGACAGCCTGCTTCTTTCCAGCAGGAGCTTTGTCATTTCCTTATAATTTTTTCCGTAGATTTTATAAATATCATTGTTTTCCATAATGTTGTCCTGTTATTGATATGTCTGTTGTCGATATACCCTGTCATGGATAAAGCCCGTTGTACGCCTGCCCACACAGTATTTTCCTTTGTTTATCTTTCTTCCCTGATAATCTGCCATTCCTTCCTGAGCTTTTCCATCGTCCAGGCCGCATTGGCAGGGCTCGTGGAAGGCAGAATCCTCATCGGCAGCTTCAGACTCTTCCCCTGATATTTCTGATAATAATGTCCTGATGTTTTACCATTGCAGAAAATTCGCTGCACAGAGGACTTTTCAATAATAATTCCCAGATCCATCGGAACAACATTACGGATCGTGCTGTCTCCCGACCCGATGATATCGCAGCTGCTGATCGTATCCCACAGGGCAATATCGTGACGCAGCGCCAGAGCCTTCTTTTCTTCCACCGTTTCCGGAACTTGTTCCCCGTAAATCGCTGCCAGCAGCGGCCAGAACCGATTTTGTCCGTGTCCGTAAAAGAACTGCTGCTCTCTGGATTTGACGGAGGGAAAGCTTCCCAGGATCAGGATCCGGGAAGTTTCAGTGTATAAAGGAGGAATCGGATGAACGATATGCTCATAGGGCATGACACACCTCTTTTTACTTTTCGAATTCTGTCGGCGATTGTTCTTTTTCTGCTTTTGGCCAACCGCTGCCGGCATTTCATCTGTCTTTAATCAGATTCTACCCCTTCACGCCCCGGATGTCACCTTGCTGTAAATCCGGTCTGTTCACATCATGTCTGTTCATTTGCTGAAAAACATTTCTGTCCTGAAAAGGATGCTCTTTTGCCATCAAAAAAGATGTATACTGTACAGGATTAATGCACTATCGAAAAGCACCTTAGAAAAACTTAAAAAGGGGGACTGCACAATATGAAAAGCGAAAGCGAGCGCCAGCTCTGGGCACAGTTTGACGCCCTTCAGATGGGAACCGGATTCATTATGGAGGATACGACCCTTCCCCAGATCCTGGTGGAAGATGTATATGGTGATTCTCATCCCGGCAGCTACCATCTGAACCAGCTGACAGACCAGATCCGGATCGGCATCTACCAGAAAGGCGGAAAGCCGAACATGTACCATACCACAGATATCTGTGACGGCTGCGGTCAGGGACATGACGGCATGAATATGATCCTGGCCTCCCGCGAAGCGATCTGCGACATGGTCGAAACTCATGCCAGTGTATTTTCCTGGGACGGTATGGTGCTTTCCGCCTCCTGTGATAAATCCATACCCGCGCATTTAAAAGCCATTGCCCGTATGAATATTCCCGCAATCTTTATGCCGGGAGGTTCCATGCGTCCGGGGCCGAACCAGACCACCTCACTGGTGGCAGGCGAGATCTCACTGCGTCAGCGCCGTGGCGAAGTCAGTGAGCGGGAACTGCGCGCCTATAAAGAGACCGGCTGTCCTTCCGTCGGCGCCTGCACTTTTCTCGGAACAGCCTCTACTATGCAGTGTATGGCCGAAGCGCTCGGATTGACACTTCCGGGGGCTGCCCTTGTTCCCGCCACGATGCGTAATATTCTGGATATGTCCCGCAGGACCGGTTTTGCCATCATGAATCTGGTGGAAAAAGGAATCACCCCTTCCATGATCCTTACCAAAGAGGCCTTTGAAAACGCGATCATCATCCATAGTGCGATCGGCGGCTCCACCAACGCTGCGATCCATCTGCCCGCTATTGCCAGAGAGGCCGGTGTTGATCTGGACATGAACCTGTTTGACACCATCAATCATAAGATCCCGCACATCGGCAATATTAATCCCAGCGGACAGCATCTGACCGAGAGCTTCTGGTTTGCCGGAGGTATCCCCTATGTGCAGCTGCTGCTGAAGGATTATCTCCACCTGGATGTCCTGACCGTTACCGGCAAAACACTTGGTGAAAATCTGGAAGAGCTGCAGGCAAACGGCTTCTTTGAGGATTATATCGGCTATCTGGCCAACTATGGTCTGACCCGGGACGAAGTTATCTTCCCTCTCGACAAGGCACAGGAAACCGGCAGTGTCGCGATCCTGAAAGGCAATATCGCCAGGGAAGGCTCCATCATCAAGTACAGCGCCTGTGTGGAGGAAATGCGGCATCATAAAGGACCGGCCAGAGTTTTCAACAGTGAAGAGGACGCGCATCGGGCTGTTGTGGAGCACCGCATCAATCCCGGTGATATCATGATCATCCGATATGAGGGGCCCAGAGGCTCCGGCATGCCTGAAATGCTGATGACCACAGAGGCTATTGTCTGCGATAAAGCACTGAACGGAACTGTCGCTCTGATTACGGACGGACGTTTCTCCGGTGCCACCAGAGGCGCCGCGATCGGACATGTCTCTCCGGAAGCTGCCAGAGGCGGTGAAATTGCCTTTATCGAGGAGGGTGACCTGATTGAGTACAATGTGGAAGCAAGGACTATAAACATTGTCGGCATCGCCGGACAGGAGCTTCCTCTGGTTGAAATCGATCGTATCCTGGAAGCACGGAAAACAAAAGGCATCATCCCGCGGCCGAAACGAACCGGTTTATATAAACGCTACACGGATCATGCCGCCTCTGCCATGGAGGGCGCTTATTATTAAAGCTGCAGCCCGACGCGGCGCAGCGCGATAACTGCCACCGTCAAATGTCCGTTCGTTGGGGCACGGCGGCCGCCCACCGGGCTTATCCATGAGCTTCGCTCATGTGCGATAAGTCCATCTCGCCTGACGGCTCGATGTCCATTGCCCGTCAAATGTCCGTCCGTGCAAGCACGGCGGCCGCTTGACGGGCTTATCGCACAAAAACCGTCTGTCCTCCGAACAAAAGAGGCAGACGGTTTTTATATTTTCCGATCCCGGTTTCATCAATCATTTATTCTGACCGTTCCGACTCACAGTGCTTCCTTACAGATCTCCTTTACCTGAGCCAGGTCCCGGATCGTATAATCGATCTCAAAATCCTTTGTATTTGCTTTTCCTTCCGGATTGAACCAGCAGGTCCGGATCCCCGCGTTGATGCCTCCCTGCATATCACTGGTCAGGGAATCTCCGACGATCAGGATTTCATCTCTTTGAAAAGGACCGATCTTCGCAAATACAGTCTCAAAGAACCCTATATCCGGCTTTTCAATACCGATATCCTCCGAAATAAAAATATAATCAAAGATCCGGTCCATTCCGGACCGCCGTAACTTTCGTTCCTGAGCCGTACGTGTCCCGTTGGTCACAGCGCACTGAACTACTTTGCCCTTCAATGCCGTCAAGGTCTCAATCGCATGCTCCTGAAAACAGATCGTGTCTCCCAGGCGGATCTGATACTCCTGATTAAAGGCCTCCGCCACGGAAGTATCAATGTTGTATTTCTTCATGAATTCCGTAAAACGTCCCACCAGGATCTGCGGCCTGGTCATTTCGCCGCGCTCCAGTCTTTTCCAGTAACGGTCATTGATCGAGGAGTAGTCCCTGATCATTTCATCGGTACAGGGACCGAGATCGAATATTTCAAAACACTTCCGAACTCCGGCTTCTTCTGCCTTCAGAAAATTCAGAAGAGTCCCGTCAATATCCCAGAGTACAGCCCTGATCATTCTTATGCCTCAAATCTTTCTTTGACCTGTTTGAAGTATTCCAGGATCGGAAGGTGCTGAGGACAGATTCGCTCACATTGTCTGCAGCCGATACAGTCACTGACCCTTCCGTAATTTCTGGAAAGGTTGTCATAGTATTCCTTCTGCGGTGTCCAGCCAAGGGAATTATCCGGATTCTGTTTCATTTCAGCATTATACAGCGCGAAATATTTAGGAATCAGGATCTTTTCCGGGCATCCGTCTGTACAGTACGAGCAGCCGGTGCAGGGGATCGCAATCGTGCTGTTCAGGATCTGCACCACTTCCTTCACTGCCTTCCGTTCCTGTTCATCCAGGGGCCGGAAGTCTTTCATATAGGCTGTATTATCCTCCAGCTGGGCGATCGTTGACATACCGGAAAGAACCATTTTGACATTTTCGTGAGAAGCCGCAAAACGGATCGCGTAGGAGGCAGGACTCAGTTTCGGATCCAGTGCCTTAAATTTCTCAGCAGCCGCCTTTGGCAGGTTAACCAGTGTACCTCCCTTGACAGGCTCCATAACGATCACAGGCTTATGATGCTTCACACATATTTCATAGCATCTGCGGGATTGTACACCGGGATTGTTATAATCCAGATAATTCAGCTGGATCTGAACAAATTCCATCTCGGGATGCTCTGTCAGCACGCGATCCAACAGTTCCGGACTGTCATGGAAGGAAAATCCCATATGACGGATCTGTCCCGCCTCTTTTTTCGCACGGATCCATTCAAAGCAATCCAGTTCATTGTAAACATCGATGCTGTGCGCGTTGATATCATGCAGCAGATAATAATCAAAAAACTCCGCTCCGGTCTTTTTCTTCTGCTCATTGAAGATCCGGTCACGGTCCTCCTTTGTCTGCAGAAAACCAGCATGCAGCTTGGTCGCCAGTGTAAAGCTATCTCTGGAATGGCGGGAAGTCAGTGCTTCCTTCACCGCATTTTCACTTTGGAACGCGCAGTACATCCAGGCTGTATCGAAATATGTAAAGCCTTGACATATAAAAGTATCCACCATGACTTTTACCTGCTCGATATCGATTTTCCCCGGATCCTCCGGATCCAGGCTCGGCAGTCTCATCAGGCCAAATCCCAGCGGCAGCGCTTTATGAAATATCTCATCAAACATGTTGTCCCTCCTGCTTATGCATTTTTTTAATAATAGCCCAATTGACAGATTAAAAAAAGTCCGCCGGATACCCGGTTTATTGATTTTTATTGTTTTTGGACCGTTCCGGGAAACAATAACGGGACTGTATTCACAGCCCCGTTACAATCTTTTTATAAATATCTTTCACGGGAATTAACCCCACATCGCGTTTTACAGTCGCTGCTTTTTTACGACTCTTATGCCTCGTACTTCTCCACGATCGTAGCACAGCCCATGCCGCCGCCGATGCAGAGGGTTGCAAGTCCCTTCTTCACATCATCTCTTCTTGCCATTTCATGAAGCAGAGTAACCAGAATACGGCAGCCGGAAGCGCCGACCGGATGTCCGAGCGCAATAGCGCCGCCGTTGACATTCAGCTTGGAAAGATCAAAGCCAAGATCCTTGCCGACTGCAACAGACTGAGCCGCAAAAGCTTCATTCGCTTCATACAGATCCATATCCTCAATGGTCAGGCCGGTCTTGGCAAATACCTTGCGGGTTGCGGCAACAGGTCCTACACCCATAATGGAAGGATCCACACCGCCGAGCGCGCCTGCCACCCAGGTTGCCATGGGCTTTACGCCAAGCTCTTTTGCCTTCTCTTCACTCATGACGACAACAGCGGCAGCACCGTCATTGATTCCGGACGCATTTCCTGCTGTGGTAACGCCACCGGCATTGATCGCGCGAAGCTTGGAAAGACTCTCGGGAGTCGTTCCGGCACGGGGGCCCTCGTCTGTATCTACAACCACTGTCTGCTTCTTCTGCTTAACTTCAACAGGAACAATCTCATCCTTGAACTTTCCTGCCGCCATAGCCGCTTCAGCCTTATTCTGAGAATTTGCCGCGAATACATCCAGCTCTTCTCTAGTCAGTCCCCACTGTTCCGCTACATTATCCGCGGTCTTGATCATATGATAATCATTGAAAGCGTCCCACAGAGCATCGTTAACCATGGTATCAACGAACTTGCCGTTATTCATTCTGTAGCCGAAACGGGCATCCATTGCCGCATAAGGAGCTCTGCTCATATTTTCCATACCACCGGCTACAACGATATCAGCGTCTCCTGCCAGGATCATATCCGCTGCCATATTGACACAGTTCAGACCGGAACCGCAGACAACGTTGATAGTTACAGCAGGAACCTCTACCGGAAGACCGGCCTTAATGGAGGCCTGTCTGGCGACATTCTGTCCGAGACCTGCCTGAATAACGCAGCCCATCAGCACTTCACTGACCTGATCCGCAGGTACTCCGGCGCGGTTCAGCGCTTCTTTAATAACGATCGCACCCAGATCGGGAGCCGGAACCGAGCTTAAGGCTCCGCCCATTTTTCCGATTGCTGTACGGCAGGCGCCTGCAATGACTACTTTCTTTGCCATGATATTATTCCTCCTTCGATTGTTTAATCTGAGGGACCCTCCATCCATCGGGCTCTGTAAGCTTTCCCCAAAGCATACGTTTCCTCATAAAAATATCCTCTGATGCGTATTATACATGAATCCCTGACGGGAAAACAAGAGCGGTTTCATCGTTTCGATATTTTTTTAACAATCTTGGGGATTCGATGCAATCCCCCCTATCTCATTCATTCCTCTTCCCCCTCGTTTGCCTGTTCTGTCCTCAGTTCAAACTCCGGCTTTTCTTTTTTGAATTCGATTTTCATCACAGCCTGCGGCCAGTTGACGGATACTGCCGCATAACACTGTGTCCCGCGGGCGGCTTCTTCGGTGACCTTTACAAAGCGTTCAACCATCTCCCTCGTCAGGTATCCGCCTCTCCAGTGAAATACCAAAATACGTTTTTTTCTCGCAGCCTGATCGATCCTCTTTTCCACATCCTCCTGCCGGGTGAAGGAAAGCTTCTTTTCCCGATAATAAAACCCGTCCGAATCCCCGGCGACCGGTACCGGATATACTGCAGGTTCATGATCCCGGAAGATCTGTTTATCACTCAGATTGAAATAATCATATCGAACCGGTTCTCCCTGCGTCAATGAAAGGTCAAAGGTAGCGTCCAGATGATACAGTTTTCCGCCGATCCGGATCAGATTCCAGGCATGCCGGTATTTGATCCCTTTGTCCGGATTATTTTCCGCCAGAACTACGATGCACCACAGCCCCAGCCTGTCACAAAGGATCTTTACCGCCTTGGCGATTCCTTCACAGACCGCGACACCCTGCCCCAGTGATCCGATGATTTCGTGAGAATAAGGTTTCTTCAGTTTGTCATAATGGATATTCCGGCAGATGAAATCGTGAATATACCGCTCTTTTTCCGCTTCGGAAAGGGCCTGTGCGGGCCTTGTCAGTTTTCGGAGTCTTGATTCCAGCGCGTTTTTCTGCTCCCGGATTGCTGCGCCTGAGTAAATATATTCCGGAAGCAGTTCTATGTGCTCCGAGTTCCGGTAAAAGCGATATTTGTATTTTACAGTATAAAAGATCTCGGGATGATCCATCCGGATCTTAAAATAAATGTCCGAGAGTTCCTGATCCGAAAGGCGCGGTACTGCAAAAGAAGGGCTGATATCAGTCAGCCCCTCATAGATCGCGTGATATGCGCTCTTACCCTCTCTGTCCAGTTGTTCATAATAATATTCCGTTGTCAAAATCGTAAACCTCTACCAGATCCGGAGTGCCGCAGCGGTGATCAGCGGAATCGTAATAACTGACATCAGTGTTGAAATAATGACTGTTTCCACCGCATAGGCATAATCCTTGTTGTGCAGCTGGGCATAAACCGCGATATTGGAGCCTACCGGACAGGCTATCGAGATCAGCAGTGCCAGCTTCATCTCCGTAAAAGATTCCGGTATGAACCGGAGGATCAGAATCGCAGCTGCCGGGATCACCAGCAATCGGACAGCTGAGATCAGGTACAGCTTACCCTTACCCAGCATTTCCCTGAACCGGGTCTGCGCCAGATACACCCCCACCGTAAACATAGCCAGCGGCGTATTCAGTCCGGACAGAAAGGTAATACATTTTGTTACGATCTGCGGAAGCTCCAGCCCGCTGAAAAAAAGAAACAGTCCGATCAGGATAGCGATCATAAAGGGGGCTGTCAGAATCTTGCGCGGTGTAATCAGTTCCGACAGTTTTTTCTTCTCATGACTCCCTTCAGCAGTCATGATAGCTACCCCATACGTCCACTGCAGCATATTCAGAAGAGCAATGAAGGACGCTACATAAAATACCGCTCCGGAGGAAAGACAGGCTGTGATCAGCGGAACACCGAAAAATCCGGGATTCGAAAAGGCACCGGCGAAGGCAGCGATCGCATCCCGCCTGAAAAACATTCTGCTGATCACTACGGATATCACCAGAATCAGCACCGCAAGCAGCGCGCTGAAAGCGAGGCCCCGGATATGCTCCGGTGTCCGTTCTACCGTAAAACCATTGATAATAACACAGGGCAGTGACAAAAAGATCAGGATATTGCCCAAGGTCTTACTGCCCTCCAGGGATATCTTTTTTCCGCGGAACATCAGATATCCGATGCCAACCAGTATAAACATGGTAATGACCTGCTGTATCAATATCAGTACGATTTCCATTTTTCCTCTTTTCCGCGATGCATACTGCTGTTTCCTGCCGGCATCCCTGAATTTTTGCAGTCCGCTGCCCTTACCTTATTGCTGGAGATTACAGCGCAGTCACGATCAAAACCGCATTTTTATAATAACATCTTCCGCCTTTTCTTTCACCTGCCGAAAATATGCCCTGCCGTTTATCCGGTAATCCTCTGTATATGCTCAAGGAAAATACAGTTGCTTCTTTTGTTGTTTAATGATAAAAACAAAAAAAGCGCTGCAATAAAATGACGCGGGTATCGCATGTACAGCTGCAGATCTTCCGCTGTTTTCATGATCTGTCCCCCCACAATGTTTTACAACGATACCGCAGCATATCACATAAGGAGGTCTGCCGGTAAATCTTCATGAAAAAAACATCTTGCGATTTGCGTAATCAGGTCATTTATCAGATATTTACACGTAATTACAGGAACGGAACCTTCCGGGCTCTTGAGCAGGATCTTCCCCGGCTGAAAGAGCTGGGAATTGATTATATTTATCTTCTGCCGATCCAGCCCTCCGGTATCCTGCACCGCAAAGGCTCCATGGGATCTCCGTATGCGATTCAGGATTATCGGACGATTGATCCGGTCCAGGGAACCATGGAGGATTTCATCCATCTGGCAGAAAGTATCCACAGAGCCGGTATGAAGCTCATGCTCGATGTTGTCTACAATCATACTTCTCCTGACTCTGTCCTGTCTCAGGAGCATCCCGAATGGTTTTATCACAAGCCGGACGGTTCCTTCGGAAACCGTATCGGGGACTGGTGGGATGTGATCGATCTTGATTACAGTCATCCGGATCTCTGGGATTATCAGATCAGTACTCTGAAGATCTGGGCCCGTTACGCGGACGGCTTCCGATGTGATGTCGCTCCGATGGTGCCGCTGGCATTCTGGCAGCGGGCAGTCGCGGAAACAGCTGAAGTCAACCCGGAGCTTATCTGGCTTGCCGAATCTGTAGAACCGGAATTTATTTACAGCAATCGCAAATCCGGTGTTCCCACCTCTTCTGACGCAGAGCTCTACAGTGCCTTTGATATCTGCTATGACTATGATATCCAGCAATACCTCATCGATGTACTTACCGGGCAGGGAACACTCTCAGACTATCTCCGACAGGTCAATCGCCAGGAAACACTGTACCCTCAGGATTACAGCAAGCTGCGTTTTCTGGAAAACCATGACCGTTCCCGGGCCGCGGCGCTGATTCCGGAAGAAAAAATTCTCCGGAACTGGACTGCCTGGATCTATTTCAATAAAGGAACGACGCTGATCTATGCCGGACAGGAGGCCTGCGTTTCCCACCACCCGACGCTTTTTGATCCGGACCCGGTGTGCTTTGATACGGGACGGGATCTTTCTCCTTTGATGAAACAGCTTTCTGTTCTGAAAAAGGATCCCCTTTTCTCCTGCAGCTGTTTTCATGCGGAAGCAATCGGCAAAAATGCTGATGTTATACTGGCTGTGCATGAGGCATCTGCATCTGCCTCAGTCCCTCACCGGAAAGCGATCGGGATCTTTTCCGCTTCCGGCCGGATCGAGGTCCTTCGGGTCCCGCTGGGAAACGGCACCTATATCAATGCGCTCACCGGTGCCCGGGCTGAAGTATATGAAGGTCTTCTCTCCTATGACGGAGAACCGCTGATCCTGTTTTTATAAAAATCAGATTTTGCCAGAAGTCTTCACTGTTTTCAAAAAGTGTTTTGTTTTGAACATTCCCGCCGGCATTCGACATACTGAAGGGGCAAAAACCTTGAGAATACACAGAGATATAATAAGAGCCGACTGATGACAGCCGGCTCTTATTATGGATGGAGGGGATAATATGTAAAGAAAAACTTTGCATAGCGTTTGTATAACGTTGTACTCAAACGTTGCACTCATAAAATACCACCCTACAGTCCTTTTGTAAAGTACTTTTTTAAAACTTTTTTATTCTTTTTCCTTTTATTTAAGTATCCGGTTCAGCCAGGTAATATAAAGTTCCTTCCACTGGCTGCAGGAGGAATAATCCGGCTTCATAAAAGGATTGGGTCTTTCCACACAGCCCCCAAAGCCGTGCCCGCCCTTCGGGAACATGTGAAGCTCGAAGTCAACTCCTTTCCTGCGGGCGGCAGCTGCCAGCTCAAGCGGATTTAAGGGCGGCAGTACATCATCATCCATACAGGCTGCCAGAAATACCGGACCGTCTCCTTCCTTTACATTCAGTGTCATGTCATATCGATCGGAAACCTCTTTCCGTCGAGCGGGATCATTATAGACCTCAACCCCCGCAATGCAGGCCAGGGCCTTATCATGATAAAGCGAAATGGCCGGATAGCACATGGCCAGACCATTCACCTGTCCATCTGTCTGATCGATCTCATCCGGTACATAACCGGGATATTCCACCGGCTTATTTCCAAAGCAGAAGGCATGAACACCGTTCAAATTTCCTCCGGCCGAAAAGCCGACTGTAGATATTTTCTGCGGATTAATACCATATTCCGCGGCATGGTACCGTACGAAACGCACCGCCCGCTGCAGATCCAGATACATCAGGGGCTGATGATACGGATAGGTTCTGTACCAGAGTACAAAACAGCTGATACCGGCCTCATTCAAAAAAGCTGCGATATCCTCTCCTTCCCCTTCTACGGATTTGGAAAGGTAGGCACCGCCCGGACAGGAAATCACACACTTATCACTTCCCTTCACCAGATACGGGACCAGGAACGGCTCATCACTGTAGGTCTCCTGCGCATAACCGTTTTCAATTTCATCTCTCCAGACCAAAGTATCATCCGATACCATCTGAGTGATCTCTTCCGAACTTTTATCCCAGATGCCTCCCCTGGCGCCGAATATCTCTTCCATCGACATAGAAAGATTCGGCTGCATGATATCCTTTTTGCTTTCGCCGGTATTTCCGGGAATCATATCGCCCCAGATCGGTATTCTTGTCACTTCTCCTTTAAATTTCATAAAAATTTCCCCCTGTTGTAATATAATAATGAATGTATCCGGATCAACACCATTATACCTTATTTTTTATCCGTATCAGACGGATGTTTGCAGCTGAAATGATCTCCTGCAAGGAAAGGATCCTCCCGTGAAAAAAATTCTGATCAATGAAGCTTCCGCTCTTTGTATTCGTAAACTGATGAATGTCGGCGTCCCGCAGAATGAGGCCGAAATCATGGCCGATGTACTCATCTCCACAGACAGGCGAGGTGTCCATTCTCACGGTCTTACTGCCCTGAAGCGCTATGTCGATCTGATTCTGAACGGCTTTATGCGCCCGGACGCGAAAATCGATGTGCTCAGGAGCTTCGGCGCGGTCGAGGTCTGGGATGGGAACCGGAGCAGTGGCCAGTATCTCGGCGTCAGAGCCATGGAAAAAGCGATCAAGCTGGCAGCTGTGAATGGGATCGGCGCAGTCGCAGTCAGTCACGGAAATCATTTCGGTGCCGGCGCTTACTATGCACAGCTGGCTGAAAAAAAAGACATGATCGGCATCGCGTTATCCTCCGGCTGTCCTGTCATGGCTCCTTACGGCGGTGCCGATCTGGCGCTGGGCAATAACCCGGCAGCTGTAGCCGTGCCCACCGATGAGGAATTTCCGCCGGTCGTGCTGGATATGGCACAGAGTATCGTTGCCAAGGGAAAAATCATGGATCTGATCCGGGACGGTGCCGAAATACTGCCTGAAGGCTGGGCGCTTGACAGGGACGGCCGTCCGACCACCGACCCGGAAGCTTTTTATGCTGTCGCCCCCGCTGCCGGTTACAAAGGGTATGGACTGGCTGTGATCCTGGACGTCCTTTCCGGCATCCTTTTCGGTGGTCAGACCGGTGACCGTGCGGAGGATCTTCAGGAAGGTCCATCTTTTCTGATGCTGGCTTTTCGGATCGATGCCTTCCGGGATCCGGCAGATTTCAAAAAAGATATGACGGAACGAATCCGCGAGCTCAAGTCCGTCCGGCCTGCCGCCGGTTCTGACGGGGTTCTCATGCCCGGTGAACGTTCAGCGATCAGTGAACAGCGCTGCCGTGAATATATTGAACTGGATGAAAAGGCGCTGGCTTATCTCCGTCAGGCATGATTCGCGGAGCTGCCGTTCGCTTCAGTGATCCGAAAACAGTCCCAGCTGCTCGCAGGCATTGTAGATTCCGTCTGCTTCCACATCCGTCGTGACCAGATCCGCAAGGGCCTTCAGTTCCGGAATCGCGTTGCCCATGGCTACCTTGAACCAGGGATCCTGAAACATGGACAGATCGTTTTTGGCATCTCCGAAAACGATCACATCCGAGAGATCAGCACCCAGATAACTCATCATCCTTTTGATTCCGAAAGCTTTATCAGAGGGCTCCACAAAAATATATTCCTTCTGGAAACGGCACCAGGGAAGTTCCGACAGCGTCTGCAGCTGTTCCTCCGACGGGCTCAGACAGGCCACATAGGCTTTATAGAGATTTTCATAATGCTCCGGATCCAGTCCGGGTACGATCCGGGAGTTCATATAAATATCGTGTGTCAACGCCTCGAAACGCTCATCCGGAACCAGTCTGGTATCCGAATTGTCTGTTTGAATGCCCCAGGAAAATCCTTTCCGTTGACACTCACGGATCAGCGCGACTACCTTGTCCTTCGGCAGCGGTGTGATTCCCAGCAGTTCGTCCTCTATCGTCACACCATAGCCCCCGTCGCTGACCATATTTTTAAATCCGAGCTCATGCATCATATCGACCGCCAGAGCCTGTGCTCTGCCCGTCGCGATACACAGAAAATGCCCGGCTTTTCGCAGCTTTTCAAGCGCCAGCTGTGTGGACTGCGGAATATAGGTGTTTCCGTATCCGCCCGCGGCCAGCGTTCCGTCGATATCAAAAAACAAATATTTTTTCCTGTTTTCTTTTTCTGTCTTCATCATTTTTCATCTTCTTTTCATGCGGCGGCATTGAGTTCGTACCGAAACCGAATCAACCGGATCTCATTTATGATACATATATTTCCGGATCAGCCTGTTTTTCCGGATATAATGCGCAATCGTAGAGGTCAGGACGAAACCGACGCTCATCCAGAACAGGGCCACAATCAGCGCGGTCCCATTGATCTTAAGCTGCTCTGCGTCCTGAAGGACCAGACCGACAATGGCATTATAGATCAAATCTCCCGGGATCAACGGAATGATCGAAGGATACAAAAAAGTTGTGGAAGGCGTATGTTTCCGGTCCGCCATCCATTCCGCGTACAGGGCGGCGGATATCGCCGCGAAAGTCATATAAACCGCGCGGTTTTCTGTTGCTGCCATCAGGATCAGATAAACGATCCTGGTCAGGGCTCCGCCCAGTCCGGCATATATCAGATGCTTTTTCTCCATCTGAAAGACGATACTGAAGCCCAGCGAAGCCAGAAAAGATAAAATAACGATATAAATATTATGAAGCATTGCCGCCCCCCCTTTTTTCAATCTTTCGTTTATTACGTCTGTTGTATGCGGAAGCCTCGGAAAAACATCAACTTTTTCCGTTTCCCTCTTACAGGACATACGGTGCGAAAAAGAACATGCTCACGACAAGACCGACAACAATGGAAAGTGTTTCCAACACAACTTTAATCAATTCAATGATGCCGGTGATCTCATTTCTGCAAAGGATATTCCGGACCGCATTGACCATCGGGATTCCGGGGATCAGCATGAACGCATTGGTCAGGATGATCACATAATAATTTTCTGCCAGACCGATCCTGGTAAAAAACAGTGCGAGACAGCCCGCAATAAACATGCAAATCGCGTTTTTAATAATACGGTTCAGGCTCGGAAGCGCCAGAAGACGATTACAAAAGAACATAACGACCGTACTGATTGCCACACAGAGCATGTCCCGAATCGTGCCACCGGACAACAGGCAGATACAGGACAGGGCCAGAATATATCCCAGGAGAGTCATCCAGACCGGATAATTGCCGTAAATACCGATTCCCTGTTCCCTGCGGATCTGATAATCCAGTTTATCCAGACGATCCTGCAGCTTTGACGGGGGCGGCAACTCAATGCAGATATCCCTTGAAAGCTGGTTATATTGATTCAGATGTCCCAGTTCGATGCCGGTATCCGGAACAGCGATATGCCTGGTGCAGTAGTGACCGGCTTCGTTTCGCGCGCTCAGAATCAGTGTACTGTTCAAAGAGAACAGACTGACGTCCCGAAGCTTATAGGAATAACAGATACGGGTCAGTGTATCGTTGATCCGTTCCAGATTGGCTCCGGATTCCAGCATTTTTCTGCCCAGATGAATTGAAAATTCAAGAATATTCTCCAGATCCTTCATTTTATGCTCCTTCCTTTTCCGCCAAAAACATCTGCCGCAGGACCTCCTGTCTCCCGGCCGTTTTATAAATCAATTGTCACGGTTTCCGTCAGCTGCTGATCCTGGTCCCAGAGCGTAACAGACAGAAACAGGAAATCGTCATCCTTCAGTCGTTCCGGCGGAGACGGGATTCTGCAGAAATTCTCTGTTGAATCTACTTTTCCCCCTTCATACAGACACTCTCCGTTTCTGTAGACCGCAATGCGGTAAGCAGTCTGAAAGGTCTCCTTATAGTCTGTTTCATCCGACACAGTTTCCCAGCTGACATACAGTACCGCGGTCTCGACCGGAACAGGTTCCTGATCCGGATGAAAAATATCATGCAGAGCCACGTCGATCATCTCTGTTTTATATTCGATCTTCAAATGTTCAGGTCTCATGGAATATGTCCTTCCCTCCCCACCTACCGGTCTGTGTCTCAATGCTTTACCGCACAGTCGTTTTTCAAATCATTTTCTGTTATGATAAAAATGTATACCGCTTTACATATATCTGTCTCTTACAGTATACCTTATAGAACAGAAAGGATGGAAGAAACAAAATGAGATATCAGACTTTCGGCAAAACAGGCCTTGAGCTTTCCCAGATCACCCTGGGTACCTGGGGTATCGGGGGTGCAGGCTGGGATACCTATTCCGATGAAGAACGACTGGATGCTATTGCGGCTGCCATCGACTGCGGCATCAATTTCATTGATACTGCTCCCGCCTACAATGCAGGTGCCTCCGAACGCTATGTCGGACGGGCTCTTTCTGAACTCGGTGTGAGAAATAAGGTTTATATTTCCACCAAATGCGGCAATGAATTTATCGGCGGAAAGTATGTACGAAATGGCAAAAAAGAAGCGATTCTGCGCCAGTGTGAAGAATCCCTGACCAATCTTCGCACGGACCACATCGATGTTTATCTGATTCACTGGCCGGATCCGGCTGTCCCTTTTGAAGAAACCATGGAAGCGCTGAATGAACTGAAGGCGGCCGGGAAGATTCTTCATGTCGGTGTTTCCAATTTTTCAAAGGAGCAGATCGAAGCGGTCAGCCAATACTGCGATATTGAAGTCTTCCAGCCGCACTATTCCATGGTCTTCCGCGGACAGGAGCAGCTGATCCGGTGGGCTCATGAACAGGGACTTGGAATCATGGCTTACGGTTCCCTGGGCGGAGGCATTCTGACCGGACGCTACCGTCAGGTACAGACCTATGAGGCCATGGACAGCCGGAACCGCTTTTATCAGTTTTTCAAGGAGCCGCAGTTCTCAGAGGTCATGAAGCTTCTGGCCGAAATGGATCGCTTCGCGGAAGAAAAAAAGGTCGGTCTGTCGGAGATCGCGCTCAACTGGACCGCACAGAAGCCCTATATTGACACCTGCATCATGGGCGCGCAGACCCGTGACAAGGTCGAGCGCAACGCGCTGGCTATGAACTGGCAGCTCACTGAGGAAGAAATCGCTTCCTTTGACCGTGTGCTGGCAGGGCTCAAGCTTTAAAAGAAAAAAGAAAACTGCTTATGAAATTTGAAACTGTTTTGTTTGATCTGGACGGAACACTGACCGAGTCCGGCCCCGGGATTACCCGTTCCGTGCAATACGCGCTGAAAACAATAGGAATAGAAGCAGACCTTTCGGAGCTTGGCTGTTTCGTCGGTCCTCCCTTAAATGAAGCTTTTCCGGAACGTTACGGAACCGATGAACAGACGACCATCGCACTGATCCGCCGGTTCCGGGAGCG
>R20__coassemble_237_pt1 | contig 43676 bp, 30 predicted proteins | sample R20__metabat2_low_PE_019 | metagenome-assembled genome bin R20 | reverse complement strand
AATGCACTCCCTTCTCGCTGTACGATTAATGAGCCGACCTCATTCGCTTCGCCTTTGGCTTCGCTCATGTTCGGCGTTCGCCGAATGCACTCCCTTCTCGCTGTACGATTAATGAGCCGACCTCATTCGCTTCGCCTTCGGCTTCGCTCATGTTCGGCGTTCGCCGAATGCACGCGCATAAAAAAAAGCCTGGGGGAATGCAAGCATTCCCCAGGCTTTTTTTGCGCGAGCGCTCGGCTCATTAATCGTACAGGTTCGGAGCGATGTTGTCGTCATCCATGTTGGATGCGTCATACCAGTAACCATCGGTAGGAACGTCCATAACTTCCTGTCCGTTAGCTGCCATAACGAGAGCCTTGATTGCGTAGTAGCCCATCATCAGAGGAGACTGGGTAACAGCGCCAAGCATGGTTCCGTCAGCAACAGCTGCCTTGATGGTGGAGCCTGCGTCGAAGCCAACACCGATAACGGTATCGCCAAGAACGCCAAGGTTAGCATCTGCGGAAAGAACACCTTCAGCTGCGGTCTGGTTGGAACCGAAGATAGCAACCAGGTCGGACTTGTTCATGATCGCGCCTGCTTCTGTTGCACAGAGGTCAACTGTGGTCTGTGCGGGAACAGCAACTTCAAGGATGATGTTTGCATCATCTGCATCAACAGCACCTTCTGCTGCATTTACATAGAACTCGTTGCCTTCAACCTTTACAGTATAGCCATCAGCTGCTGCCAGCTCGATGATCTTATCGATGAAGCCGAGGCCTCTCTGCTGAATGTTCAGAGCGGTAGCATCCTGGTTGATCTCACCGATACGAACCTGGCCTGCTGCGATCTGATCCTTAACTGCTTCATAGATGTGCTCAGCTGCAACGGAGCCTGCTGCTTCGTTATCGGTAACGATAGTAGCGGTCAGGGATCCTTCGGGAGCATCTGCGATACCGGTATCAAATGCTACAACCGGGATGCCTGCGTCCTTCGCTGCGGAAAGAGAATCCAGAACAGAGCTGGTGTCGCATGCTGCAAGGCCGATTCCTGCGGGCTTGCCGTTGATTGCGGAGTTCAGCATGTTAACCTGGTCAGCAATATCGGACTCGGAGTTGGGACCCTGTGCGGAATAGGTAACACCCAGTTCCTCAGCTGCCTGATCCATGCCCTTCAGAGCGGCCTGCCAGTAAGTGGACTGGAAGGACTTTACAACGACCTGGAAATCATAAGCTTCGTTTGCGGTAAGGCCGTCAAACTGAGCGATCGCATCGCTGTTGTCGCCTGCAAGGTTCTCGGTCTCGGCTGCTTCAGCTGCATCATCGGTAGCTTCTTCCGCTGCTTCTTCCGCTGCTTCTTCAGTAGCTTCTTCCGCCTTCTCTTCGGTAGTTGTGGTGGTTGTGGTGGTCTCGCTGCTGGTGGAAGCGGAGCATCCTGCCAGTACGGTTGCTGCCAGCGTTACGCTCATCAGGGCAGCAAAGATTTTCTTTTTCATTTTTTTTCCTCCTTAAAAATGAAACATTGATATATCTGCTTACGATGAGCCGGATGATCCGGCTCATCGTGAAAGCACTTTTGATATAGCACAGAATCTTATCCATGCCGTTTCAAAAAGTCAAGCCGTTTTTTTCAGACCCTGCTGAGTCTGCCGGGAAATTCTCCTTACTTCGCGGCTCTTCTCTTCTTGATAATGTCGATCATAACAGCGCCGATCAGAACGATACCCGTGATGATCTGCTGCCAGTTTGCCTGAAGTCCGATATAAGGCAGACCTGTCTTCAGCAGCATGATGACATAAGCACCGATGACTGCGCCGATAATCGTTCCGTACCCGCCGGTCGCGGAGCAGCCGCCGACGATCGCGCCGCCGATAGCATCCATTTCCATACCTGCACCGGTTCCGGGCTGGATGGTCGGAATGGCATTTGCGTATGCAATAGCTGCAAGTCCCGCGAACAGGCCGCATACGACATAAGCCGCAATATGATATGCCTTAACGTTAATGCCGGAAAGAATCGTGGCTTCCTTGTTGGACCCGATCGCGATGGTATAACGCCCAAGCTTGGTATGAGTCAGTACATAGGCCATCAGCAGCATCAACAGGATGATCCAGACAAAACCGAGCGGCAGCTTGGTCCCGCCAACCGTAATCTTGAAAATGCTGTGGAACCAGCCGTTATCCTGCTTGGCAGTAGGCCACGGGATCGCAAAGCTCTGAGAGCATACGGAGCCCAGACCTCTGGTGATCATACAGGTACACAGCGTAGCCAGGAAGGGCGGAAGATCCATGACCGCGACCAGCACACCGTTTGCCAGACCGATCAGACACCCGAACAAAATGGCGATCAGAATTGCCAGACCGGTAGGGCAGCCAAGTTCACGGATCAGATATCCTCCGGCCAGACCGTAGCAAACCATGCCGGTACCGATGGAAAGATCAACGCCTCCGGTGATCAGCGGGAAGGAAACACCGATAGCCATCAGTACATAATAATAGGAATAATCCAGCATACTGAGGAAGGTTGTATATTTTCCGAAGTCGCTGCTGATCAGACGGAAAACTACATACAGGACGATCCAGATGATCAGGACAATGACCTTCTGGCTGAAAATTGATTTTTTCTTAGTCATTTTTTATCCTCCTCTTAATCTATATCGCGGGTAGCCTTATCCATGATTGCTTCCTGTGTAGCATCCTCGATCCGGATCTCACCGGTCTTTTTGCCTTCACACATAACCACGATACGGTCACTCATACGAAGGATCTCTGTCATTTCGGAGGAGATCATGATAATGGATTTTCCTTCCGCTGCCAGACGGTTCATCAGCTTGTAGATTTCATTCTTCGCGCCGACATCAATACCTCTGGTAGGCTCATCAAAGATCAGGATATCGCAGTTCCGGACCAGCCATTTCGCGATAACGACCTTCTGCTGATTACCGCCGGAAAGATTGACGACCAGCTGATCGGCGCTGGGCGTCTTGGTATCCAGTTCCTTGATATATTTCTCCGCAGCTTCCTTTTCCTTGGCCTTATTGATGAAGATACCGCTCATAAACTCTTCCATGGTGGACATGGTGGAGTTCTCGGTAATGGACTTCTGAACCACGATTCCGTAGCGCTTTCTGTCCTCGGAAAGATATCCGATACCATGCTTAACCGCATCCTCAGGGGACTTGATATCGACCTTCTCTCCGTTGATATAGATATCGCCGCTTTCCTTCGGATCCGCGCCGAAGAGTGCTCTCGCGGTTTCGGTACGGCCTGCGCCCATCAGTCCGGAGAAGCCGAGGATCTCACCCTTATGCAGTTCGAAGCTGACGTCCTGTACCATACGTCCCGCATTCAGATGCTCAACCTTCAATACGACCGGTGCATCCTCCGGTACCATGCTCTTGGTCTTGGGGTCTTCATAAATGACACGGCCGACCATCATGTTGATGATATCTTCCTTGGTGGAATCCGCCGTAATCAGAGTTCCGACATATGTACCGTCTCTCATTACAGTAACACGGTCTGTGATGACCTTGATCTCATCCATACGGTGAGAGATATATACGATGCCGAGCTCCTGTCTGCGGAGGTCACGGATGATCTCAAACAGATCCGCGATCTCTTTCTCGGTAAGTGCTGCGGAAGGCTCATCGAAAATGATGACCTTGGCCTTGTGGGAGATCGCTTTGGCGATTTCACACATCTGCTGTTTACCGACCGTCAGATCGCTCATCTTGGCGGTGGGATCGATTTCGATCTTCAGCTCTTCAAAGAGTTTTTGGGACTCTTCGATCATCTTCTTATCATCAATGGTGGGACCTTTCATAAACTCGCGGCCGATAAATATATTCTGCGCGACAGTCAGGTCTCCTACCATGTTCAGCTCCTGGTGCACAATAACGATACCGGCATCCTGAGCCTCACGGGTATTGTGAAATTCTACTTCCTTGCCTTCATAAGTGATCGTTCCGGAATCCTTGGTATAAATACCGGTAAGGACCTTCATCAGGGTTGATTTTCCGGCACCGTTTTCGCCCATCAGTGCATGAACTTCACCCTTTTTCAGTTCAAGCTGAACGTGATCGAGTGCATGTACACCGGGGAAGGATTTGTCGATGCCTTCCATTTTTAAAATAACTTCGCCCATTCTCTTCTCCTTTCCGATCAGTTCTTACGACGTCTTGCGGAGACGTCAGCGTAAACAGCAACAATAACGATCAGACCGGTAACGATCAGCTGAATATCCTTGGTCAGCTTGAAGGCCAGAATACCTTCCTGCAGCAGTGAAATGATGAATACACCGATAACTGTTCCGCCGATGGAAGCCAGGCCGCCTGCCATGGAAGTGCCGCCCATAACGCAGCCCGCGATCGCTTCGTTATTATAGGTATCACCGTAACCGGGCTGTACAGTGGTGTAAGCGCCGACAAAGAAAATAGCTGCCAGGCCGACCAGTGTTCCGCAGATGATGTAGGCAAGCATCATGTACTTTTTGATATTGATACCGGAAAGGCGCACTGCCTCACGGTTGCTGCCCAGGCACAGGATGTAACGGCCGGGTCTGGTATTGTTCAGCAGCAGATACAGTACAACGGCAACCGCGGCGAAGATCAGAAGTCCGACCGGGAAATTACCGACCTTAACCAGATTGCGGAACCAGCCGCGGCCCTGTTCATCCGCGAGCTGAGGCCAGCTGACAGACTGCGTTTTGGTATAAACAGAAGCAAGACCTTTTGCGATATTCATAGATGCCATGGATACGATGAAAGGAGGAATATTCTGATAAGCGACCAGATAGCCGTTCCAGATGCCGAAGCAGGTACCGATCAGAATACTCATGATCAGAGCAACAATGACCGGAACACCCTTGTTCATCATAGTATAGCCGGACATCAGGGCACAGCAGAACATGACCGGCCCGATGGAGAAATCGATACCGCCGGTGGCGATAACGAAGGTAACACCCAGTGATAAGAATCCGAGGAAGTACACATAGTTCAGAACGCTCAAAATACGCGCCATCCCCGCAAATCCCGGAACTGCCAGTGAAAAGACGATATACATCGCGATCAGTATGCAGACCAGAATGATGCGGTTGAACCCCAGCTTCTTAACGATCGGATTTTGTTTGATTTTTTCCAATTTTATTCCTCCCGTTTAAATTTTTGCATATATGAAAGTGCCCTCCGTTTTCCGGCAGGGCACTTTCTGCCCCATTTAGTTCCCCAAATTTTTAAGACTGCTTTATGCCTTCGGCATAATCGTCTTGACGCCAAAGGATTCAAAGATGCAGTTCCTGGCATCCTGCAGATCCTTCAGCTCTCCGGCGCGGATCATCTGTGCGGCCAGGTTGCCGATCGCGGTTGCTTCACCGGGTCCCGCATATACGATCTTGCCGGACTTTTCTGCTGTCAATTCATTCAGATAAGAAGCGTTGGAGCCGCCGCCGACGATATTAATCGCCGCATAGGTCTTGCCGGTCATGGCTTCGATCTGTCTGACCGTCTGAGCGTAGCACTCCGCAAGGCTCTGATAAATAACCGTTGCGAGCTCGCCGACAGTCTCGGGAACCTGCTGATTGGTTCTTCTGCAGTAATCCTTGATGGCTTCTGTCATATTGTCGGGAGACAGGAAGCAGTTGTCGTTGACATCAACTCTGGTCGGGAAACTGCGAACCTCTTCCGCCATATCACACAGCTGAGCGAAGGAGTAAGCGTCATTCAGTTCGTGACGAACCTGCTGAATCATCCAGAGGCCCATGATGTTCTTCAGGAAACGGAAGCGGTAGTTATAGCCGCCCTCATTGGTGAAGTTGGCCTGACGGCTCTCTTCCGTGCAGATCGCTTCGCTGTTTTCAACGCCCATCAGGGACCAGGTACCGGAGCTGATATATACACAGTCAGCGCCTTCCTTGGTCGGTACGGACATAACCGCGGATGCGGTATCATGCGTTGCAGGCAGAACGACTTCACAGGAGAAGCCGAACTCTTCCGCCAGTTCGGGACGAAGTGTCCCTACCAGTGTTCCGGGCATGGAAAGCGGCAGGAACATGTCGGTCGGGAAGCCGAGCTTTTCCATCATTTCCTTGTCCCACTGCTTTGTCTTTGCGTTGACCAGCTGTCCGGTCGTTGCGTTGGTATATTCAGATACCTTGTTGCCGGTCAGCAGGAAGTGGAAATAGTCGGGCAGAAGCAGGATCGTTTTTGCCTTTTCCAGTGTTTCGGGCTCATAAGTCTTGGAAGCCATCAGCTGGAAAATGGTATTGAACATCTGCTTGGCAATACCGGTGCGTGCATATACCTCTTTCTCCGGAACGAGTTCATAGACCTTGTCGTCCATTCCGTCGGTTCTGTGATCACGATAACCGTAAGTTCTGCAGACCAGCTCATCATTCTCATCGAGCAGCGCGTAATCAACCCCCCAGGTATCGATCGCAACGCTGACCGGGATCTTGTTCAGTTCCTTACATTTCGCAATGCCGGCCTTAATATTGTTAAAGAGTCCTTCGGAATCCCAGTAAAGATGTCCGTTCTCTCTCTTCATTCCGTTTTCAAAACGATAGATCTCCTCCAGCTGCAGCTTTCCGTTCTCAATGGTTCCGAGAATATGACGGCCGCTGGAAGCTCCGATATCTACTGCAAGAAAATATTTTCCCATTGCTTTTTCCTCCTGATAATCAGACTACGCCCTTGCGCAGAATAATATTCGCGTAAATCGCTGTCTCCGACGTCATGATGACAGCAGCCGCTCTTTCCGCTGTCTGATCATAGAACTTCCACTTATTGATCTCCTGGAAGCACTTGTCCCCTCTTTCATCATATTTTGCTACAATGGCCTTGTACTCGTCCCAGATCGGCGTCTTAGCATCGTCACCGGGCTCAACTGCCATCAATGTGCAGGGAGGATCGACTTCTCCCTTTGCGTTCGGATAGGTATCCAGAGGCATCAGATGAAGGATCGCGTCCAGAATTTCAGGTACACCATGTCCGTCCATCCGAATCACCGGTCTGCCGAACTTGTGTCCGGGAAAATTACCGTCCGCAATAACGATCTCATCCGTATGTCCCATTTCCGCCAGAACCTTTAAAAGTTCAGGAGAAATAATATTCGGGATTCCCTTTAACATATCAATATCCTCCCTCCGGAATTTTGATTTTACACCGCTCTTTTTCGCGGTTTTCCGGTTCGATCCTGCCGGCCGCCCGAAGGCCGCCGACAGGATGGCCGGTCAATTAAAATCTATTACTGATGTGACACTGCTCAGCGAATAGTCTTATAAAGCGGGCCGTATGCTGCGCATGCTCTGTAATCCTGACCTTCTTTATCTGCACCGAACGCATTCCATGCCGCAGGTCTGTAGATATCCTTCTCAGGTACATTATGCAGGCAGACGGGGATGCGGAGCATGGAAGCCATGGTGATGATATCCGCACCGATATGTCCGTAGGAAATCGCGCCGTGATTTGCGCCCCAGTTGTTCATCAGGCTGTACGCATTCTCAAACGGACTGCCTTCCTTGCCGTCACATCTGGGCGCGAACCAGGTGCAGGGCCATGTATAGTCTGTTCTCTTCCAGAGTGTATCGGATACATCTTCGGGAAGTCCGACGGTCCATCCTTCGCAGATCTGAAGAACAGGTCCGAGATTCTTCACCAGGTTCAGACGGATCATGGTCGCGGGGAATTCACGCTTTGTCTCAAAACGGCTGGACCAGCCGCCGCCGCGGAAGTATCCGTTGTCCGCTTCGCACCACTGCGTAGCATCCATAATAGCCTTCTGGTCTTCTTCGGTCACTTCATACCAGGGCTTGATCACAGCATTTCCGTTCTCGTCAGAGCAGACACCGGAAGCATCCAGGCAGCATGCGCCGGAGTTGATCAGGTGAATAATGCCGTTTGCGTCTGCCGCGTGTCCTTCCAGCTCATAGCCTGTCACACGCTTGACGGATGCGGTATTCCAGCAGGTACGAACATCCGCGAACATCTGTGCGCGGTTGGTCAGCAGCTTCATAAACAGCATGCCGAGGCCGTTTAATGCGTCGTTTTCAGTCGCAAGAATGAACGGCTCTCTTGCTCCGTTCCAGTCAAAAGAAGTATTGAGCATTGCTTCCGGGAAATCACAGTTCGGCCAGTGATCTGTCCACTGTCTCTGACCCTGGAAACCGCCGCAGATCGCATTGTGTCCGACAGCCTCTTCCTCTCTTCCTTCGGGAAGATTCGGGTTGCCCTGATACAGATCCTCGATGATGACAGCCATCTTAGCTACGAACTCGAAATCCTTTTCCTTCTGCTCGTCGCTCTTGCGTACGAACTCAGGGTTCTTGTCCCAGCCCATTTTGCAGTTTTCTTTCATCCACTTCAGAGCCTTCTGATAGTCGGCCTCGTTGTAGATGCCTTCGTCGATTCTGCGAAGAATCTCCACTTCATCGATAGACTCAACACGCATGCCGAGATACTCTTCAACAAAGCTCTGATCCATGATGGATCCGCCGATACCCATGGTAACGGAACCGATCTGCAGATAGGACTTATCTCTCATAGTAGCTGCAGCGACAGCCGCGCGGCCGAACCGGAGCAGCTTGGCCTTTACATCCTCAGGAATGGTCTCATCGTCCGCTTCCTGTACATCCTGTCCGTAAATACCAAAAGCAGGAAGGCCCTTCTGAGCGTGGGTTGCCAGAACGGATGCCAGATAAACCGCACCGGGTCTCTCAGTCGCGTTCAGTCCCCATACACCCTTAATAGTCAGAGGATTCATATCCATGGTCTCGGAGCCGTAGCACCAGCAGGGGGTAACGGTCAGAGTGATCGCGACGCCTTCCTTGCGGAACTTTGCCTCGCAGGCTGCGCTCTCAGCCACACGGCCGATCGTTGTGTCCGCGATAACAACCTTTACAGGCTCGCCGTTGGAATACTTCAGGTTTTCTTCGAAGAGCTGTTTGGCCTTCTTCGCCATGCCCATGGTTTGCTCTTCCAGGGACTCTCTGACCTTCAGAGGTCCGCGTCTGCCATCGATTGTCGGACGAATTCCGATTACCGGATAATCGCCGATATATCTGTTCTTTGCCATTTGAACCACCTCCGTAAAATTGTTTATTTTTTTCGGGAAAACCCGACACATACAGAAATTATAAGAAATTACTGATATGATTTCTCGACCTTTTTTGTGACTTACTGGTCATTTTTTGCGATTTTTGATGTTTTTTTCTCTATATTTGTCTATAATTTACAAATATAGACATTTTATTTTTTCCATGGAGGGACGTTTTGCATGAAAGCTTTTCACGAGGTTCGGAATTATCCGTCAGATTTCATGGTTTCCGCCAGAGCCTACCGGAACATCAGAAGCTTTGCGCACTGGCACCGGGAGATCGAGCTGGTCTATGTCCGAAGCGGTTCCGCGCTCTTTCATATCGGAGAGGAAACTTTTACAGCCCCGGCAGGTTCACTGGTACTGTGCGCAGGCGGTGAAGTTCACTTTATCGAAAACCACAGTGAAAACACTGCATTGGAGTTTCTGATCTTCGACCCCGGAATCATCAGTTCCTCCTATCAGCCGCTGGCCTTTTCCCGCAGGCTGCTCAATCCGTCCGAGCTGGCGGCTCTCAGGCTGGATACACAGTGGCAGCTGCTTTTCCCTCTGATCTGTTCCGAACTGGAGGAAAGAGGGAAATATTATCAGGAACTGATCACGTCGCTGATCCGAAGCTATTGGTATCTGCTGCTCCGGAATCTGAACACAGGACAGGGCAAATCCGCTCACAGCGCCGGTTCCCAGCAGCATATGCTGGACAAGATCCAGACGATCCTGGATTTCATGGAGGATCACTATGACAGCAGCATCACCCTGCAGGACTGTGCGGAAATCACCGGCTTTTCACCCAGTCATTTTTCGCATCTTTTTCATCAGGCGACCGGCACCGGCTTTGTGCGCTACCTCAATACGATAAGAGTCTCACATGCCGCGGACCTGATCCTGGTCAGCGGCGATAAGCTCATCGATATCGCGGAGCAGTGCGGTTTTTCCAGTGTGCGGACCTTCAACCGTGTCTTTCTGGAGATCACCGGCACGACACCGTCCGAATACAGCCGCAACCCCGGCAGCCATCTGCTGAATTTTACCTATTATAAAGCGCCTTCCGAAAAGCTGCTGCTGCCGGAAAAAAATCCGACGCTCAATACTCAGAGTTTGGATTCCATTTCCTTCCGGTAATCTTCCAGATTTGCGGCGGCATTTTCGCCTGTGCAGATAAACTCATCCTCCACAGCCTGAACCCAGATGCGCAGCTCTGTCTCCATGCCGAGGCGTTTCGCAACGCCTTCCGACATTTCATAACAATCCTTGCAGCGTTGGAAGTTCCGCTCCGACTCCGCCGAATTCATCATGCCGAAAAGCTTCTTACGATAGCTTCCGGATTCCGTCGTTGAAAAGTAACGCTTTGCAGTGTTCCGGATCTCCCAGTAAAGAGCGCGCTCTCCGGCTTCTCCGTACTCTGCGGCGTCCGCCAGATGCAATTCCGCGATAGCTCCCCGGAGTTCTTTCCTCGCAAAGCCCTTAAAAACTCTGGCATTTCTGAAGATAAACGGGAAATTGATGCAGTGCCAGAGAAACAGGTCCCTCTCCTCCTTCGGATTTTTGGGATCCGTATACCGGATCTCATAGAGGAACTTCCTGTATTCATTGGCTCCGTCATCCGGCTCCAGCATAAACAGTTCATTGCGAAGCTTCAGCCTTTTTTTCGGCTCCAGCTCTCTGTAATATTCATTCCATCTTGCACTCTGTTCGTACATAAGCTTTCTTCGCTTTCTTCACAAAAATTTCAAAAGCACCGGGAGCTTCTTTTCGGAAAAACTCCCGGTGTGAATTCATTCATTCGGAACAACCGAACATTTTTTTATCGATCTGTACTCTCAGCCCTCTACGATCTTTCCGTCCAGATCCCAGAGATCCTCCCAGTTTTCCGCGCCGGGCCACAGGAAGACCTGTCCCTTGACCAGACGACAATTTCTGTCGTCCGCGTTGATCGCCGCCATTTCCTCTTTCGTCAGAGGATCCATAAAGGCTGCCTTTAAATTATTGACATACTGAGGCTGCTTGACAGAGAACGGAATCGGAATCTGGCCGTTCTGCACCGCCCACTTCAGGCTGGTAACCGCGGGATGATCGCCGTGTGCCGCTGCTGCTGCCGCGATGCTGGGCATCTCCGCTTCCGCGACATCCTCAGGAGTACGATCTCTTTCCGGTCTGGAGGGAGAACCCATCGGGCAGAAACCGATCGGCTGGATGTCATGTGCTCTGCAGTAATCAAAAAGTGCTCTCTGCTGGAAAGCCGGGTGGAGCTCCATCTCGATAGCGACCGGTTTGATCCGGCAAAGCGGCAGAACTGCCTCCAGCTTCGGAATCGTCATGTTGGACATACACAGTGCCTTGACAAGCCCCAGGTCATAGAGATGCTCCATCTGCTGCCAGGTATCCATGAATTCATCTACGGAAAACGGCCTGGAATCCGGATTTCTGGAATCTCCGTCGCAAAAAGGAGCATGATAGTTCGGGAAGGGCCAGTGCAGGAAATAAAGATCCAGGTAATCCAGCTGCAGATCCTGAAGAGACTTTCTGCAGGCCTTTTCCACTTCGCGGTGCTGATCATTCCATACCTTGGAAGTGATCGTCAGCTCTTCTCGTTTAACTATGCCATTTTCAAACAGCTTATGAAAGACCTCTCCGATCTTGTCCTCATTCGTGTAGACAGTTGCACAGTCGATCAGACGGTAGCCGGACTGAACAGCACCGTAAACCGCTTCGGAAATCACTTCAGCGCCGTATTTATCAGAACCGAATGTCCCGATTCCGATCGCCGGGATCTGCATCCCGTTGGCCAGTGTCACCTTCGGCACCTGCGCGCTGTAATCGTTATAATGCATATGTTTTCCTTTCTTAATATAAATATATGGGGAAAGAGCCCGGAACACTGCTCCGGGCCCGCCGCCATTTATCTGTATGTTTCTTCTGCAAGGCCTGCCGCCGGAAACATTTCCCCGGCTTCTTTGTCATTCAGAGCCTGCGTAATTACTCCTCGTCAGGGAAAATGACCGCGACCTTGCCGCAGTTTCCTGCTGCCATCAGCGCATAAGCCTCATCAGCCTTTTCCAACGGGAAGGTATGTGTGACCAGTTTATCCGGATGGATGCCCCAGCGAACCAGCCTCTCGACCAGATCCTCCATCTTCCACAGGGAGGTTACCCAGCTGCCGTACAGGGTCTTCTGACCATGGATCATATCAGGGCTCGGATTGAAGGTCATGGTGTTGCCTTCTCCTACCAGCGCCATCTTGCCCCACTCTCTGCAGGCGCGGATACCGGTCTGTCTGCCCGCGTCGGATGCGGATGCATCGAAAACTCTCTCACAGCCATGTCCGCCGGTAACAGCAAGAATATCATCCACTACATGATCGCTGGGCTTGAAGACATAATCAACCAGACCAAGCTCCTTGGCCAGACCGATACGATAGTCACTCATTTCAACACCGATCAGCTTATTGGCGCCCAGTGCCTTGCAGAGCATCAGGGTAGCAAGGCCTACAGGTCCGAGGCCCACGACCAGAACCGCATCATCACCGGAAACGCCGACCTTTTCAATAGCTTCATAAACAGTACCGAAGCCGCACGCAACCTGAGCACCGTCAATATAGGACAGCTCATCGGGAAGCGCGATCAGATCCTTCTCATCGCAGAGGATGTACTCAGCCATACCGCCGTTTCTCTGCCAGCCGTAAGCTGCTCTGTATTTGCTCTTGCAGGAGATCTGATAGCCTCTGCGGCAATCATAGCAGACACCGCAGCCGGAAATATGATATACAATAACACGATCGCCCTTTTTGAATCTCTTCAGGCCCTCGCCCTCTTCCACGATCTGTCCGCAGGGCTCATGTCCCGCGACCATTCCGTCAATATAGCCCTCAGCACCCTTACCGGTATGCGCGCGGTAAATGCAGCGGATATCGGAGCCGCAGATCGTTGTGGCCTTGGTCTTTACCAGGACCTGTCCGAAACCGGGCTTCGGAACATCGAACTCCTTCAGCTCTACGGTGCTGTTGCCGGGAAGAATAGCTCCCATCATTTTTACTGCCATAATACCCTCCTTTGTGAATATCTATATCTTTTTTCAAAAGACTGCTCTGTAAATCTTGCTTTATTATAACAGAAGCCGTTGATTCGGAACATAAGCCAATCTGTCTGAATTGATGATTTCATGTCGTGTTATCGCATTTTTTCAAAAAAAGAGTATAATCCATTCAAAGACTTTTTCAGGTTTTATAAAAAAATTGCACAAAAGCTCTCTTTATATTTGTAAACATCGGCCAATCATCGATATTGCGCTGTTTCGGGGAATGAAGAATATTTTTAAGGAGGCTCCGCATGAAAACCCGGTATGACAATATGAATCTGTCTTTCAATGTTGAAAATTACCGTTTCCATGTACTGAACATCGTTTTTGAAGAATTTCAGCATGCGATTCCAAGCCACAGCCATGGTGAGAAAAGTTATGAGATCCACTATATTCCGTACGGCCACGGTGCCGCGACGCTTCAGGGGCGCCGCTATGAACTTTCCGAAAACTGTCTGTATGTGACCGGTCCGCATATCGAGCATGAGCAGTTTATCGATCCGGAACATCCGATCGCGGAATACTGTGTTTATTTAAAAGCAGATCGTTATCTGGGAGAAGGCAGACTTCCGTCCGGGGCCGCAAAAGCTTTCCTTCTGACGCCTTTCTGGTTCGGAACGGATACCGAGGGGATCGGAGCCGTCATGCAGCGGCTCTTTCAGGAACTTTCAGCCCAGCGCATCGGTTGTCAGTCCATCGTCCGAACCCTGCTGCAGCAGCTGGTCGTCCTGATGGCCCGAAGCTACGAGACCCCGGGCGTTCTTACCGCGGAGCGTCCCGATCCGGCACCGACCAGAATTTCCTCCTCAACTTCCGTCAATCTGTCTGACAGCAAAAATTTTATTATGGAAGAAAGCTTCCTTTATGATTATAAAGATCTGACTCTGGAGCTTCTCTCCAGACGTCTGGCACTCTCTCCGCGTCAGACAGAACGTCTGCTTCGGGAACAGTTCGGCATGACGTTTCGGCAGAAAAAAACAGTGGCCCGCATGTCTGCAGCCGCTGCGCTTCTGCGCACCTCTGATCTGTCTGTTGCCGCTATCGCGGAAAGACTCGGTTATGCCTCCCCGGAGCATTTTTCAGGCGCCTTCCGCCGCCACTGGGATCAGAGTCCCCGGGAATATCGTTCCCGCTATGCCAACCATCAAAAGGGCGGAGTGTAAATCACTCCGCCCGTCAAATTTTCTCTGCTTTATGCCGCTTTCTGTGCTTTATTCAGGCGCCTTACCCGCTGCTGTTCAGAAATCGAAGGTTGAATAAGGTCTCTGATCCTCATGCAGGCCGCGGTCATTTCACCTGCACATAAGGCTTTAAGTCAAATTGCGCGGAGTAGGCCGGCGCATCCTCCATACCGAGGGTCTGCAGGATCACGGTGATCAGATGTGCCGCGCACCGCCGCGCCTTTTCACGCGGAAGGGCTCCGCTCTCAATGGCTGCCGCAATGTCCGCGACATCCATCGGATTCCCCGGCATGATCAGATCATTCTCCGCCAGCGCGCAGCCATGAGGAGAAGAACCGCCGGCTGTTGTGGTCGTCCAGTCTGTCATAATCGCTCCCCGGAAGCCGCATTCCTCTCTGGCAACAACCGTGCACAGGTCCACACTGTTGGCGGTGTGTATGCCGTTGATCAGATTGTAGGAGGTCATGATACACATCGGCTGAGAGGTTCGGATCGCGATCTCGAAATTTCTCAGATATAATTCCCGAAGGGCACGCGCCGATACCACGCTGTCAGAACCCATCCGGTTATCCTCCTGATTGTTGCAGGCAAAATGCTTGATCGTGGTTCCGACGCCGGGAACGTTCTGGACTCCGCGGGTCATGGCGGCCGCCATCATGCCGGAAAGCAGCGGATCCTCGGAATAATATTCAAAGTTCCGGCCGCAGAGCGGATTCCTGTGAATATTCATTCCGGGCGCCAGCCACCAGGCCACTCCGAATTCTGCCATTTCCCGTCCGACCATCGCACCGACGTTCTCAATCATTTCGGTATCAAAGGTCTGCGCCAGAAGGGTCCCGATCGGAATCGCCGTTGCATACTGATAGTAGGTATCCGCATTGTCATTGTGATAGGTTTTGGCAAAAATACCGCCTTCCAGAGCCGCCATCAGGTTTCTGCCGTAAATATTGCCGCTGGCCCGGTCTACCTGATAGCTTCTCAGTACGCGGAGACCGGCAGGGCCGTCGGCCATGGCAACCCCGGGAATATCCCTGCTCTCTTCCATCACGATACTGGTTTCTCCGGCAGCGCCCGGTACAAAGACACCGGTCGTAACCAGCTGATTATCTTCAATATTATCCTGCCCCTTGCTGATCTCACCCAGAAGCATCAGGGTCAGTTCCCGGTCTGTCATTTCAGCTGCGATCTTCTCCGCGGTTTCCGCAAGCGGATTGATCGGAGCCGTCTTTTCTATGATCGGCGCAGGCGCAAAAGGAATAGCCTCAAGCCCCTTGGCCGCAGCTTCTTTTTTCCAGGCGGCAGTAAGCTCTTCTATGATCTCATCCGGGCGCTCGATCTCCTTCAGTTCCTCCCGAAGCGGCAGAATCTCATGTACCTTTTTAAGAATCACATCAGCTTCTGCCTTCAGCACGCCCGCCAGCCGGATGTTTTCAGCAGAATTTCCGGCGAAGACCGCATATTCTCCCTTTTCGATCACATAGGCTGTCTTTTCCGTATCAAAGGAAGCAAGCGCTTCTGCGGGAGAAACAATCGTCAGTGTCTGCACTTCTCCGGGCTTCAGGAGCTTTGTCTTGGCAAAACCGATCAGACGCTTGAATTCTTTTTTAAGTCCTTCCTGCGGACAGGCAGCATAGATCTGGACAACCTCCCTGCCGGCATATTCCGAGCCGGTATTGGTCACCGTCACCGTAACAGAGACGCTTTCTGCATCAGCCTGTACCGCTTCGATCCCGATCTCAAAATCTGTATAGGAAAGGCCGTAGCCGAAGGGATAAGCGGTTCTGACACCGAAACTGTCAAAATACCGGTAACCGACATAAATGCCTTCCTCATATTTTTCTGTTTCCACATTGCCGTTATTGTGGCTGAAGTTTTCCGCCCCGGGGAAATCGGTATAATTAATCGCCCAGGTATCCGTCAGCTTTCCGCTGGGAGTCACAGTACCGGTCAGAATATCCGCTACCGCGTTGCCCTGCTCCATTCCTCCCTGAGAAATGTTCAGGATCGCCTTTACGGAAGGATTTGCCTCCAGTTCTTTTAAGTCCATCTGTCCGCCGGCATTGATCAGGACAGCAATTCTATCGGTATATTTTCCCAGTTCCTTCAGCTCAGCCGCCTCATTTTCAGTAAGGTAATAATCTCCCGGCTGATCAAACCGGTCCGCGGCTTCTCCGGCTACGCGGCTGATCACATAAACCGCCAGGTCAGCCGAGGCCGCTTCTTTTTCATGCACGGCAACGCCCGCCGGCACATGGAAAGGATGATCGGAATAGATCTGGAAAAACTGCATGCCGCTGCCGGCGCCCGCCTCATTGATCATATCAAGGATGTTGTCCCGCCATTCATTCCGCGCGTTCAGATAAAGACCTTCCGCGTCCCGGACCTGCTGCTCATTCAATACCTTCAGACCACTGCCGAGAAGCCCGTCAAGAATGGATACGACCTCCCGCTCATTCACATCCCCGGAGCCTGTTCCTCCTTTGATTGCATGAACCGCACCGTTTCCGTACAGGACCACTGAAGCGCCGCCGGAAACCGGAAGCAGATTCTCATTTTTCAGAAGGACGATACCGTCCGCTGCTGCCGCACGCGCGATTTTCCGATGCGCTGTTTCTCTTTCCGATACAGCAGGATCCATTGTTCCGCTGTAGGATCTGATCCGTCTTTTCATAAAAAACCTCCCGTTTCTTTTATATTTTTACAGTGGCTGCTTTTACAAGTCATCCGGCTTTGTCTGCCGCCTGCTGATGTTCAGCTGCTTCTCCTTTAACCAGCAGACTATATAGTTTTATCTTAAAATTCAACCGATATTCCGGCAACGCCTTTTTCGTCTGAAAAGCCGCATTTTCCGCCGAATATTTTTATCGGATCCGGACCTTCAGGACCGCTTTGCGGACAGCTTCCGGTTCTCCTGCCGCCATGCACGGTGCATGCGCATCATCCGGATAGAACACAGTAAACATTCCTTCGCGGACCAGCAGCGGAGTCATATCCTTCTGCGCATAAAAAAACAGATCACTGTCCGGTCGTTCCTCGATCGGAGCATCCATTGTACTTCTGGGCGCATATCCCATAATTTCTTTTCCCGAGAGCATCACCTGAATATCAATATACCGGTTATGTGCCTCCGCTTTGACAGTTTCCGGTGCTTTACTGGTATAAGAAGAAACATTTACATACAGATCTTCTCCGGAGATGGTCGTTCTGCCGTCCGGCAGATCCTTCAGATCGTGTGTCTGAAGATATTCCGCAGCCTCCTTCAGATTCCGACAGTTCTGATACAGTTTCAGGTTGGACAGCTTATCCATGATCATCGTTTTTTCCTCCTCTGCGGCCGCCCGCGCTGAACCTGCGGCCGGTGTCGTCTTTCTTTCATCTCACAATAGTTTTACGTGCTGTTTCCCTGCAGGGATTTCCGCCGCCGGGGAGCGGCTGTCAGACATGCCGCTTCAGATGTACGAAGCAAATCGAGCTTCTTTTATAAGTATAAGTCAGAAAAAGCTCCCTGTCTTCTGCCAGAATACACGGATAGGAAAATTCTCCTTCTCCGCTTTCCAGAATCTCCTCCTGCTGCCAGGTCTTTCCGTTGTCATCCGAGACCATCAGTACCAGCGGCGTTCTGGGGCCGAAATTCTCAGAAACCGGATTCATGCAAAGTACCAGAAGACCCTCCCGGGTCCGTATGACATCGATACCGCTGTTATTATTCGGCAGTCCGGTTCCGTACGGGGTCGACCAGCTTTTCCCTCCGTCCGATGAATCTGAACGGAAGATCTCTCCCTCACTGCTGCGCAGCAGCATATGAACCATTCCCGGCGTGCTCTCCCACAATGTCGGCTGGATCACACCCCTTCCGGCAAAGGACTGCTTCGAAAGCGGTATCCTGCTGCGGTCTTCAACATTTTCCTGCTGCCCCGGTTCCTCTTTCTGAAGCGAAATCCGGATCGGCTTACTCAGATGCCAGGTTTTTCCCCCATCGGAGGAGCTGTCCGCATAAGCGGTCCAGATTCCTTCCTCTGTGGAAGCTCCGGCAAGAATCCGGCCATCCGAAAGTACGATCGGCTTGCAGCGGACCGGTCCCCGCCCTCCTTCATCACCCGGCACCAGTTCGCTCGCTTCGCCGAAATTGCGACCGTTATCCCGGGAGATCCTGAGCATCGTCCGCCACGCGGCAATGACCCTGCCGACTTTATAAAACAGAAGCAAATGGCCGTCAGCATACAGCAGGACCGGATTCCAGTGCGGCTCCCCGCCGTCCTTTACCAAAATCCGTGGAGTGTCCCAGACCCCCTCTTTCGTGCGGCTTCCCCAGATTGCCACATCATCCCGCCCCTCTCTGCTGCCTCCGAACCACACTGCCATCTTTTCACCATCCGGCAGCAGGCAAAGATTGGACGCGTGACAGGCTGCAAAGGGGCGTCCCTCTTCCGGAAAAATCAAATGCTTCTCTTCTATATTATAATATTTTCCCATGGCTTCCTTCCCGCCTGTATACTGCAGGCTGTTTCTCTGTGCTTTATAATGTATACTCCAAAAGCAAACGAATCCTGCATACAAAACAACATTTTTCTTTTTCTTGAATCAAATCTTCAGAAAATATATAATTTTTCGATAGAGGATCTTCCTGCTTTTTCAATTCCTCTTCTGTTTTACAGTCTTATCCCTTTCTTTCCCGTAACCCGTGCCCTTCAAACAGTCCGTCTCTTATTTGGTTCAGCCTTTATGAAATTTCAAAAGTTTCTTTTTTTCTTCTGCTTTATCGGCATTCTTGTTTCGCTGTGTTTTCTGATTCCCGATTCTCTGGAGCATCTCCGAACATCCCGTTATTATGAACAGCTGGCCGCTTCTGTCTTCGATCCGGAGTTAGCCCCGGATTCTGACAGTGTCTGCAGCGCCTCAGACATGCTGCTCTTCCGGGAAAATACTGTTGTTTCAGACACTCCTGCCTCTTCCTGTGCCCCACGATGGACCGTTCTGCTGTCAGTTAATTCAGATACCGTCGCCTGGCTTTATTTTCCGGCCGCAGGGATCAGCCTTCCGGTCGTACAGGCTCCGTCTAAAGAGCCGGAGCGCTATCTGCATACCGCCTTTGATGGCCGTTCCTCCGCTTCAGGCTGCCTGTTTATTCTCCCGGGAACCGCCGCTGGCTTCTCAGGCTCCGAAGCCGTAATCTATGGCCACAATATGCGAAACGGCACTATGTTCGGTTCCCTTCGGAAAATTGCCGCAGCAGCTTCTCCCCTGAAAAACAGTCCGCTCTTTCTGTATCTGCCGGACGGAACCGTCCAAAGCTACCATGCTGAAAATTATAAGATACTGTCGGAAACAGCTCCGTTTTTTACGAAAACTGTAGCTGCCCGGACTTCCTCAGATGCAGCAGGAGGTGCCGTCTCCCGTACTTCATCCGGTGCTGCCCCCATCCGGGCAGACACCGGCTCCGCAGCTCTGATTCTCTGTACCTGCTGGGGCCGTTCCGATTCGCAGCAGCGTCTGCTGGTTTACTGTTCCGCTCAGCCGAACTGATCAGACGGTTCCTTTTCTTTCCAGATGCATGCCATTGGTACTGATCACCGCTACCGCATTTCCCAGTTCGTCCGCAACCGTAATCTCATAAAAGCAGCTGCGCTTTCCGTCCTTCAAAATCCTGGTTCTGCCGGTCAGCGTCGTCCCTCTGGCAATGCCCAGATAGCTGATCTGGCTGACAGCAGTCACTGTCGTGCAATCTCCGCTGTTGGTCGCTACCGCAAAGGTAAAATCTGCCAGCGTAAAAATAGCTCCTCCCATGACCTGCCCTGTCGCGTTCCTGTGACATTCCCGCAGCTTCATGGAACAGACTGCGTTCCCGCCGCCGACCTCCAGGATCTCAATTCCCGCCGCCTCTGTCGCGAAACGGTCCTTCGCAAAATAAGCTCTTGCCTCTTCCAGATTCATACTTTTTCTCCGTTTTTCTTTTAATTCTGTCTGCGTGTTCTGTTCCGGTTTAACTGTTCCGAAACCTGCCTGTGGTTTTCGCCCGGTTGATTCTATGCTAAACTGGGATTAAAGTGTCAGGATATGGTTCTGATCGCCGCACGCTTTGCGTCACAAGCTGCTACAACTATAACAGAATAAACGGATTTTTTTAACCGCCGCTTTACATTCGATGAGCAAACGCTGTCAGGCAATATCCGGCAGTGTCTGACAGGACCGCACATTCTGCTCCCGACAGTTCCCTCTGAAGTCGTTCCTGTTATCCGAGAAAGGAGTCTGCCCAATGAAATCTTCCAAAAAAGGACCGAATCAATGGATCTGTTTTTTCCTGGTTGGTGCTTCCTGTATTCTTTTTTATTTTTTCCTTTCCAGATTCAATGGTATCACGCTTGCTGTTCACACACTTGTGCGGATCGTCCGGCCTTTTATTTTCGGTGCGGTCATTGCTTACCTGCTGACACCCTTCAGCTGCCGGATGGCTGACCGGCTTTCGGCTGTTCTGATTCCCGCTTCACTGGAGGATACACGCAAAAACAGACGTCGGATGCTGATCGACCGTCTGAGCATTTTTCTGAGTCTTCTGTTGTTTGTTCTGATTCTGTACGGATTACTCATTCTGATCGTTCCCCAGACACTCCAGAGTATAATCGCCCTGATACAGAATCTTCCGGAATATTTTGCAAGATGGAGCTCTCTTCTGCAGCAGCTTGCTGCCCGCTATTCATTTCTGAAGCCCTATTCCGAAGAACTGACTCTCAATCTGGACTCACTGACAGAAGCCGCCCGTGAATATATCCTGCCGAACCTTGAGGAGATTGTCGGCCGCTTCTCCACCAATCTGCTGGGCATCTTTTCTGTCGTAAAAGATCTTCTGATCGGGCTGATCATCGCTGTCTATTTTATGAATATCCGGAAGACCTTCCGCCGGCAGGCCCGGATGATCCTTTTTGCCGTTTTTCCTTATGACTGGAGTATTCAGGACTCCCGCGAGCAGAAAGCGGACTGGATCTACCGGGAGGTCGGGATTCTGAACGGATATATGGGCGGCTTCATTCATGGAAAGCTGATCGATTCCCTGATCATCGGGGCTCTCTGCCTTCTTTTTAATCTGATCAGCGGGATGCCCTATTCGCTGCTGATCGGTGTCGTGATCGGTGCCACCAACATCATTCCCTTCTTCGGGCCTTTTATCGGTGCGATTCCCTGCGCGCTGCTGATTCTGATCATTGATCCGGCAAAATGTATGACATTCGTGATCTTCATCATTATTCTGCAGCAAATCGATGGAAATATCATCGGTCCCCATATCCTGGGCAATGCCACACAGCTCAACTCCTTCTGGGTTCTTTTCGGCATTCTGTTTTTCGGCGGACTCTTCGGAATCCCCGGCATGATCCTTGGTGTGCCCTTTTTTGCCTGGATCTATCAACTCATCCGTGAAATCGTCTATAAGCGCCTGGAGCAGAACAAAACCAGCCTGAAGCAGCAGCTGGAAGATGATCAGCCGCTGGATTCCTGAAACAACGTGCGGCCGGAACAGTCAGGCGCTTCTTCTCCGGTTTGTAATTGTTTTTCAAAAAATACAATGTTTTTTGATGTTTTCCTTGCTTTTTGTTAAAAAAAAATATAAACTTTTGACAGTTGTGTCTTGACGAATGTTCATGGCGGGTGTATATTTAGATTATCAAAAAGGTGAACAGAAAATAAGGCAGAAGGAGGTACACTCCAAAGTACTAAGTAAAAAAGTAAGGAGCAACCAAGATTCAAGAAACGGGTACAGACCAATGAACACCTGAAGAAAGACCTCAAAATCCAATGAAAGCGAGGATACGCCAATGGATATTCCGATCGTAAAGTAAGAGCCATCTGATTGAAGGAATCGATCAGATGGCTCTTTTTTTATTTCTGTTTTCTATTTATAATGAGTTTAAAGGACATCCATTCCCGGGATGTTCTGACCAATCCTGTAAAAGACATTATCCTTTTTATTGACCAAGGAGGTTTTCCGCAAATGAAATACGGTATTTATGCACCCTACTGGACCCATGAATGGTCTACTGAAAATGAACATTATATTCCCAAAGTCAAGGCGCTCGGCTTTGATGTCCTTGAGATCTCCTGTGTTAACCTGATTCAAAATTATACGACAGATGATCAGATCCTTTCGCTCAAGCAGTGCGCGGAAGAGAACGGCATTACGCTGACTGCCGGCTACGGTCCTACCAAAGCACAGAACATCTGCTCCGCGGATCCGGAAGTCAACGCAAGAGCCATGGATTTCTTCCAGAATCTGCTTCCCAAGCTGCAGCTTCTGGGTGTCAAGATCCTTGGCGGTGGTCTTTACTCCTACTGGCCGCTGGACCCGACGCTGCCCAAAGATCCTGTCGGCGAGCGGGCAAGAGCGATCGAAAACCTTAAAATTCTTGCAAAGACCGCTGAAAAATGCGATGTTACACTGGGTATGGAAGTCCTGAATCGTTACGAAGGTTATCTGCTGAATACCTGTGAGCAGGCAAAGGCCTTTATTGATGAGGTCGGAAGCACCCATGTCAAGATAATGCTGGATACTTTCCATATGAACATCGAAGAGGACAATATGGCTGCCGCGATCCGCTATGCGGGCAAAGATCTCTGCCATCTCCATCTCGGCGAGCAGAACCGCCGTGTCCCCGGCAAGGGCATCCTTCCCTGGACAGAGATCGGTCAGGCACTGCGCGACATCAACTATCAGGGCTGCGCTGTCATGGAACCTTTCGTTATGAGCGGCGGAACCGTTGGAAATGAGATCTGCGTATGGCGCGATCTTGTTCCGAACGCAACCGAAGAAATGCTGGATAAAGATGCTGCCGGCGCAGTTGCTTTCGTACGCCATGTATTCGGTCTCTGATCACTGACTTATTCATAATATTTAAGCCCCGGTTCTTCTATTGAAGAGCCGGGGCTTGTTTTATGAGTGAAAGCGTGTCCGCAGCGCACTGAGCACTGACTGGCCGGCCTTCCAAAGAGCTCCGAGAACTGTCTCCTGCGGAAATATTCTGTGAGTGTCCCGGGGACGCTCTCGCTATATGTCGCTGGCAGCGGTACTAAACTCGCCCTTCGGCCTCGTTAAGTACCGGCCGCTCCAAAATCCCCGGATCCACTTCACGGAATATTTCCTTCACCTCCCAGGTCAGGCAGCGCACGGAGTGCTGACTGACCGGCCTCCCACAATGCACGGAGCGCTGACTGACCGGCCTCTTTCTCAGATATTCAGCAGATCACTGTAAGCCTTCAGCGCACCGTCAGTCTCATGCGCCAGAACCTTCTTGGCCAGTACCTTGCCCAGCTGTACACCTTCCTGATCAAAACTATTGATATTCCAGACAAAGCCCTGGAACATAACCTTGTTTTCAAAATGAGCAAGCAGCGCGCCCAGTGCTTCCGGTGTCAGCTGCTCTCCGATAATGATACTGGAGGGTCTGCCGCCCTTGAAACACTTGTTGCTGTTTTCATCATCCTTACCACAGGCAAACGCCACGATCTGCGCCGCGACATTCGCGCACAGCTTCTGCTGGCTGGTACTTCCCTGAATATCAACATCCGTGCCGATCTGGCTGCTCTTAAAGCCTACAAACTGAAGAGGAACAATATCCGTGCCCTGGTGAAGCAGCTGATAGAAGGAATGCTGTCCGTTGGTTCCGGGTTCACCGAATATCACCGGGCCTGTCGGATAGCTTACCGGCTCACCGAAACGGTTGACGGACTTTCCGTTGGATTCCATATCCAGCTGCTGCAAATGAGCGGGGAAACGGGAAAGTGCCTGCGAATAAGGAAGAACCGCTGTACAGGGATACTTCAGCACATTGCGCTCATAAACACCGATCATAGCGTCCATCATTGCGGGATTTTCAAAAATGTTTTCATTCTTTGAAAGCTGATCCTCCTTCGCCGCACCATCCAGGAACCTGGCGAATACATCCGGTCCGAAGGCCAGTGAAAGCACCGCTCCGCCGACCGCGGAGGTAGAAGAATAACGGCCGCCGATATAATCATCCATAAAGAAAGCTGCAAGATAGTCACTGCTCTTCGCCAGCGGTGAGGTCTCACTGGTTACTGCAACCATATGCTTCGAAGCATCCAGCCCGGCCTTTGCCAGCGCATCCTTGACAAAGGATTCATTGGTCAGCGTCTCCAGAGTTGTTCCGGATTTGGAAACCAGTACAAACAGAGAATGCGCCACATCAATAGAATTCAGGACAGCCGCCGCGTCATCAGGATCCACATTGCTTATGAATTTTGCTTCCATTTTGAAGGTTTTATTGACCTTTGCCCAATTCTCCAGTGCCAGATACATTGCCCGGGGACCCAGGTCACTTCCGCCGATTCCGATTTGTACTACGGTAGTAAACTTCTCTCCGTCCGCATTGGTGATCTCTCCTGCGTGGACCTTATTGGCGAAAGCCGCGATCTTTTCCTGCTGCTCCGCATAAAAAGCCCTCTTATTCACGCCGTCCGCGATAACATCCTCTCCAAGCTGTCCGCGGGTAAGCTGATGAAGCACTCTTCTCTTTTCTCCGGTATTGATCACTTCGCCGTTATACAGAGCTTCATACTTCTCCGCCAGCTGTGCCTCCTGCGCCATTGACGCCAGTGCACCGAGCACCGTGTCGTCCACAGCCTTTGCCGCGTAATTGTAGGTTAGTCCACCGGCCATGGGAATGCTGTATTCCGCCACACGTTTTGCGCCGTTTTCACCGGCCATGACCGCTGCCACATCCACTTTCGGAGCCATCTTCATCTCCTGATAAGCGGACAGCTTATTCATATTATTCCAGGCAATCATTTCTATCTCCTCCTTTTTCTGAATTCAAAAATGTACAGTTGGATTGATTATAAACTATTTTCTTCTGCTTGTTAATTCCTGCACAGAACCTTAGCAGGTTCGCTGTCGTAATGCTGCTACGATTCTGCAGGATTGTTTTGTTCCCGCCCCACAGAGATTCTTTGAGCGCATCCGGTTTCCTTACATCATTGAAAAATTCAGTCCCACCCAATCATGAATCGTTTTTACTTCTCCCGGATCAGCCTCCTGATGGCCTCCACCGCAATGCGTATCGCCGCGGAAGTATCGTGGACCTGCGGATTGGGAAGTCCGCGCTTTGCCCGTTCCTGATTGGCTACGACAAGCATACAGGCGCCGACACGTACCTTTAAAAAGCTCCCGGCAATAAATAATGCCGCGCTCTCCATTTCGGATGTAAGACATCCCATCCGACAATACGCCTCCCACTTGTTTTGCAGCTCATAGGATACCGGCATCACTTCCGGCTGATGCTGACCGTAAAAAGAATCCTTACACTGGACAACACCCACATGATACGGAATCTGCAGCTCCCGTGCGGCCTCTGCCATTGCTGTTGTAACCTCAAAATCCGAAACCGCGGGATATTCGATCGGCGCAAATTCGCGGCTGGTTCCTTCCATACGGACAGCGCCCGTTGCAATTACTACATCTCCGCTGTTTACATCGAGCTGCATTCCGCCGCTGGTACCTACCCGGATAAAGGTATGCGCTCCGCATTCGGTCAGCTCTTTTAATGCTATGGATGCCGAAGGACCGCCGATCCCGGTCGAGGTAACCGAAACCTTCACTCCTTCCAGACTTCCTGTATAAGTGACAAATTCCCGGTTCTGCCCGACCTTTTCAGCGTCATCCAGATACTGAGCGATCTTTTCACATCGTCCCGGATCCCCCGGAAGAATCACATACTCTCCGACATCTCCCGGTCCCACACCGATATGATACTGTTTTCCCGACCCTTCCGCATAATCAATCATTTCTTATTCCTTTCGCTTTTATCTTTTTTTCGTCCTGTTCTTTCAATAAATTTTTGAAATACTCGCACTCCTCCCTGTTGCACACTGTGCTTTCCACCAGCTTCATGTTGCAGTGAAAAATATGGGCCAGATTATGGGCAGGCAGTTTTCCGTTGTCATAGTAATGATATTCATATGGGATACCGTTCCTGTCAAGTGCATCCATCAGAATCGGCGCCTGATCCTTCAGGAAATCCGATGCGGAGGTCATGACAAACATCGGCGGGAAACGGTCATTCACCGCTTCTGCGACCTCCAGAAGATCAACTTCCTCCTCCGTGCCGCCATTCTTAAAAACATCCTTCATCAACCGGTATACAAAATCCGCCGGTTTGTTTTTTCTGGCACGCACACTGTAGATTCCGCAATTTACGGCCGCTGCTCGGATCTTTGGCAGCTCATGCTGATGGCGGGCTTTTGCCAGCTGAGAGTTCTGCCTGCTTTCCCGGAGGAGTTTTTCCGCATATCGCTCATCCGTAAGATATGCCAGATAGCTGCACAGTATGGAAGCTCCCGCGCTGTCTCCGACCGCAAAGACCGCTTCGGTATCCAGACCGCAGGCCTCCGCGTTTTTGCTGATCCATTCAAAAACAGTTGCGGTATCCTCAACCGGAGCCGGATATTTATGCTCCGGTGCCAGCCTGTAGGAAAAATTTATAACAGCGAACCCATATCGGCAAAGACTCATGCAGTAATACTGATATCTTTCCTTGTCTCCATAGATCCACGCGCCGCCATGTATGCTGACAATTACCGGCAGCTTCAATAGCTTTCCCTTTTCTCCGGTTTCCGGTCGATACAGATCCAGCCGGTTCCATTTTTTATTCTTCCCGTATACGAGATTATCTCTGCGGGAAACCCGTTCCGGTGCTTTCAGCCCTGCATCTCTCAAATCATCCACGGCCTGAAAGGATCTTTTTACAACATCGCTGTAATGTGACATAATTTTTTACTGCGTAATCAGGGCAGTATCCTTTCGGATGCTGCCCCGTATTTTTGTCATTTTCTGAAAATAGAGCCGATTCCGGCCTGACTCTGAGCCTGTATCTTTTATCGCAGCCTGATTTTGATTACAGCTCCGCTTTCAGCTCCCTCATAATCCACCATAGGGGATTTCAGAATGCCTGTTCTGTAAAGCTGATATTCGTAAGACCACTCTGTTCCGACGCTTCTCCAGCAGTTAGGGCCGAACCATTCCATCTGTTCGTTGCAGTTATGGATGTTTCCGAAGGTATTGAAGCGGTTTCCGAACGCGGTTATGTCGATCCTGTGCGTCCCTGCAGCAAGGTTCCCCAGCTTCAGTTCATACGGAGAAAACGCTATACGTCCCGCATCCTTTCCGTCTACACTTACCGCAATGAGTGGATTCCGGAATTTACTGATAACCAGCGTGGGGGCTGCTTCTGTCTTCAGCTCCAGTTCTGCATGATAGGTCAGATTGCCGCCATAGAAAGGCAGGCCCTGCGTTGTGATATCGCCGAATGCGATCTCTTTAACCGGTTCTGTAATCGTCTGCTCTGTTCCCTGTACCCGAACGCCGAAATTACCGAGCAGGTACATTACCTCAACGTTGGTCACTGCATCATACGGAATTTCCACCAGGATCTCATTTCTTCCCTTTTGAAGTACTCCGAGCGCGACCTTCTGAATACTGGGATCCACATACCAGCCGTCCGCTTTCGGAGCGCGCACGCCGTTGAACCAGATCATATCCTGATCCGCGTTTTCGATTGCCAACGTCACCGGTGTCCCTTCTATTTCGGAAAAAACAGCGGCTTTAAGGGTCAGTTTATGCTCCTTGACTTCTTTTGCCTGTCCTTTCGTAACCCAGGGCTGTGCAAAAGCATCCAGGCGAAGCGGATACCCCAGCTTTTTGCGGAAAAGATTATCAATCCGCAGGATCTCCTCCCGTTCATGCCATTCCCCGTTATCCAGACGATACTCTGCCAGATCCAGGACACAGACATTGTCCTCCTCCAGCGTCACCGGGACCTTATCGGCTTTTTGCAGACGGATGCCTTCGAGTACTGTCTGTGTGAACGATTCAGGCTCAGATGCATCGGCGGCTGCTTCCTCTGCTGAAATCGGCCGCATCCCGATCAAAAGGGAATCCTCTTCAAACATTGTACGGTTGAATCTGGTTTTTCCGTTTTCATAGGTGCAGGAAATCTCTTTGATCTCACCGGTCAGAGCTTCCAGTTCTGTAACTTTATAATAACCGTTCAGCTCTATTCTGTAATTTTCCGCTGTGGGAACATCCTGGTTTCTTGTTGGATATACATGAGACAGGAACAGCCATTTCTGTTCTCCTTCCTCGCGCAGCTGATAGATCAGGTTGGAGGATCTGTCTCCGTTTTCATCACGAATTCCGATAAACCGGTACTCTTCAAGCGCATTCAGCAGATTTTCACCTGTAAATGGTACAAACTGCGCTTTTTTGACCAGAGACTTCGCTCTTTCGGAAGGAACGGCATTTTCATAAACCGGTGTCTTTCCTGTAAAGAGTACTTTGACGCCCGCTTCAATGCACTTCTCGAGCATTTCTATCGTGGTGGAGCGAAGTGTCAGGCAGTTCGGTACCAGAATGACATCATATTTCATGGCACCTGCAGACAGTTGTTTATTGACAATAGTCTTACCGTCAGTCAGTTCAGGAATCAGGGACTCACTTAAAAAATCAAAATCCTGCAGACCGAACAACAGAGTATCTACAAGTTTACTGAACTGCTCATCCAGCTCTGCCCGGATGCTTCCGGTCTGTTCCTGTACTCCCCAGTACAGCCAGTAGGATTCGATCGGATGGATCACTGCGATCCTTTCCACTGCTTTACCCCGGGTCATTACAGTATTGACTCTGGAAAAATAATTCTCAATCAGAGGATATTCTTTATACCAAGGCGACTGGAAGCCGATCGATGCCGGATAATCTCTCTTGGCCTCTCCGCCCATTTCCGTCCAGAAAAGATGGTGTACCCGCAGTGTTACGCCCAAAGCTGCCTGCCAGTCACCGCGGATCTTGTGACCTTTGAAATCAAAATCCCAGTTGGTGACACCGTACTCCTCACTCATCATGCCTTCACGGTCATACTGATGTACCGCACTCTGACACTGCTTGGCCGTTGAAAGCTCGATCCATTTGCAGAGCATATCGATACCGGGAATCCCAAAGCCTCTGTAGGAGCGCATCGCTTCTCCCAGTGCCGCTGTCTGAGATTTCAAGGTCGGCTCCTCCATCATATGGCCTGTCAACCGGATCCCATGCTCCTCACACCAGGCTCCGATCTGATCCGCGAAAGCTTCTGTGAAACGCTGCGCGATATGATCGTGATATTCATAACGGATCACTGAAACCTGCTCATCCGGCAGCTCCCAGAAAAGCTCCGGCAGATGCTCCAGCAGACTGTGACCGTACTGCGCCCTGAAAGTATCTTCCAGATCATCTGTATATGGGAGAATGATATCTTCGGAACGATCTTCTGCAAATTTCAGCTGTGACTTGTGCGTAAACTGGGGCTCGTCCGTAAAAATAGAGGGCATACTGCTGCCGAATTCATCACTGAATTCTTTATAGTAGGCTTCATGAGTGACCTTGATGAACTCTGCGATTGCCTTCGGATTCAATGTATCCACGTATGCTTCGTTATTGAACCAGGGGTGGTCTCCGGAGATCTCTCTGTACGCGAACCACTCTGCTTCTCCCTCCTGCAACGGCTCTTTTTTGTCCAGGTATCGATAGGAATCAAGATACCCGTTTTTGAGTGTGACCCCGTAGCGTCCCAGGAAGAGTCGCTCATTGCTTCGAACTGCCCTGCCCGAAGCCCGAAGCTCCTTGTTTTCCCGAATCACTCCGTCCAGATTCTCAGGGGTAAATACTATAAAACGCATGCGATATTCATGATTGCGGGTTACCAGTCCGCCTGCGGCGCCGGAAGGCCAGCGATCCTCATCATACAGATAGGTCAGCATCCCTTTTTCTTTTAAATATTCGTTGGTATGGCGTACCAGATCCAGAAATTCCTGACTCATATAAGTATTCGCCAGACCTGTCCTCACATGCAGATGGCCGCCGCCCATCCCCATGGCCTCAAGCGTATCTACTGCCCGGTCAATATTTTCCTCTGTCATTTCTGTATTCCATGCCCAAAAAGGAGCACCCCTGTACTCAGATCCCGGAGTTTTAAATTCTTCTTTTGAAAAAGTATTTTTGTTTTTCGGATATAGCATTTTCACACCTCCAGCGGATATTTTTCTCCTATTATAACCTCTGCACCCTGATCCAGGTCATTTATTTCAAAAATCAATCGGTCGTTATACAAAAGCAGACATCTTGCGTAGGTGTTAATCAGCCCCATTCCTCCGATCCCCATTTCCAGTACCTTATTTCTCTTTTGCAGGCTGTCTTTTGTTTCTTCGAGCCGATGTCGAATATATTCCAGTTTATCCTTTCCGAATCCGATGCCGTTATCCGTGACTCGGATCCTCCATCCGTTCTGATCCTCAGTCCCTTCCACCAGGATCTTCATATCTGTCTCACTGTCATGAAAGCCATGAGACATACTGTTTTCGATCAGCTGCTGAATCGCCATTTTAGGGATGATCTTATTCAGCATTTTTTCGTCTTTGATGATCTCGATCTGAAGCTTACTGCCGTATCTTGTCTTCAGCAGAAAAACATACTGTTCCAGATATTCCAGTTCCTGATGAACCGCCGCATACCTTTCTTTATTATTTGTAGAATATCGAAGCATATTGGCAAGTGCCTCACAGATGTCACAGATCAGGTCATCATCATCCATTACACCTCTGGCCGATATGATATTCAGAACATTGTAGATAAAGTGCGGATTGACCTGCGCCTGCAGCGCATCAAACTGACTTTGCAGCTGAAGCATGGATGATCCCTTTTCTTTTTCCATCATTATTTTCAGTCGCTCTGTCATACGGCTGTAGGAATCTGTCAGCTTTTCAATTTCGTTCAGCATGAGATCTTCGTTTTTGTCTGTCTGATAAAAATCCAGATTATCGAGGTCCGTATTTTCAATTACCCTTCTCAAACGCTTCAAAGGAAGCTGCAGGTAATTGGACCAGACAACCAGCAGCAGCAAGGATAATATAAACATTCCCAGCATCAAAATCACTGAGACCCACAGCACATCCCCCAACTCCCGGGAAAACGGACTCAGCTTTCTGATTGCAACAGCCTGAATATTATATTTCTCTGACTCTGAACGGGCGATCCATTGAGTTCCGGCATTTGCTGCCTCTCCTCCGTCAAGCGTCTGCGCTGCGTTCAGGATAGCCGGTACATCCAGGTCTTTATTACTGCAGTACAAAATATCACTTCCGTTGATCAGCAAAATATAATCGTCTGCGTTTTGGCAATAAAGTCCACTGAGATCCTCTATTTTATTTTCAACTTCAATGTAGGTCGTCCGATACAGTCCTACACTTCGAAGTATTGAATATACTGCTACATCTGTCGGATATCCCCAACTGTCCTCATGAGGCCCGATGATCACCGTCTGATCCTCTATTTCATTCGGTGCCGGCACATAGGTCAGAGTTGATATGTCTACCGGCCGCTTCCGATTGACTTCGTGAAAGCTGCTGATTGAAAAACCATTCGTATTGAATATGCAGATCCGATAGCAGTTTTCCAGATTGTATTTTGTATTCAGTTTTTTATTCAGCGTGGCTGTGGCCGTTGTAATAAAAGAACCGGGGACAGCTTCCGAAGAAGCTCTCCCCAGTATGGTGATACTTTCCAGCATATCCGGATCAGATACGGTGTAGCTGATGAGAGACTCCATCCTTCCGAGCTTATCGTCCATCTGGGCAATGAGCTGAGCGGAATCTGAAATCAAGGCATTTTTCTGAGCGGATAATTCATTTGACAGATTCATTCTGTAGAGTACGACCCCTATGATCGTACTGACGGTAAATGCAATTGCCGCGTAAAACAGAATGACCCTTGTCTGGAATTTCATATTATTATGTTTTTAACCCTTTACAGATCCTGCAACCATACCGCCGACGATACGCTTGTTGAAGATCAGGAACAGGATCAGCATGGGGACGGTGATCAGGATGATATCCGCAAACAGCAGGTTGTAGTTACTGGAGAACTGCCCCTTGAAGTTATACAGTGTCAGCTGAACAGTTGCGTTCTCATTACCGGGCAGGAAGTACAGCGGATTCGTGAAGTCGTTGAACGTCGTGACCGATGTAAGGATGATGATGGTTGCCTGGATGGGTCTTAGCAACGGGAAAATGATCTTGGAAAAGATCGTAAACGCGTTGCAGCCATCGATGGTTCCCGCTTCTTCCAGTTCGACCGGAATGGAAGCCATGTAGCCTCTGAAAAGCATCATGGTAAACGGAGTCTGCAGTGCGACCTCAATCATGATCATACCAAACAGAGTTTTGTAAATGTGCAGCTGCTGCAGCAGGTGGATAGTAGGAAGAACAGAAGCGGGGATCATCAGACCCAGCATCAGAACCCACTGAATGGTCTTCATAAGCTTATCTTTTCTTCTCTGGATAACATATCCGGCCATACCGCTGATGACGCAAAGGATCGCAACAGTGACAAACGCAAGAATCAGACTGTTCTTGAAGGCTGTAACCAGCATATAGTTACGGGTCTTGATAACTTCAATAAAGTTCTCAAAGTGAACGCCGTCCTTCGGCCAGGAGATTCTCAGCTGGTTAGATTCCTTTTTGCTCTTAATGGACTGAACAAACATGAAATAGAACGGAGTCAGGAAAATGATAATGGTAACGATAACACCAACGATATCGCCGATCAGAATTCTTCTTTTTTCTCTTGTCATCCCTGAATTGCCTCCTCTCTCTTATTTAAGAAATGCTGCAGCGGGAATGCGATGCAGGAGATCAGAACCAGCATGATAACGTTGCCGGCTGTGGAAAGTCCGTAGAAGCCGTATGCATACTGTTTGTAAATAACAGATGCCATAACGTCAGTCGCGAAGCCGGGGCCGCCGCCTGTCATTGCCCAGATCAGATCGAAGGACCTAAGTCCGCCGATGAGGGACAGTGTGATGATGGAGTTCTGAGAAGGTGCAACCAGCGGAAGAGTGATATATTTAATCTTCTGCCAAGAGTTGGCACCATCGATGGAGGCTGCTTCATAGTAGTTGGTGTCGATGGACTGAATACCTGCAATGTAAATAACAACAGAAATGGAAAGACCTTTCCACACATCCGTTGCAATGATGGACCAGAGTGCGGTGCTGGTATTGCCCAGGAAGTCTACCGTGCTGCCGCCCAGAGCGCCGATGATCATATTGAACAGGCCCTTGGTAGGATGCATCAGATAGGCAAAGGTAAGACCTACTGCCATCATGGAGACCAGATTCGGGAAGAAAACACAGGAACGGATAAAGTCCTTGGTTTTGATCTTGCTGGTAAGGAAGATTGCGATAAAGAAAGCGATAACGACCTTCAGGCCGCTGGTGAAGAACGCATAAATAAGTGTATGTCCTACAGAGGAGCTCAAGGACCTCTCTGAGAAGAACATCACATAGTTGTCAAATCCGCAGAAGGTTGCCGAATCGAAATCCCATACTGTCATACTGTAATACAGAGATGTGATGATGGGATACAGGAAAAAGATGGCAAAAATTACAAGTGACGGCATGATAAACCAGATGGAATACAGGGTTTTCTGTTTTTTCTTTTTGCTCATGATACCCCCCTAAGATGAACAACAGCCGCCTGACCTGAAACCAGGTCAGGCGGCCGATATACCCTACAACAAGTTTGCAGTATCTGAATGATTACCAGTCAAGGCCCTGCTGTACAGCGGACTTGTAGCAGTCATCATCATACTTTCCTGCTGCTTCTGCGCCGGTGGACTGTCCGGACATCAGCTCAGTAGTGATTTGCTCGCAGTTAGCACCCTTTACAGGAGTAAGGAACTCAAGTGCAGGAAGAGTCTTTCCTTCATCAAAGTAGTTCTGCATATCTACACGGATGGAAGTAGGAACTACATCAGGAAGAGTATAGCCGCCGATGCAGGCCGGTCCACGTGCGGAACCGTTGGTCAGGATAACGGTGTCATAGTAGTCAGCGGAAAGAGCAAACTTAAGGAATGCGGTAACAGCCTCAAGATTCTCTGTATCCTTGTCTACATAGTAGCTGTTGGGCTCCCAGACAGTAAGTCCGGTGTAAGCAGCATCATCGGAAGGAATCGCGAATACACCGATATCCTCAGCTGCTTCAGGGTAGTTCTCGCAGATCGCGGGGATAGCCTGTGTCAGCATTGCGTAATGGATAGCTTCACCTTCTGCAAGATAGCCGCAGGCATCATCATAGGTAGCTGCAAGATAATCCGCATTGTACATGCCGTTCAGATCATCGTAGTGCTCCCAGGTTCTGCGTGCCGCGTCAACATCAGCAAATTTAGCGGTGCCGGCAGTGAAATCATCAGCAAAGGTAGGCTCCTCGGCAACTACGTTGTAGTTGGAACCAAGGAAAAGAACCTGTGTTGTCCAGGTGGAGCCTGAACCTGCGGAACCCAGCATAGGGGTGTAGCCTGCTTCCTGCAGAGCTTCACAGTTTGCTACGAAATCAGCCCAGGTCTCAGGGATCTCAAGTCCGAGCTCTTCGTAAGCGGGTCTGTAGTAAAGGATACCGCCGCCCTGGCAGGTGTTGTAAGGGATACCATAGATATCGCCGTCAACTTCAACAGTGGTGGTATAAGCAGCATCCAGACCTGCGATCTCATCAGCGATCTCCGGAATGGTGGACAGATTGTAGAAATGCTCAGTCGGATTCAGGGCACGGAAAAGGGAACCGGAGTTGTAATCCATGATATCGGTGAGCTCACCGGAAGCCATCATGGTCTTCATCAGGTTGTCGCCTTCTGTTCCGCCGGGTCTGATGGTGATATCCCACTCACAGCCGGTCAGATCGGTAAACTGATCCAGAGCGGCCTGAACGCCTTCTGTCAGGGCAGAAGAACCGATGGTCAGGGTCAGAGTTGTTCCGGAAAGATCAGGATACTCGTAAGCGGCAGCTTCCTCAGCGACCTCTTCCTCTGCTTCTTCTTCAGCTGCTTCCTCAGCAACTTCTTCCTCTTCTGCGGGAGCTTCTTCTTCAACTGCTTCTTCCTTGGTCTCGGTAGAAGCGGAAGAGCTGGAAGAAGATCCGCATCCTGCAAGAACAGTAGCTGCCATAGCTGCAGTCAGCAGGATTGCTAAACTTTTTCTCTTCATATTTTCCTCCTTCTTCGCATGGATTTATACCCATGCTCTAATATGATAAATGTTATTTTAAAGGACAGTTTTTGGATTCTCCATGGATAATTCAGTTCCAACAGATGGACAAATTTGTTCCAATTACACAAAAATCACTCTGTCCAGTACATCGGGGTCGTCAAAATGCCAGTACGTGTCAGCTGATATTCATATGCCCAGAGGTTTCCGGCCGTTCTCCAGAGATTCGGTCCGTACCAGGGCTCTGTCTCATCCGCATGATGGATCGCACCAAATGTATTTTCACGGTTTCCGTAAAGCCTGAGCGTCAGCTCATGCTCCCCGGCTTCCACCTTTCCCAGATTCAGTCTGTATGGTGCAAGGAAGATTCTTCCGCAGTCTTTCCCGTCCAGATAAACACTGACCAGTGCCCCTTTATAATGTGGGACTTCAATATGAAGCTCTCCTGCCTCCGTCCGGATCCTGTTCTTATAGATCACGTTTCCTCCATAGAAGGGCAGTCCCTGACGCGTAATATCTCCGTATACAATCTGTCCGGCAGGCTCAGTAATGCGGATATTCTTTCCTGTCACCTCCGCGCCAAAGCTTCCCAGCAGATAGCACCACTCCACGTTGGTCTTTCTGCCGAAGGGGATCCGCAGAATCAGCTCATTGCATCCTTTCTCCAGCTTTCCGAGTGATACCCTGCGGATATCTCTGTCCGTATACCAGCCGGAAACAACAGACGGAACAGCTTTGCCGTTCCACTGTATCTTTGCTTCCTCCGGACGCTCCATCGCCAGGTCGACATGATCTCTTTCAATGTCCGAATCGACTGTAAACCGAAGCATCAGCTCATGCTCGGGCTTTGCGGGCTTTTCTGTCCAGGGCTGTGCCAGCGCCTCCATCCGCAGCGGATACCCCAGCTTTTCACGGAATTTATTATCGATCCGAAGCAGTTCCTCTTTGGGCTGTTCCGCGTCGCCGTCAAAAGAATAGGCAGCCGCATCCAGCAGCACGACATTATCCTCATCCAGTTCCGTCTTTTCAGGCTGCTCCAGATAAGCTTTCACTCCGTCGTAAGGCATCGGGAAACTGTATCCTTCCCAGCTGTCCTTTTCAGAGGATTCCAGCCGGATCAGGAAACTGCTCTGGGCAGACCCCAGCAGAATGATCCGGGTAAAGCCGTTTCGATATTCCGCTTTCAGCGGCTGGATTTCACCGGTCATGGTATCATACAGCGTCGGCTGCCATCTTCCGCGGATCCGGGCAATGAGTTTTTCATCGTAGGTGATCATTTCGTTTCTGGGCTTATTGACATGTGCCAGAAACAGCCAACGGCATCCGTTGTCTTCCCGAAGCTGATAGAACAGATTATTTGCCCGGTTTCCGTTTTCACGATAAGTCATCCGGGTCGGGTCCACACCGTTGACCGGGAAAGAATCCACATCCACATCCCGATAGCTTTCCAGTTCCTGAAGGATCACCGCCCGGTTATAAGGCAGCTTTTCACAGCCCGCACTGAAGGAGCGCACCTCTTCAGCCGGCTCCGCGTCAATATATTTCGGCTCACTGCCCAGGAAATAAATCTTTCCTCCCTTTTCCTTAAATTTCTTCAACCGACTCAGTGTCGAGGAACGGATCGTTTCCATACCGGGGACAAGCACAACATCATAGCTCATCGCTCCCACAGGAAAACCATTCTCATAATTTCCTTCCGGATACTCATTTAAAAGAGCCTCAGAAATAAAATCAAAATCGATCAGTCCGAACAGCAGCCACTGAATCAGACTCTCAAAGTTCTCCTCCATGGCCATTCTCTTAATGGCCGTCTGTTCCTTGTTGCCCCAGGCCAGCCAGTAGGATTCGATCGGATGGATCACTCCGACCCGTACCCTTGCTTTGCCGCGGACCATAGCGGTGTTGACGCGCGCAAAATGGTTCTCGATCGCCGGATATTCACGGTACCATGGCGACTGATAGCCGATCGAAGCCGGATAATCTCTCTTGCCTTCTCCTTCCATGGATGCCCAGGTCAGATGATGCACCCGGAGATTGATACCCAGCGCAGCCTGCCAGTCTCCGCCCAGCTTATGATTTCGGAAGTCATAGGTCCAGCCTGTCACACCGTAGACCTCACACATGGCGCCTTCTTTACCGCCTTGTCTGGCTACACTGACACACTGTTTGGCTGTCGCGAATTCTCTGCGGTCACAGAGCATATCGATGCCCGGAATACCGAATTCCTTCAGCGGCCGCATGACATCACCGATTGCCATGGTCTGACACTGCAGCATCCATTCCGCCATCATATGGCCGGTCAACTGGATCCCGTGTTCCCGGCACCAGGTACCGATATTATCACCGAAGGCCCGTGAGAAACGATCCACCACATGCGCATGATAGCAGTAACGGGCTCTGGAGATCTCCTCCGGTCCTTTCTCCCATAGGAGCTCCGGCAGGCGATCCACCAGTGAAAAGCCGTATTCCGCCTGAAAAGTCTCCTCAAAATCCGCCGCGAACGGAAGAATGACCTGCATCCGGGAAAACGGATCGATCAGCATTTCCTTGTGTGTTGCCTGCGGCTCGTCCGTAAAAATGGAAGGAATCGCCTTCCCGAAATCTTCTCCCAACTCCCTGTAATATTTTTCATGAGTCACCCGGATGAATTCATCCATGGCGCCCTTGCTCAGTGTGTCCACATAGGCCTGGTTGTTATACCAGGGACTATCCCCGCTGATTTCAATATGCGCTGTCCAGATATTATCCCCTTCGCGGATTTCCTCTTCCGTTACCTTCTCATAGGCCTTCATGTAACCGTTTTCGTCCAGATGGATCCGGTACATGCCGATCGGTGTCCGCATATTGCTCCGGACGGCTTTGCCGGAGGAATTGAAGGAAAGCTGGGGCGGTTCTTTGTACTCCCTGGGGGATAATACAAGAAAATGGATCCTGTACTCCGGATTTTTGGTAACGATACCGCCGGCTGCACCGGAAGGCCAGCGATCCTCATCATATAAATAAGTAAGAAGGCCTTCTTTTTTGGCCTTTTCCTCCACAGCCTTCACATCGGCCATGAATTCCTCTCCCAGATATTCTGTATCCAGGCCGACCCGGCAGTGAACATGGAAACCGCCCATGCCCATTTCTTTAAAATCATCCACCTGCTTTAAAAGACGTTCCCGGTCCAGCCTGCAGTTCCATGCCCAGAACGGTGCCCCACGGTATTCAGCCGTGGGATTTTTGAACAGTTCATTCCTTAAATATGCTTCATCCTTCTGTCTGTACAGCATTTTTCTCCTTTATCCGCAAAAAATCATAATCTCCCGGTCCGTGTCACGTTTTTGTACCGTGGTACACTGTATCCATTCCCGCTCCGCTCATACCAGACGGTGTTCGGGTTCTTTTCCTTCAAAAGCCGCGAGCAGCGCCTTTGCCGTTGCGACAGAAGTGCTCTCACAGTTTTCATAGGTCTCCGCGGAAACATGCGGGGTTGCCAGATAGTTCGAACAATCAAAAAGCGGTCCGCTTAAATCAATCGGCTCCTTTTCAAAGACATCGGTGGCAAAACCGGCAACCTTGCCGTTTTTCAGCGCCTTTGCCATTTCCGCTTCGTTGACAATACTTCCCCGGGCTGTATTGATAATGATCACTCCGTCCTTCATCTGACAGATCGTATCTGTTCCGATAAAATGAGCGGTCTCCGCTGTAGCCGGCAGATGGATCGAAATAATATCAGACTGTGACAGAACTGTTTCCAGTGAAACCATTTCCACACCGAGCGCCTTTGCAGCTTCTTCATTAGGGAATTTGTCATAGGCGATCATTCTGCAATCAAACCCGGAAAGGCGCTTCGCGACATTTTTGGGAATCGCGCCAAAGCCCAGGAAACCGACCGTACGGCTTTTCAGTTCGTGAAACATCGGTCTGGGCCAGCCGCCCTCACGCACAGCTGAGCTTAAAGAAACGACCTGACGGATCATACAGAGCATCAGTGCGATCGCCTGCTCCGCTACGGCTGAGCTGTTGATGCCGGGTGTATTGCAGACCACGATCCCACGGCGCTTTGCGGCATTCAGATCAATATTGTCTACCCCAACACCGAAGCGTGCGATCGCCTTTAACTTCGGCGCATGCGCAAAAATCTCTTCATTCCAGGTATCCACACCCGCTACGACACCATCGATCTCTCCGACGACCTCCAGCAGCTCCTCCCGGGTAAACGGACGCCCTTTCATATTTTCAATGATCTCACAGCCGGCGCTCTCCAGCAGCTGCTTCCCGGGCTGACAGTATTTTGAATAATTTGTCACTGTTACTAAAATCTTCATATTGATAAACTCCTTGACGCTTTATCGTCAAATATCCATCTGTGCAGGCATATGATCGCCAGACAGCCTTATCATACAGAAAGCGGGGATCTGCCGATTAAGACAGATCCGCCGCTTTGTTTTATATTCAGTGATTTATCAGCCCAGGAAATACTTGACGGCATGAGCCTGCATTCTGGCAAACTGTTCAACCTCAAGCTGAGCGGTCTCATTCAGGAGTGCCGGATCCTTGGTTCTTGTCTGGATCGATGAGAAATTGCCGATCTTCTTCTGGAAATACTTGGCGTTTACCGGATAGACCTGACGTTCAATAAATGCCGCACAGGTCAGGAAATCCGCGACTTCCCTGGCTTTCTCCGGCTCTTTATCCCAGTTATTGCAGAGCCAGACATAAAGCTCGGGATGGAAGTTGGCCATAACACCGGAAAAACCTGCAGCACCCAGTTCAAAGGTCTCGATCAATGTCGCGGTATTGGCATTGAAGAGCTTTAAGTCAGAGCCCTTGATTGCTTCCAGCTTGGCTTTCATATTACTGATATCACAGCTGGTATCCTTGATAAAGGAAAATCTTCCGGTAGAAGCGCAGTACCCCAGCTGCTCAGGTGTCACGATTCTCTTATAAGGATACGGACACTCATAGAAGCCCAGCGGAAGGTCCTCCGGAAGCGCAGCGAGAATTTTCTTCAGATTGTCCATCCAGACATCATCGCTTTCCTCTTCCTTCGCCAGGCGGTTCGTAATCATGATTACCGCATCCACACCGGTCGCAGCAACGGCCTTCAGCTCTGCGATCTGATCTTCAATGTCATCCGAGATATGCCCGGAAGCAACGACCGGAACACGTCCTGCTGCCCGTTCCTTTACAAAAGCCGCGATTTTCACCCTCTCTTCCAGTGTCAGAAAAAACATCTCACTGGACTGGCAATCCGCAAACAATCCGGCTACGCCGCTGTCGATGTACCAGTCGGTCAATCTGCCGAGTGCCTCATAATCCACCTGGTTGTCATCCGTGAAGGGTGTCAACATAACAGGATAAACACCATTCGGGAAATTTCTGCTCATTTCTTATTGCCTCCTTCTGTTAGAATAAAGAACTCCGATATATTATTATGATTGCTGATACAAAAAGCTGCCGCTGTCTGTTGAAGCAGCAGTATTTCATACATCCACTGCAGCTGATATTCTACCACCTTTCGGGTGCCGTGATTCAAAGTTTTGCCGTCCCGTACGGAAGAATTTTTACTGTTCCGACAATACCGTAATTCTGTACACCGGGGAATTCTTCGGTCCAGAGCGACTCCTCCTCAATATAGCCTCTCTGAAGCATGCGGTTGGTCAGAGAACTGTCGACCTCCAGCTTCAGAGTATTTCTGCCCGCTTTGACAAAGCTGCTGATATCCACCTTCAGGCTTCTGTTGGGAACTGCAACCTCATTGTCGTTAATCCAGGCAATGACCTGCCCGCCGCAAGAAGACTCCAGCGAAAGCATTGCGCCGCTCTCAAAGCTTTCCGGAAGCTCAAACACTGCCTCGTAACGGCCGATACCGGAGACCTCCTTCATCTGCTGAACACCGCCGCTCAAAGTATGCAGCTGTTCCGGCGTGGCCGGAAGATCTTTCCAGGCCGGAAGAGAACCCTTGATCTCAAAAGTCAGCGGCGTTTTCTTTGTCGTAAAGTAAGCCTCCTTCGTTACATGCCCGAATTTTTCTTCTGTATTAATTACAAGCTCGCCTTCATTCCAATCCTCGATCTCCACCTTCCAGGAAGGAATCGCAATCTCCTCCGGCACAGTGATGCTGCTTCTGACAACACTTCCATCATTCATAACAGTCTCATACTCGCCGCTCTTCATCACACACAGTTCCGGCTCACCGCCGTTTTCACGGACTCTGCAGCCATTGGTAGAAACAGCGTGTCTGCCTTCCTTACCGGTCAGATCCAGTGCAAACAGAACCGCCTCACCGTTTTTCAATGTAACCTGAACAGAGGTCTTTCCGTCACGGATCTCATAGCAGCCAACCTTTGTGATATTTCCGTTCCAGCTATCAATGATGTAAGGAATGCCGCCCTTTTCAAAAGTAACCGTGAAGGTCTGCGCCGGTGCATCCTTCTGGACCATATACTTGAACGCGTAAACGAAACTGTAAAAGATCTGATTTTCGCGGTCCAGGCGGGATGCCGTCAGAATATTATGCTGCGGCCGGTCATAAGAAACTCTGGGTTCAAGACCTAGTGTCTTCAGGATCTCCGGAACCTGTGCGGGGCTGTCCGCTTCCTTCACATTCGGCAGTGCCTTGATCTGTGAAACAACTTCACCTATTGCTTCATCAGAATCCATCAGGTACTTACTCTTTGAAGCCGCCTTTCCGTGCTTTTTATCCGGCTCCACATAGTTCTTCATTTCACTGTTGTTATTGACGAACAGGACCGGCAGGCCATCCTTCGCGATCTCCAGAAGCTTCTTTGCCGCGGAAAGTTCAATATCCTCCTGATAAACCAGAATTGCCTTATAGGACGCTCCGGAAGGCTGAAGCAGCTGCGAAGTCCAGCTGACATTGCTCTCATCCTCCAGAAGGATCGGAGAGAAATAATCATAGGTATAACCCGCTCTCTGAAGAGAAAGATCCTTCCAGAAGTACGCAAGATCATTCATCATAAAATTATTTTCGTAATAACCCAGCTCTTCCGGAATACCGTAATTGATGTACTGATAATCCGTCCGGAGGATCGCCAGATCCTTTACCGCCGTGCCCTGGCGCATCGCCTTCTGACATCGTCCCAGCATCTTTGTCCACTGCGGATAATGCTCGGAAGCCGGCTGGCGACAGCTGAAACGCTCGGAAAATCTCGCGTACATACCCTCATGCCCGGGCCATTTGGTATCTTCTACAGAACCCTCGATCGCGGAATAGCCGTGAAATACCGTTCTGTTGACACCCTCGGAGAACTGCAGATAACACAGGCAGGTCCAGGAGTCCATGGTGAAATAATAGTTATAGCCCTTCACTGCGCCCGTTTCGGAAGAAAACAGATGGCCGTACATATTCGCAGCACCGGACTGCCCGCGGAAAAGATCCACATCCGAAACCTCCGAAAAGCTCTCGGTCTCAATGCCGTCAATCGCCTTGCCCGGCATGGAAATTTCAAAGTTCGTTCCGTAGGAAGGCTCACTCCGAAGGGTCATTCCGAGGCTGTGCAGCCAATCGGCCAGAGGAATCAGCACATTCTGAACGTACATTTCACTCATCAGATTGTAAAAATCATTATGGATCTTATCGATCTTCTCCTGAGCGGACACATCTGTATAATCATAATAGATCGGTTTTCTGCCGGTGACGCGGGCTCCGTCTGTGGTCAAAACAGGAAGATACTTCGCGATCTCATAGCCTCTGCGTTTTCTGAATTCTTCCTGAATATCATAGCCCCAGAACACGCCGCCGGCACCATAGGAAAGAAGCTCCAGAGAATCCATATAGATCTCGCCGCGTCCGTTTTTGCGGATCGTTTCCCTCAAATCAGGGGTCATGATCACCTCATTCCAGTAATCCTTCAGCGCGTCGATTCCGTACCGGTCCATATAATTGATCGTATAATTAGTGCTGACAGAGGGAGAAGCTACCTGACCGGTTCCGTGCATCCAGTAGACAAACAGCCCGTAGGTTCCGTCTGCCGGAGCGGTATATTTAAGAGAAATGCTTCCATCCTCCGAAGCAACGGCCCGAGCGGTCAGATCGCATAGAGAATCAAAATCCAGCGTGCCTTCCCCGGTCCCCTTGCGGTATTCGTAATCCTGCCCGCATTCTCTACGGGGTGATGTCAACTTTGCCGCAACGACCGCCTGAAAAATATTTTCCGTATATGCGCCGGAGGAACCATGGAAGTCCGCATTATTGCCCTCGACGCCGCCGACATGTACAGGCTCGGGGAGCTTTCCGTCAAAGCTCTCTCCCGCTTTCAGAAGGATCATAGCGTAATCCAGCTC
>R20__coassemble_142_pt1 | contig 55779 bp, 44 predicted proteins | sample R20__metabat2_low_PE_019 | metagenome-assembled genome bin R20 | reverse complement strand
TTTCAGATGATGCAGCCCCTTGATCAGGGTACTTTATCCGGCTCCTTTTTCCCCGACAATACACAGATTCTGGCCGGATTCTTCTTCAAAATTAAGCTGATCCACGGTGATTCTTCCGTCATATCCGAAGGAAAGATCTCTGCATGTAATAAGGCTCACTGTTCTTCTCCGTTCTCTTCTTCTACCCTCAGTGCTTTCCGGAGTACCTCTTCGTTTTTTTGCATGATGGAAAGGTAGGTCTCTCCCTGTTCCAGCTCATCCCGGGTAACATTCTGACAGGATTCCATCGTCGCCTGCTCCGCACCGGTTGCCTCACAGATGGCACGCGCAATCGCGCCGTTCGAAAATTCAATGGAAAGAACAACCGGGATATTTTTCTCCCGTACCAGCTCTGTCAGAAAAACCAGTGTCGCGGCGCTCGGTTCCGAATCCGCGGAGCAGCCTGAAAAGGCCGCATAACATTCCAGTCCGTAATCCTCCGCGAAATACCTCATCGGAAAACGATCTCCGAAAACCAGTATTTTCTCCTCGGCCTGTCCGATCAGCTGCTCCAGTTCCTGATCCAGCTCATCGAGCTGTGCTGTATAGCTTTCCGCGTTTTCGCGGTAAAGTGCCGCCCGGTCAGGATCCAGCTCCTCCATCACCGCCGCGATACCTTCCGTGATCTTTGCCGCGTTTCTGACAGAAGTCCAGACATGCTCATCCGCTTCCATATCTTCCCCATCGGATAGTCCTTTTTCTTTTTCCATCCCCGGAAGCAGCTCCTCCTCCCGGGTCTGTACCAGATCCATCATCCGAAGCGTCCGCGGCGCTTCTTCCCCCATGGATTCCAGGATGCGCTCCACCCAGACGTCATTTTCCCCGCCTGTATAAATAAACAGATCCGCCTGCCGGATCTTCAGAATGTCCTGAGGTGTCGGCTCATAGGAATGAACCTCCTCGCCCGGTTTTAAAAGCATCTCCACGCTTCCGGCATCTCCCTGGATCTGCCTTGCAAAATCAAAAGCCGGAAAAATGACTGTCACAATTCGCAGTCCTTCCCCGGCCTGATCCGTTTCCTTCCGGTCAGCGGACGCGCAGCCTGTAAGCGCCTGTGCAGACAAAACTGCAAGCAGCAGAATGATCGGCAGCAGCCATCCGCCCCGGAAGAAAAGCTTCTTACAATTATGAAGTTTTTGAAGCACCAATTTTTTCAAGCCTGACTGCCTCCCGGGCGCATCTGCCCGGACTGAGCGGGCAGGTTCGTTTCCGACTTCCCGGGGTTTTCCGTTTCCCGGGATCTGTATCCATATATAATATCTTTATCGGCATTTTCCTAAGAGTATATCAGTAAATGATCCTTTTGGTAACTTATGTCCGAAAATTGCTTACGCGATCTCTGTGACCTTAAAGTCCTTTGCCTCTACGGTTTCCTTTAAAAGTGCATCGGCAACCGCCTCTGTCATTGTAACGACCGCCGTTCCGGCCTCATGGCTGACCTCCGCTTTCTCCACTCCCGCAAGTGCCTCCAGCGCTTTCTTTACGGTTGCTTCGCAGTGTCCGCACATCATTCCCTCAATTCGGATCGTTTTTGTCATCTGCATTTCCTTTCCCGGGGTTTGCCCCGTTACTGCTGTTTTTGACTGCTTCCCGTCCTCCGCCTTCTGCCCGGATAACTCCGGTTCTTCCGGCCCTGAGAATTCATTATTCAAAGTCCCCTCCCGAATCAGGCTCTGCCCGACACGGATCTGTATCCTGTCCGAAGGACAGCGGTCCCGTGAGGGATCATAGATCGCGGCCAGATTCAGCCGGAGCGCATTGGATACAACACAAAAGCTGGACAGGCTCATTGCCGCGGCGCCCAGCATCGGATTCATGGCAAGGCCAAACAGCGGTACACCGACCCCGGCCGCCAGCGGGATCAAAAGGCAGTTGTAGATCAGCGCCCAGAACAGATTCTCCTTAATATTCCGATAGGTCTTTCTGCTGAGCCGAACTGCCGCTTCCGCATCCTTCAGCCTGCTTTTCATCAGAACGACATCCGCCGCGTCGATCGCGACGTCCGTCCCGGCGCCGATCGCGATTCCGATATCCGCCGTCGTCAGCGCGGGCGCGTCGTTGATCCCGTCTCCCACCATTGCTGTTTTGCCGTGATTTTTCAGCTTTTCGATTATCTCTGCCTTTCCGGAAGGCAGGACTTCGGCAATCACTTCATCCACGCCGGCCTGTCTGCCGATCGCTGCCGCGGTCTGCCGGTTATCTCCGGTCAGCATCACTACATAAACGCCCATTTTACGAAGAGCGGCAATCGCCTCCGCGGAATCCTCCCGGATCGTATCCGCCACGGCGATTATCCCCAGCAGCTCCCGATTTTCAGCAAAAAACAACGGTGTTTTGCCCTCACCGGCGAGTCGCTCCGCCTGCTCCGTCAGATCCCTGTCCGATATATCAAATTCCTCAAGCCATTTTCTGCTGCCGCCTGACAGCTCGGTCTGTCCCAGGACAGCCCGAATCCCGCTGCCGGGCAGGGCTGTGATCTCATCCGCCTGCCGCAGTGTCAGTCCCTGATCCTTTACATATCGGCTGACCGCCCTGCCGAGCGGATGCTCACTTCCTGCCTCCAGCGTCCCTGCTGATACCAGCAGCCGCTCCCGGGTGATGCCTTCGGCCGGTATTACATCCGTGACCTGCGGCTCACCCTTGGTAATGGTGCCGGTCTTATCCAGTGCCAGAATCCGGATCTGTCCGGTCTCCTGCAGCGCCGCCGCAGTCTTGAAAAGGATTCCGTTCCTTGCTCCGACGCCGTTTCCGACCATGATGGCAACCGGGGTTGCCAGTCCGAGCGCACACGGACAGGAGACCACCAGCACACAGATTCCTCTGGCCAGAGCAAAGCCGGTTTCCCTGCCGGCCAGCAGCCAGATCAGGATCGTCAGAAGTGAAAGCATCATCACCGCCGGTACAAAAACGGCACTGATCCTGTCCGCCAGCTTTGCAACCGGTGCCTTGGTCGCTGCGGCATCCGAAACCATCCGGATGATCTGAGCCAGAGTCGTATCCTCTCCGATCCGGGTCGCTTCACAGGTCAGAAGGCCGGATTGATTCAGTGTTGCCGAAGAAACACTGTCCCCCGGCTGTTTATCGACCGGCAGGCTCTCGCCTGTCAGCGCGGCCTCATTCACTGCGCTCATTCCGGAAAGGACCATGCCGTCCACCGGAATATTTTCACCGGGTCTGACGACAAAAACATCCCCGATCCTGACCTGATCCACCGGAATGCTCACCTCTGTCCCGTCCCGCAGGACAGACGCGCTCTTCGGTGCCAGCCGCATCAGGCTTTTGAGCGCATCGGTAGTCTTTCCTTTGGAGTGAGCCTCCAGCATCTTTCCCACTGTGATCAGGGTCAGTATCATGGCCGCGGATTCAAAATAGAGCTCATCCATATACTGCGCGGCCAACTCCTGTTCACCTTTTACGGCAGCATCCGTCATGGCAAACAGCATGATCGTGCTGTAAACAAAAGCAGCGGAAGAGCCCAGTGCAATCAGCGAATCCATATTGGGAGCTCCGTGAAAGAGACTCTTGAAGCCGCTGATGAAAAAACGCTGGTTGATTACCATGATGATTCCGGCCAGCAGCAGCTCCAGCAATCCCATGGCCGCATGATTCCCTTCAAACCAGGAAGGAATCGGCCACCCCCACATCATATGCCCCATGGAAAAATACATCAGAAGGAGCAGAAACCCCAGAGAAGCCAGCAGCCGCTTCTTTAAGAGCGGAGTGGTCTTATCCTTCAGTGCTTCCTCCTCCGCCGCCAGCCCGGCCAGATATCCTTCCGCGCTCCCTCCGGTTCTGCAGCCTGTTTCTCTTCCGGGTTCCCCCACTCCTGCGTTTTTTGCAGCCCCGGACTTCTCCGATGCGCCGTAGCCCGCGGCTTCTACCGCCGCTATGATCTCCGCCGGGGAAACATCTCCCTCGACACCCATGGAATTGGTCAGCAGACTGACACTGCAGGCTGTTACGCCCTGTACTTTACCGACCGCCTTTTCCACCCGGGCCTGGCAGGCTGCGCAGCTCATCCCTGTCACATTATATTGTTTCATATTAAGAATTTCTCCCGTTTACAGCGTCCGTTTCTGTACCGGCTGTCTCTTTTGCCGTGCCATCCGTCCGACGTTCAGGCCACAAAGCACTTTACATCAGTTTCTTCAGCACCCGGATCAGTTCCTCAACCTTTTCATCATCACCCTGCCGGATCCCTTCTGCCACACAGGTCCGGATATGCTCCGACAAAAGCACTCCCGAAAAGCTGTCCAGTGCGGAGCCTGCCGCTGAAACCTGCGTCAGGATATCCACGCAATACGCGTCATTGTCCAGCATATTCCGGATCCCGCGGATCTGTCCCTCGATCCTGGAAAGACGGTTCATCAGATCCCGGTATTCTTTTTCCGTTCTTTTTTTGGTCTGAGCACAGCCCGCACAGTGGGGGCAGCTCATGGAATGATTTTCCTGTTCCGACATTTTTAAGATTCCTCTGTTCCGGCGGTGTTTTTTACTGCTGTATCTGCTGCCGCTATGTTATTGGTCTGAATATATACCCCTCCGGGGTATTTGTCAATTGCCCGGATTCCCCGGGGATGATATGATGGCAGTAACGTTAAATACAGCAATAATGACCGTTCCGGAGTATACACAATGAAAAGCTTCGCCTCTTCTTTCCTGAAACTGTTTAAAAAGTCTGCGGATTATCTTCTGATCGCCGTTCTGGTTACTCTTCTGTTTCTGCCGGCCTGTGCCATGCGGCAGGTTATGCCCTTCGGAAACCGCGTCCTGGGCAGCGGAGACCTGATGGCACAGACGCTGCCGTTTCTGTATCGGATGTGGGACGTCGTACACGGAAGCAGCCGACTGTATTTTGACTGGAATGTCGGACTGGGTACTAATTTTACCGGTACACTGTCTCATTCCTCTCTGTTCAGTCCCTTTGCCCTGTATCTGCTGCTGGTCTCCCGGAAAAATGTCCAGAAATATCTGATCTTCTTTATTCTGAGCAAGCTGATCTGTATGGGACTGGCCATGAATGCCTTTTTAAAACATGACGGACTGTACAGGTGTCATCCCCTGAAGGATGCCCGCTTTGAAGCTCTGGTACGGATCCTGTTCAGCGTGGGCTACGCGCTGAATGGGTATTGTCTGCAGTACTTCGGCTTCGGCTGGATCGATCCGGCCGTATTTTTCCCGCTTCTGCTGATTTTTTATGACCGTATGATGCTGCCGGAAAAATGCTGCCCGTCTGACAGTATGAACACCGGGAATTCCGGAAAGCTTTTCAACAAAGATACCCTTCTTTATACACTTCTTCTGGCGCTGATCCTGATCCTCAGTATTCAGCAGTCCTACGCTGTCTGCCTGTATCTGATCGTATACAGCGGTGCGGTTTTCCTGTTTCTGCGCCCGGAAAATGCCGGAATCAAAGCGCTCCGTCTGGCAGTATCTTCCGTCCTTGGGCTGCTTCTGTCTGCCTTTTTCTTTCTGCCCGCAGTCGTAAATATCGTTTATTCCTACCGTGCGGGAGAGCTTTTTTCCACGGATCCTTTTCACTGGTATCTCGGCATGCTGACCGAAGAAGGACTGGAATATTTTCGCAAGCAGCTGATGTTTGAAAGTGTCTGGGTGGCTGCCGCGCTCTGTATCCTGTTTCTTCTGTTTCTGCTGCTCCAAAAAAAATGGAGCCGCCTGCACAGCTTCTATCTGTTTCTGCTGCTTTCCGCGGCGGGACCGGTTCTGGTCGAAAGCATCAATGTAATTCTGGCGGATGGTTATTACGCAAGTTTCCCTATGCGCTACGGCTTCCTGGTGGCTTTTCTTCCGATTGCGGCTGCCTTCGGATTGATGCACGAGGTACTCCGGCTCCGAAACCCGGAAAAAACCGTCTCCGCAAGTTCTTCACAGAACGTTCCTGCCTGGATAAATCCTGTGAAGAAGCCCGTTCCCCTTCCGGGATACTTTTATGCCGGCTGGCTGCTGTGCTGTCTGCTCTGGACCGGCAATATTCTGTATCAGGAGCACCTGCTTCTGGCCACATCTCCGGGGGAGATCTCTGTAGAGTTGTCTGAAAGCGTCCGGGAGCAGCGCAGACAGGAGGATGCAACTGTTTTTGACCGGATCAAGTGCATGGATGCCTCTCTCTTTGCGAATTATCCGATGATTCTCGGTGCGCCGTCCCTTTCCGCCTACAATCCGGTCAGCGCCTCCGATCAGGTTTTTCTGGATCAGATGCTCGGCTATTCCCAGATCTGGGTACGCCTGATCGATACCGGCGGAACGCTGTTTTCCGATTCTCTGCTGGGCATGAACACCATTCTGTCGCGCACGGATCTCCCGGGAGAGGCCTGGATGACCAATCATACCGGGATGCCCGTTTATACTCTTCTCCGGGAAGAAACGATTCAGACTTCGGACAAGGAAACAAACACCTCCCGTCCGATCCGTATCGGTCTGTACCGCAGCTCTCTGCAGTATCCTTCCGTTCTGTTTTCTTCTCTGCAGGACTTTGCGCAGAGCTCTTCCGCGGCCGACGGAACACTTTTCGGGACCCAGAATATCCTTTCTCAGGCATTTTTCGGAACCAGTCTCATCCGAACATCCGACGCGGAGCCGAGCGGATCCGATACACTGCGGTCTTATGAGATCCCGATCGAAGGAAACGGGATTCTCTACTTCTATTCGGAGGATGCGGCCAATCTGGAGCTGTCCGTAAACGGTGAAACAGTGGGGATACCTAATTATGAATATGAGAGCAATACAATTTATCCGAATTACTATAACGACAGGCTTATAAGCCTCGGCAGTTATGGGAATGAAACCGTTCATGTAGAACTGCGCCTGAGAGAAGACCTTCCCGCTCCCTATACCGGAAACACCGGCTATGCTTCCTTCGGAGAAGTTCATTTCGGCATTCTCGATCTGGATCGTTTTCAGGAGACCGTCCGGGAAGCGGAAGCCAGGAATACAAAGGCAGTTGCGAAACTGAGCATTCGCGGATGCCGTATTGAACTAAACTATACCGCCGAAGAGTCCGGCTTTGTCTACCTTCCTGTTTATACGGACGAAGGGTGGTCCTGCAAAATCAACGGAACCTCCGCATTGACGGGAGAGCTGGCCGGAGCGCTCATGATGATCCCCGTCGAGCCCGGGGAGAACCGGATCGTCCTTTCCTATAGATCCCCCGGCACGATCCCCGGGGTGATCCTCTCGGTTCTTGCGCTCCTGATTCTTCTGCTGATCACCTCGCCGGTATCACCGCTTCAAACAACAAAAATACCGCCGGAACCTTTCCTGTCCTTCGTTTACGGACTGGTTCTGGCGGTATGCGCCGCAGGAATCCTGCTGATCTATCTGATCCCGATTCTTCGGGAAATTGTTCTGCTTATAACCGGATAACCGGTCAGGGTTTATTTACTCAAACCGGTACATTGCGACCTCATCCGTCTCCCGGTTGGTCAGGATCAGTGTACCGTTTTCCTGGACAAAAGCATTGGCCGCACCGCAGCCGGTCTCAAACACCTCAAAGTGATATCCGTCCTCTTCCCGGGTAATAACCATGGACTTGCGTCCGCCCTTCCGGTTCCCAACGATCCAGGAGGGCTTCCCCAGAAGTTCGCAGGCCCAGGTTGCGTGCAGAAATTCCAGCTTTTCCGGATACTCATATTCCGGAACATAACGACCTTCTTCATTCAGATGATAAAATCTCAGTGTATCCCCGTGAAAAGGTGTAATGCTCCCGATCTCCGGCCTGCCGTCTTTGTCAAAATCCATCAGCACCGCATCGGAGGAAGGGTCCTGTGTCAGGGTACGGATCTCCCACTCTCCGTCCGGTCCGGACGGCGGAATAAACTGCAGGATCCCGTTCTCACAGCCCACGATCGCTGTTTCCAGTTCACCGTCCCGATACTGACTGTAACCGTGATTCTTCAAAAGACCTGCGCGGATACAGCGCAGCGCCAGCGGGTGATCCCCGTCAAACCCCGACAGATCCTCCGGCAGAACTGCCGCGTACACAACTCCGGGACTTCTCCAGTCCTCCTTATATTCATGCCCCGATTTCAGGCAGCATACGATCAGATAACGGATTCCTGCCCGCTCCAGGATCCCGAAACGATGCACAAACGGTGCCCTGCAGAGCGTCCGGACCTGCCACCCGCTGTCGGAGGGCTGACAGATTACGATCTTCGCATCCGCGGAATCGTTGGGTGAATAAAATTCCTGTGTGGCCAGAAAGATTCCGTCTGTACCCGGCACCTGAACCATGGTCATGACACCGCCCGGACCATCCCAGACTTTTTCCAGCAGCTCTCCTTCCTCTGAAAACAGATAGCACGGATCGTGCTTTTCCGCTGCCACCAGAAAATGATTTTTCCCTTTATAAAAAAGCGGCGCGATCGAATAGCATTTATTCAGATCACAGATTTTTTTCTTTGTGACTTTCATGCCCCGTTTCCTTTCTGACGATTCCGGCCCTGTCGTTTCTTCGGTGCGAATCCCGGCTTCTGCTTCGATACTGTTTCAATCTGTCTCCGACAAGTCCCGGCTCAGCTCTCTTCCGTTTCCTCCTGAGACGGATCCTGCTTCATCAGCAGCGCGTTGAAAGCCGCGCCGTTTTCCTTCAGGATCTCCTTCCAGTTCTCTTCTCCGGTGTACCAGAATTCCGTCACATAACGGCGAACACCCAGCTCCCAGGCTTTTTTTACACCGGCTTCAAAATCCACATGTCCATCTCCGTAGGGCACCTCCCGGAAAATCCCGGGCTTTGTTTCCTTCAGATGGAGCGCCGCGATATGCCCTCTGCCTGCTTCCAGATCCTCCGATACGCTTTCACCGTGCACAAGCGCTCCGTTCGTCATGTTGCCCAGATCCGGATACATCTGCAGATACGGAGAACGGATCCGGTTCACATACACCATCCCCTTCCGGATCAGATTCATAAATTCATTTTCCATCGTCTCAAAGGCCAGAATAATGCCCTGTCTTGCCGCCTCATCAACCAGAATCCTCAGATTTTCCTCAAAAAACCGGCGTGTTTCTTCCGTGGATGTTTCATAATAAACATCATAGCCGGGAATCATCACAATCGTGACGCCGAGATCTCTGGCCAGACTGATGGACATCAATCCGATCTCCAGTCCCCGCTGCCGGGTCTCCGGATTCATACTTCCCAGCGCATACTTCGTCAGTGCGCTGTCATTTAAAGAGCCGATCGGGACACCGGTCCGGCGGGTCATCGCGCGCAGCAAATCCCGGTCTGCCGCCGGCATGTAGACTCTGGCGATCTTTTCTTCCGATGCGTCAATGCTCATTTCGACATAATCATAGCCGCCCTCTCTGGCAGTCAGAAGCTTTTCCGGCCAGGTCAGATCACCCGGCATCGCTTTTTCATATAATCCCAGCTGATATTTTTTCATCAACAGCTCCTTGTAAGATTTTCGTTTTTTCACCCGATTTTTTTCCGAAACAGGAAGAGGGCTCTTTCAGTGTTCATACAACAGCCGGTAGATCCGGTTCATTTCTTTTCTCTTTTCCTCATACAGCAGATGTTTTTCCAGGTCCGGCTGATAGCCTTTAAAACCCGTATTTCGGACTGCGCCGCGATAGGCCTTCTCATAGTCCGCGTACAGGCCGAGCGTGACCGCCGCGGACATCCAGGCGCCTCTTGCCGTAGTCTCAGCCTTTCCTTCCTCCAGGAGCAGCGGAAGATCCGCGGCATCCGACAGCAGCTGACAAAATACAGGCTGTTTTGTTAATCCGCCGCCGACTGCCGCCTGAGTGGTTTTTCCGGCGCTCTCCTGCATCAGCAGCAGCGTATTTCGAACCTCGCAGGCAATCGACTCCAAAAGCGCCCGTACCAGGTCGCCTCGCGTCGTGCCGAGCTGTACGCCGAAAAAGCCCCCTCTTGCATAGCCGTTCCAGTCCGGTGTCCCTCTTCCCTGAAAATAAGGGAGAGCAATACAGCCGCCCGCACCCGGAACAGACGCGGCAACCTCCTGGTTGAGCTTTTCAAAATCGCCGCTCTCCTGCAGCAGCTTTTCCGCAGCCCAGTTATACAGTGCTGCGCAGGTCAGCATGCTGCTTTCCAGAACATAGGCTCCCGGAACGGCATGTGCTCCGCAGACCAGTCCCGATGACGTGACATCGCAGACCTGACCGCTGTACATCAACATAAACGCTCCGGTTCCGACGGTGATCTCCAGGCTTCCCTCTGAAAGGACACCCTGCCCCAGGGCTCCGCACTGCTGATCTCCCCCGGCGCTGATCACCGGTATTCCGGACCGCAGTCCGGCAGCCGCGGCAAATTCGTCACACAGCACCCCGATCACACTTCCGGGCGGAAGCAGCGGACAAAGTTTATCCTCTTCTGTTTCGAAAAGCGCAAGCAGTTCAGGATCCCACTGCCGGCTGTGAATATTCATCAGCAGGCTCCTGCTTCCGTAGGTCTCATCCGTGACCAGCTTTCCGGTCAGCTGAAAATGCAGATAATCCGCAATCGTAACGATCTTATAGGTCTGATCGTAAAGCGTCCGCCGGTTTCGCTTCAGCCAGGTGATCTTCGTTCCGGTATAAACCGTATTGAGCCTTGCCCCGCTCCGCGCGCCGATGAGCTCCTGATACCGCTTCAGTTCTTCCGCGATCTCCCTGTTCCTGGTATCCTGCCACATGATCGTTTTCGTTAACGGCTTTCGATCTTTTCCGAGCGGAATGATACTGGAACGCTGACAGGTCGTGGAGATCGCGTCGATCGTATATCCTCCGCCGTCAGCCTGCTCCCGGAGTCCGGCACAGATCCGGAGCATGGCACGAAGGAAGCTTTCCGGCTCCTGCTCCGCGATCCCGCTTTCCGGGGTCTCCGGCCGGTAACTGACCGTTTCTTTATACAGTTCCCGGCCTGCCGGGTCATACAGGATTCCCTTCATGCCGGAGGTCCCGACGTCCAGGGTCAGAATGTTCATACACTCACTTCCTTTTCCTTTCGGGACTTTTGTCCCGGCAACGGCCCTTTTTCATCCTTTTCCGCCTTGTCCGGGATTTTACAGGCAGGATCTGAAGGGAATGTTCTGCGGTGCCTCAAAGCAGTCCTCGAAGCCTCTTCTGTGATGATAATAGATCTTATCCTTATCCTGCGGATAAACATATTTGCCGCCGACCTGCCAGAAGAAGGGATGGAATTTATACTCGTTCCGATCCTTCTTGAAATCATACAGCAGCCGGATTTCCTCGCAGTCCGCCTGAAAATTGGTCCATACATCCCAATGGATCGGAATCACGACTTTACACCGGAGATTTTCAGCCATCCGGAGAATATCGATCGAGGTCATTTTGTCCTGCATACCGACCGGATTCTCTCCGAAAGAGCCGAAGGCCACATCGATATCATGATCCTTCCCATGCTTCGCAAAATAGATGGAGAAATGAGAATCTCCGGAATGATAAATATTGCCGCCGGGCGTTTTGATCAGATAGTTGACAGCCTTTTCATCCATATCGGTCGGGCACACACCGGTCAGCTCCTCACGGTCCGGTCCGGTGGAATCTGTTGTCACGATACAGGTCCTGTCAAAGCTGTCCAGCGCAAGAATCTCCAGATCCTTGATCTTAATGCTGTCTCCGGGCTTTACGATCACACAGCGATCCTCCGGAACACCCCACTTGATCCAGGTTTCTACGGATTTCCGGGGCCCGATAAAGGGAACCGGGATCTCCTTTCCGTTCTCATCGACCGTGGTCATACCGCTGTTGATCACATGAGCAGCCCACTCCGCGGACATATGGTCCTGATGATAATGTGTCGCCAGGACCGCATCCACCTGCTTAAAGGCAAACGGATCAATCACAAACGGAACATTGCGCAGATTGGGCTGCATCGCGCGTCCTCCGCACATATTGGCCATCTGATGGCCGACCTTCATTTTGCCGTCTCCGTGAGTCCGTTTACCGTTTCCGCACCACAGGTCCACGGTAATATTGGCTCCGCCGGGTGTTTTGAACCACACACCGGTGCAGCCCAGCCACCACATAGCTACATTGCCGGGTGCCACCGTTTCATTTTCAATATCCTCCACCAGCCAGGTTCCCCACTCGGGGAAGGTGGACATGATCCAGGATTCCCGGGTCATTTCACTGATCTTGCTCATACCTTTTACTCCTCTATAAACTTCTGCATATCATCCCACAGTCCGTCCAGGCAGGAGATGGTTTTCTGATACAAAGCATATTTCTTATCATATACTTCTTTTTTGGTCGGATCCGGTTCCACTCTGGCACCGATTTTTACCATGTTTTCGGCAGCGGCGGTAACGTTTTCATAATCACCGACCGCTGCTGCGACGGCGATCGCGCAGCCCAGTGCGCCGGTCTCATCCGCCATGACGGTTTCGACAGGGATCTGCATCACATCCGCGAAGATCTGAGTCCAGACCTTGCTCCTGGCCGCACCGCCGGCCAGACGGATGCACTCCGGAGCCTTGTCTCTGCTGCGCAGCAGGCGCTCGGTATGATCCCGATGACAGAAGGCGATTCCTTCATAAACACTGCGCAAAAGATCCTTCCGGGTATGGCTGACATTCATGCCGACAAAGGTGCCTTTGGCGTTGGGATGAACATTGCTGGCCAGAAGGAAGGGCAGGAAGATCGGCACGAACTTCTCTGCCGGAATGCTTTCCACCCACTCATTGAGTACATCAAAAACACTGCCGCCCGCTTCCTTTGCAGCCTGCTCCACTTCCGGCAGAAGCTGCTTTAAAAACCATTCATTATTGCCGGCAGAGGTCGGGGAGGATTCTTCGATCAGATAATATTCCGGCAGCGCAAACAGCGAATTCATTGCAACGCTTCCGTCGGTGACGGGAAGCTTCCGGATATATTCATTGATCGACCAGGTACCGGCGATCATGCAGAGCCTGTCCGGATCAATCACACCGACGCCCAGTGCGCAGGCATCGATATCAAACATGCCTCCGATAACGGGGGTCCCGGCTTTCAGTCCGCAGAGGGCCGCCGCTTCCTCCGTAACGGTTCCGCTGATCTCTGCAGCCTTGCAAAGAGGCGGCAGGGCCTCCATGACCTCCGGAATACCGAAGAGCTTCAAAAGTTCGATATCATAGGAACGGGTATGAAGATTCATCAGGTTCGCTCCGGAATAATCGGTCATTTCGCCCCTGGCTTCGCCGGTCAGACGGAAGCGGACATAATCCTTGCATTCAAATACCCATTTGATATTGGCATAGCTTTCCGGCTCATGATCCTTAAGCCAGGCCAGAATCGCAACCGGCTGGCAGTTCATGATATGCTGGCAGGAAAGCTCAAATACCTTCTTTTCCGTACCGTCCGCAGCCCATTTGACTGGGTAAGCATAAGCCCGCGTATCTGTGGAAATAATGCCGTTCCGGGCCGGTTTATCATCCTTTCCCCAGAGGTACAGGCCTTTACCGTGTCCGCAGATCCCGATACCGGCAACTTCCTCCGGGGCGATTCCCGCCTTTTCAATGGCCCGGCGGATCACGCTGCAGTTGGCCTGCCACATTTCCTCCATATCTCTTTCCACAAAACCGGGAGCCGGTGTGATCATTGCCGTAGACATCGACGCGGAAGCGATCTGCTCCCCCTTCGCGTTGAAAAGAGCGGCCTTCGTTGTCGTTCCGCCGTTATCAAGTCCCATATAGTATTTCATTGCTGTACCTCCCGTTTTATATTGATTTTGTCTTTTTTGAAAATTTCTGTCTGATGACAAATACGGTTCCGGAATATATTTTAAAAAGCCGCGGCGTTATTGCTTACTTTTCACCGGAGATTTTATACAGACGGCCTTACCGTCTCCTTCTGTAAACAATACGGTAGCTGCCGGATCCCGCGGCGGCACTGACAAGCCCGTTTTTTTCTTCAAAGTTCAGTCCGTCCGCCTCCAGAACCTCTTCTGCCTGATCCAGACAGATCTGTGCGCTCACGCAGGGCGGAAGCTGAATCTCCAGGGTTACCCGGTCTCCATCTGTTTCCCATCGGGTGCCGATGGTGCCGTAAATCGACTCATAACGTCCCTTCATGCAGCGCAGCTGCTTTCCGGGTCTTGGATAAAGAACGCAATGATGATATCCCGGATCCTCTTCATCCCATTCAATCCCTGCGGCCACCCGGAAGATCCATTCAAAGATCGCGCCGTATGCATAATGATTGAAGGAATTCATATCGGGACTCCACATACTGCCATCCGGCTTCATGCCGTCCCAATGCTCCCAGACAGTTGTTGCTCCCTGATTGACTTCGTACAGCCAGGAAGGAAAATCTTCCTTGAACAGAAGCTCGTAAGCTTCCTCTATATGTCCGTTCTGGCTTAAGGCATGACACAGATACGGGGTTCCGATAAAACCGGTATCCATGTGATGGTCTCTTTTTTTCAGAAGCTTCAGCAGTCCGCGGATCGTCTGCTCCCGGTATTGCTCCGGACACAGGCCGAAATACAGAGCCACTACATGCGCGGTCTGTGTCTGTGCCGTCATTTCGCCGTTTTTATCAAAAAATGTCTGATGAAATTTTTCTTCGATCCTGCTGTAAAGATCACTGTAGCGGGCGGCATCCGCGTCCTTTCCCAGAAGGGCTGCTGTCTTTGCTGTGATCCGCGTGGACAGCGCAAAGTAAGCAGTCGTGATCAGTGTATCCGGCGTGGCTCCGAAATAGCTTCCTTCCGCTGCATCCAGCGCGACCCAGTCCGCAAGCTGGACACCGAAATTCCAGATCAGATTCCGGGAATGTTCCAGCATGAAACGGATCCATTCCTGCATGCTGTGATACTGGGCCTCCAGAATCCGGATATCCCGGAATATCTGATAGACTGTCCAGGGAATGATCGTAGCGGCATCACCCCAGGCCGCGCCGCCGTAGGTACCTGTATACCACATGCTGGTGGGGCGCATATTCCGGTACATGATGTCCGGGACAACATGAGTAACTCCCCCATCCGGAATCTGATCGATGGCCAGGTCCTTCAGCCATTTGCGGTAAAACTGCCAGGTGTTGGTTAATGTACTGGCTGTTCTGCAGAAGATCTCCGCGTCACCTGTCCAGCCCATCCGTTCATCCCTCTGCGGACAGTCTGTCGGAATATCCAGAAAATTGCTCTTCTGCCCCCAGAGAATATTATGTCCGAGCTGATTCAGCTTCGGATCAGAACTTTCAAAGCTTCCGGTCTGCTCCATCCTGCTGGTCAGACAGACAGAAGTGAAATTTTCCGCCTTTGCCTCACCGGGGAAACTCCTGATCCGCGCGTACCGAAAACCCATAAATGTAAAATGCGGAGTATAGGTAATCTCTTCTTCCCGGGCAAAACGGTAGATCATCGTGGCGCGGGCATGACGGAGATTTTTCGTATAAACATTTCCGACAGCGTCCAGGACTTCAAAACACTCCAGCCGGATCTCATCTCCCGGCTTTCCTTTCGCCTGTACACGGATCCTTCCGCTCAGATTCTGGCCGAAATCGACCACCTTTTCCCCGGCAGGTGTTTCAAAGACCGAAACAGCGGGAAATTCTGTTTCCTGCTGCACCAGAACCGCAGGCTGCGCTTCCAGTACCGACAGATCATAAGGGATCTTCTCCACACTGCGCCAGCTTCCTTTGCGGCCATCCGACCATCCGGGGATTTCCCGGGCAGCATCATAGGTCTCTCCATGATAGATCTCTGAAAAGACGACCGGCGCGTCCTGACCTTCCCAGTTCAGATCCGTGCAGAATTTTTCCTCCCTCCCGTCCTCATAGCGCAGCGTCAGCTGTGCCAGAAAAGCGGTCTGTCTGCCGTAATGATTTCTCAGAATCACATGCTGATCAAAACCGACATATCCTTTGTACCAGCCGGCTCCCAGCATGGCACCGATTCCGTTTATTCCCTCTCTCAAAAGCTCCGTGACTTCATAAGTCTGATAACAGAGGTGATGGTGATATGAGGTCCAGCCGGGAGTCATTTCGCCCTTTCCGACCTTTGACCCGTTAATATACAGTTCATAGACACCCAGCGCCGTACAGGAAACAAACGCTTCCCGAAGCCTGCCTTTTGCCTCAAAAACATTCCGTACCAGAGTTCCTTTGGAAATGGAGGCATCCTCTTCTTTTTCAGCGGAAATAAAGCATCCCTGCCATTCCTCCTGTTCCATAATACCCGTTACAAAGGAAGTCTGAGCCTCCGCTTCCTGTTTCTGATCATCCAGAACCCGGACCCGGACATAATACCGGGTATGAGAAGTCAGCTGTACGGTATCGGGGATCCGGCAAAATTCTTCACTGTGTATCTCTCCGCTGTCAAAAAGCAGAGCGCAGCAGTCCGGGCGGTCCGAAAGCTCTACCCGGTATGCGCTCTGCTTTACATTTCTGCGATCACTTTCCAGCTTCCAGCTGACCAGGGGGACCTGGTCAGTGCCGGAAAGCTCTTTTTCATGATCAAGATATAAGGCTGTGATCTTCAGCATTTTTCTGTTCCTTCAGTCTGATCTGATTTTCAGTTTTCCTTCTGTCCGTAGTAGGCATTGGCGCCGTGTTTGCGGAAATAGTGCTTGTCCTGCAGGCACTGCGGAGCGGGAGCAACCTTCGGGTTGATCGTTTCTGTCCAGTAAGCCATCCTGGCGACTTCTTCCAGAACAACCGCGCCGTGAACAGCATCCATAGGATTCTTGCCCCAGCAGAACGGACCGTGATTCTTGCACAGGCAGGCCTGAACCGCCTCATAGTCCTTGCCCAGACGGGCAAATTCATTCACGATCAGATGGCCGGTATTTTCCTCATAGGCTTCCTCGATCTCCTCCGCAGTCAGACACCGCAGGCAGGGGACCTCACCGTAGTAGTAATCCGCATGTGTCGTTCCGTAGCAGGGAATATCTCTGCCGGCCTGAGCCCAGCTGGTCGCGTAAGCGGAATGAGTATGCACGACACCGCCGATCTTCGGAAATGCCTTGTAAAGCTCCACATGGGTAGCAGTGTCGGAGGACGGATTGTATTTACCCTCCACGACCTTACCGTTTAAATCCACAATGACCATATCCTCAGGCTTCAGTTTGTCATACTCCACTCCGCTGGGCTTAATGGCAAACAGTCCGCTTTCGCGATCAATGCCGCTGACATTGCCCCAGGTAAAGGTGACCAGTCCGTACTTGGGAAGCTCCATGTTTGCAAGATATACCTGCTCCTTCAGCTGCTTTAACATAATCTGTCCCTCCTGTTAAAATTTATAATATTGATTTGTTTTTCTGATTCTTACCGGCTTTACCGGTCTTTCAATCCTTTTGATTGTCTTTGATCTTTTCTAATCTTAAGCTGATCATAAAGTACCGGCATCTTTTCTATTCGCCGGAGTCCTCTGAGCTTCCTTCCTCCGTATTCTCTTCGGAGGAAGTGTTCTCCTCCGCCGGCGCCTGTTCCGTTTCCGAAACAGTTTCCTCCGTCTGAACGGGTGTCTCTTCTTTCTGTTTGACTGTCCAGGTATAGAAGAAGGCATGATTCCCGATCATGGTGTAGCTTTCAATACCGTAATAATCCGCATAATATTGTGTCATGAAGAACAGATAGTCTCCGACACGGGCGCCGTTCAGGACTTCCTGAGCTGCCTGCAGACAGGTGCTGTTAGGCCCTCTGGAAAGGATCAGCTCTACCTTTCCGGAACTGTAGGACGCAAATTGAAGCCGCTGTGTAATGACCCCGACGATCGTATTGGGGAAGTTGGAACTCATAACCCGGTTCATAATGACGGACCCGACCGCCAGTTTGCCGTTATAGGGCTCCCCGTCTGCCTCTGCCTGAATCGTTGCGGCCAGCCATTCCAGTTCGGAAGCGGAAGCGGCATAAGAACCGGACAGATTTTCTTTCATGCCGGCTGCGGCCATGGCAGCCTGCTTGGCAGCGATCTGCTGAGCCAACTGGGCCTGCGCGGCTGCGGTCTGGGATTCCAGCGCCTTCATCTGGCTGTCCAGCGCGGACAGCTGCGCGTTATAGTCGCTGAGTTTCGTCTGCTGATCCAGCAGCTGTGCGTTTGCCTCTGTCAGCTGCCCACGGACCTCGTCTGTCAGATCCTCCAGCGCTGTCTGCTGATTATCCAGGTCGGCCTGATAACTGTCCAGCTCCGCCTGCTTATCATCCAGCACAGCCGTTTTCTGCCGGATTTCCTCCTGAAGCTGCTGAATGGCAGCGATTTTCTTCTGCTCATAGCTCACCAGCTTGGAAACGTACTCTGTTTTGGTCTGAAGATCGTGCATGGATTTTGAACTCATAAGAATCTTCAGATAGGAGCCGGTCTTGTTTTCATAAGAATACCGGATATACCGTTTCAGGCTTTCGTATTCCGCCTGCTCCTTTTCCTGCGCTTCCTTCAGCTGATTATTCAGTTCAACAATCTGACCGGAGGTTTCCTCCAGTGCCGCCTGAGCCTCACTGATCTCTTCATTGAGCTCCGCCAGCTGTCCCGAATACTGTGCGATCGTGCCCTGCAGTTCGGAGGATTGCCCTTTCAGGCTTTCCACCGCCTTTTGTGACTGCTCCTGCTTGCCCTGCACATCCTTGATCGCGGACTGCGTCTGCTGGGTCTGCTGCTCCAGAATTTTGATTGCGGCCTCTGTTTGCTTCTGCTGTGCCTCCAGTTCAGAGACGGTAGCTGCCTGAACCTTTACAGAGGCAGCTCCCATAATCCCGCTGATCAGCAGCAGGGCTGTCAGAATGTACGAAAATGCCGTGCTGCCTGTTGACTTTGCCTTCCAAAAATCCACTTTCACTCTGTCTTTGTTTATCCTTTTAAATGATATGATAGAAGCGCCGGAGGTATATCCCGCCGCTTAATGACGTCATCATTCCACGTCATGAAATCCATTATATTGATCGACCTTTTCCTTCAGAAGGGCAATATAGGCTGCGTTGGTTCCGCAGCAGCCTCCGACATATTTTATATAGGGAAAGGCTTCCTGTACCTCCCGAACGAAATCCTCTCTGCTGTAGGGATTGACCGTCTGGCCGTCTCCCGAAAGGATCGGCTTGCCCGCATTGGGTTTAAAAATCAGCGGCAGCTCTGTTTTTTGCGCGAATTCCCGAATGATAGGAACTGCCTTGTCCGGCCCGATCGAACAGTTCATGCCGATTGCGTCGATCCCGAGCGGTGTCAGCTCTCCGATCACATCTTCCACCGAATTCCCGAACATCGTTTTTCCCACTGCTTCAAAGGTCATCGTACAGAAGACCGGGACACCGTATTTCTTTGCCTCGGCAGCAGCGACACGCATCATTTCCAGATCAATAAAGGTCTGCAGCATAATCAGATCCGCACCGGCCTGTATGCCCGCCCGGAACATCTCCCCGTATATTTCCGCTGTCTCTTCTTCCGTAAGATCCCCAAAAGGCTCCATCAGCTGAGCAAGGGGTCCCGCAGCAAGCGCAACTTTGATCTGTGTCCCGCGTACAGCCTCACGGGCAATCCGCACCGCTGCAGTGATCACTTCCTCCACAGTATAAGAAGAGGATCTTGAAACAGCAGGCCGATTGGCACCGAAGGTATTGGCCAGCAGGATCTGCGCCCCCGCTGCCGCGTATTCATCCGCCAGTTCCCGAACGGTCTCCGGATGGGTAATATTATACGTCCAGACAGGAAGCTTGTCCTGTGTTTTTTCCCAGATGCCCGTTCCGACCGCTCCGTCCAGCAATACCAGTTTATTCATTATACTTTCCTCCGCCCTGCAACGTGCAGTGATGTTTACCGTGCGGTGGTTTTTACCGTGCGGTGGTTTTTACCGCATGCAGAGCTCCACGGCTTTCACGGCACAGGAAGCGGCATCCGGTGTGTAAACATCCGCGCCGATCATAGCCCTGTATTCATCGGTAACCGGTGCCCCGCCGATCATGACATATACCTTGTCCTTAAGTCCGGCATTGTCCCGTTTTTCCACGACCTCCTTCATGACCTCCATGGTGGTGGTCAGAAGCGCCGAGCAGCAGATCACCCTGCAGTCCTGTTCAACGGCTGTCTGAACAAAGACCTCCGGCTCCACATCCACGCCGATATCAACGACCTCCAGGCCTTTCCCATCCAGCATCATTTTGCAGAGGTTTTTGCCGATATCATGCAGATCTCCGCGTACCGTTCCGATACAGACCCGACCTTTTACCTGTGTATTGTCTTCCGAAAGAAGCGGCTTTAAAAGCTCTGCCCCCATTTTCATGGCTCTGGCCGCCATCATGACCTCCGGAATAAACACTTCATTATTCCTGAATTTTTCACCGATTACATTCATACCGGACAACAGTCCCTGTTCCAGGATCTCCTCCGCGGGATAGCCTTCATCAATAGCCTGCTGAACCAGATTTTTAACCTCTTTTGCCCTGCCGTTCTGTAATTTGACGGAAATTTCTTCAAGCTCCATCGGTACCTCCTTCCGGACAGATCCGATCCCTTCCGCTTCTGCTCATTCCTGCCGCAGCGGCTGATCCGCACCGGCCTCTTTCATGACCTCAAAAAGACGTTTCAAGTAATATCTGTAATTTTCAAAGGGTGTTGAGGGTGCTGCCTGATGATCCAGTCCCGGAACATAACCGCCCTGCCGGATCACGGGCATCAGACGTTCAAATTCCGCATCAATTGCGTCCCTTCCCTTCGGAAGCGCCAGCTTGTTGTAGGCACCGATAAATTTCACACGCGGGAATTCCTCCCGCACCCTGACGATATCCATCCCGGCATTCACATCCATCGGCAGGAAACCGTCTACCCCTGCGGAAAGGAAATTGGGGATCAGCTTTCTGAAATCTCCATCCGTGTCCACAAATACATTCCCTACGCCCTTCTTCTTCAGAAAAGCCGTCAGTTTCTGATAATAACAGCCGATAAACTCATCGAACATATCCGGCGAAATCATCGGACCGTTTGCTCCGCTCAGATCCTCCTCAAACAGGATGACCTCCGGCTTTATGATATCAAAGATCCTGTCAAAATACAGAAGATATTTGTCCAGAATATATTCATTGATCTCATGCATCAGCTCCGGATAATCATAGAAGGCATACATCTGTTCCTCGATCCCGAACAGCTCCCTGGGTGTCCAGAAAAAACCTGCCGCCCGGAAGCGGATCGAAAAATCACCTTTTTTATGTCCCTCGCTGTATCTTCCGTAGATTCTCTGAAGGTTCTCTTTTGTACAGTACTGTTCCAGCTCCCGTTCGACCTTTTCTTTCAGCCTTGCCCAGCTGTCCTCATCTGCAACGATCGGGGAAAGATCCTGTACCAGATCTCTTTTTTTGTAATAGCGGCGTACCCAGCCGTCTTCATCCTGCTGCTCCCGGTAGTCCTGTGTATCCTTCCGAATCTCCCTGTCGAAGCTCTTGAACGGGATCCGGAAGGACATTCGTTTCACGCCGTCCAGTCCCAGGAGCTGTTCATACGCATACACCGGCTCAGTCATCTGATCATTAAAATAGCGCTGCGCCCTTTCGGACGGGCCCGGATACAGATGCTCCGGTCCGCAGCTTTCAGGAAGACCCTCCTTCAGCCAGCGTTCCATCGTCAGTGTCCAGGGAAAAAATGTTTCCGCGCAGGTTCCCCGGTCCTCTGTCATATTCTGAAAATCCAGTGTCCTTAAAATTCTCTCCGAATGATTCATGACTGCCTCCTGTACTGATCCCTCTGTCATCCTGAACATTCTCATGCTATAATGGTAACATGTTCACGATTCTGAAACACAAAAACTTCAGAAAATGGCTCCCCGTCGGGTGGATTGTTATGCTGCTGATTGCCGGACTTTTTTTGCGTCCGTGGTATCAGCGCTATGTCGCGGCAGACTATGCCGAGACCTGCAACAAGCTCAACTACTCCACCTTTTATTTTTACTGCGGTGCCCGGAACGGGGATCCCGAAAAATATAATGACCCGGAAGCCTGCCGACAGCTCATCCGGGAGATCATCCTTTCCAACTATCATGAGGAGCTGGATGAGGAGCTTTCCACTGACCGGCTCTGCCGGAGCGGCGGACGGACTACCTTTACGATCGATCCGGAAACGCTTCACCTCAACATGGTCTGCGATATTCACGGAGATCAGTTTGACGGCTACACCAATTAAAATACCTGCGGATCCTTTGTATGCCACAGGCCAAGCGGCCCGGTCTTTTACTTTGTACGCTCACGCATTCCAATCAGATAAGGAGAAACCACATGGAACAGCAAATTGAATTTCGTTATGACACTCAGCTTCTTCTGGACCGGTACGGCATCGATGATGATGAATGTGATGATCTCATCGATGAAATCCGGGACCACATCATTGAAAATTTCAGGGGAGACTGCCTCGTCGTCGCCGGCGATACCGACAGCGATGAATTCGGAGACAAAGGCACCGTGAAGCTTCACTTTCACACTAATGAGCCCTGGCAGGTACTGGAATACTGCCGCACTCTTGGTGAAATCTATGATATCGTCGTAGAGGACATGGACCGCCAGAGCCGCGGCCTGAAGGGCTGATCCTCTGCTTTAAGTCTCAGCGGTAGTCATCATAAAAATCATCAAAATATTCAAAATCCGGATCATCATACCGGTGGTCCGGACGGATATATCCGTCCCACTGCGCCGAGTCCATGACGCGATCGATCCTCCGGGAGCTTTTCCTGCTTTCCCGGAACAGATTATTGTAGGACAGCAGCAAATCTCCGATCATAATCAGCAGGATCAGCACAGCACAAACCGCCGGAACCCCTACCAGAATATACCGGATATCCACATAGGTTTTCCCTGTTGAGCTGATTCGAATGAAGCCATCCCACAGAGAGCCTGCACTCTCTGTTTTTTCTTCCCCGGACCTTCCGAGCGCAGCCGCGGTGTCGGCGGCCGTGATTTTGTCGAAGGCTTCCGGATTCCTCTGAAGCAGTGTTGTTCCCACTTCTATTCCATCAAAATAATAGGTAATGAGATCTCCCCGGATCTCTCTGTCCAGATCTGCGAACGCGCACTCCTTCGGTATCAGGACCGTATCACTCTCCGACAAAATATACGGCTGCGCTGCGTTTCCCAATACATCGGAACCATATTTCATAAAATCCGGAACATCGATCGTCAGTCCGGTCTCCTGCTCCGCGATCTTCTGTTTTTCAAAGGAAGAAAAACCATAATTCAGCAGCGCTGCTGTATCCGAAAACTGCTGCTCAGACGGATCCTTCATAACGACACAAATCAGCTTCAGACCATTCCTGCGTGCGCACGTAACCAGTGTCTCTCCGGCCAGAGAGGTATAACCGGTCTTCCCGCCCAGGATGCCCTCAAAAGGGTATTCTCCGGTGATCAGCTGATGCTTGTTGACCAGTACAAAATCATCCGGCTGCGTATCCGTCGAAGTAAAATGATAACTGGGGGTATTACCGAGCCGGAGCGTGATCTCATTGTCAAAAAATGCCATACCGATCCGGGCCAGATCATAAGCGCTCGTATAATGAGCATCATCATGATATCCATTGGGATTGACAAAATGAGAATCCTCACAGCCCAGCTGCGCCGCGCGGCTGTTCATCAGCTCCGCAAATGCTTCCACGGAGCCGGAGATCTTCTCCGCAATCGCATTGGACACTTCATTGGCGGAACCCACCAGGATCCCGTAAAGCGCCTCCTCCACCGTAATCGTCTCTCCGACACCCATGCCGATATTGGAGCCGTCCGCAGGTACAGAGCGAATCGCCGTCTCAGACATTGTGACGGTATCCTTCAAATCCAGATTTTCCGCCGCCAGAAGACAGGTCAGAAGCTTGGTCGTACTGGCCGGATACATCTGACGGTGCATATTTTTGCCGTACAGCACCATCCCGGTATCCGCATCGATCAGAATCGCTGTTTCCGCAATAATCTCCGGTGCCGCCGGCCAGGCTGTATTTTCATATGCAAAGCTGTCGGGAACTGTCAGACTCCCTTCCTCATCCGTTTCCTGCGTGATCTCATCAGCATATACGGGAAGGGAGAACGCAAAAAAAGGCAGCAGACAAAGCATCAGGATCAGAAGTCTGGAAAGAATATACTTATTGATCCGGTTGCCCCTGGCAGAAAATTTTTCTTCATACTCCGTCATGATATTGCCTTCACTCATGACGGGATCATTATGAAGGTCATAAGTAAGCGCATCGATCCGAAAACCTCCCTGCGGAACTTCTTCCACAGCGAAGTCAAAAAGCTCCCGGTTATCCGTCTTGAACTCGATCGTTCCACCGTCCCGGAGAATCACATCATAGCGCCGCAGAAACTCCTTCGACGGAAGACGCCTCTTGGCATATCGCTTTTTAGGCCAGGGATCCGAAAAATTCAGATAGATACGATGGATCTCTCCTCTGCCGAAATACGTTGTGATCAGCTCCGCCTCTCCGCGGACAAAGACCAGATTCGGCAGCTTCAGTTCCTCCTGCTTCTTAACCGCTTTTAAAAGGACACTGGAGTATTTTTCCACACCGATATAGTTGATCTCCGGATGTGCCTTGGCCATTTCGATCAGGAACCGGCCTTTTCCGGTACCGATCTCCAGATGCAGCGGCTGTCTGTTCGGAAAAAGTTCAGCCCAGTGGCCGGACTGACTTTCAGGTTCATGTATGACATAAGGACTTTCCGCAATATACTCGGAAGCCCCCGGAATGTTGCGAAGACGCATAAAAACACCTCTGTCTGCCTCAGTGCCGGAAAACACCGCAGCAGTATTTTTCTGTCTTTTTTTATAAGAGCATCATCGGATGCCGTATAATCCGTTATAATAAACTGTACATTTTCAGCCGCGGATTTATGTCTTAAATCGCGGAAAATTCAAGAATATCAGGAGCAGCCGGAAAAACATGAGATATTACATTGCGGACTGTCATTTTTTCCACGAAACACTGAATACGGAAATGGATCACCGCGGCTTCGCCTCTGCGGAAGAAATGAATGCCTGCATGCTGGAAAAATGGAATTCAAAGGTCCGTAAAAAAGACGAGGTCATTATTCTGGGGGATCTTTCCTGGGGTACAGCTGAGCAGACCCATGAGCTTCTGCAGCAGCTGAACGGCAAGCTTTTTCTGGTGGAAGGCAATCATGACATGTTCCGCCGCGACAAAAAATTCGAAGCGGACCGGGCCCGTTTTGAGTGGATCGAGCCCTATAAGGAAATGCATGATCATAAGCGCAAGGTCATTCTCTCCCATTACCCGATTCCTTTTTATAACGGACAATACTATAAAGCTTCGGACGGCAGTCCGAAAACGTATATGCTGTACGGTCATGTACATGATACCGCCGACCAGCGTCTGATCGAACGCTTTGAAGAACAGATCCGCGCAGTCACAAAAACCGACAGGGCAGGGAAGCAATATCCCATACCCTGTCAGATGATCAACTGCTTCTGTATGTACTCGGATTATATTCCTCTGACACTGGATGAATGGATTGAGAGGGACCGCTGCCGCCGTCTTCTTCAGAATCCGAGCTGATCATTCACCAGGATCACATGAATCCTTCCCGCATGCTTACTGTAGCGGGTGATCAGGAACTGGCAGCAGATCGTATCCGGCGTTTTGCAGTCAAAGCAGGAACCGGTCGATTTACACGGTGTTTTGATCGGAAAACGCTGCGCATTAATCGTGGCCGCCTCATTTCTCGCTCTTTTCAGTGCTGCGTCCGTGTCCCGGGTCACCTTGTTCATCCCAACGATCAGAACCAGCTTTTTAGGCCCGTAAGCATAGGCGGAAACACGATTGGCATTTCCGTCGATGTTGACCAGCACACCGTCTTCCGTAATTGCGTTGACGCTGCCGATAAAAACATCCGCGCTGTAGGCTGCGATTTCCGCTTTAAGTTTTTCATCTCCGCTCAGCTTTTCGCGATTGGTAAACTGATAATTGCCCTGCTCCAGCGCCTGTGTCAGCCCGATCTCATTGCAGCTCATGGAACCCCCTCTGGAGATCGTGCTTCCCTCCGGGATCAGAGACAGCGCCAGCTGCAACGCCTCTTCCTTTGTATGAGCATAATAGCCCGTCATATTGCGTTCCTTCAGACCTTTTATGATCTTCTTGGACAGCATATCATTCCGGACAATTCTGTTTTCATCCATTTTTTTGATTTCCCCCTGTCAGGCTTATGTCCGCGCTTTATTCTTCTACGATACGGATCGAACGGATCTTCTGCTCTTCCAGCGGCCGATCGTTCCGGCCGGTTCTGACCCCCGCGATCTCATCCACCGTTTCAATGCCGCTGACCACATGGCCGAACGCGGCATACTGCCCGTCCAGAAATTCTCCGTCCTTATGCATAATGAAAAACTGGCTGCCGGCGCTGTCCGGATCCATGGAACGCGCCATGCTGATAACGCCTCTCTTGTGGCTGATGGGATTCTTTACGCCATTCATTGCGAATTCGCCCTTGATCTCCCAGCCCGGACCGCCCATGCCGGTTCCGGTCGGATCGCCGCCCTGAATCATAAATCCGGCGATCACGCGGTGGAAAATCAGTCCATCATAGAACTCATCCTTTACCAGCTTCAGGAAATTTTCCACGGTAATGGGCGCCGCCTCCGCATCCAGCTCCAGATCAATCGTATGTCCGTTTTCCATTGTAATTCTGACCATTTTCAGTTCTCCTTCCGTAAGTTGCACATATCAAAAATTAAATTCCGGTAATTTGCATCATAAAAACCAACAATATCCGGCTCAGAAAAGTCCCGAGATCACACCCTCACTGTCCACATCGATCTGCAGTGCGGCAGGCGCGGCAGGCAGACCCGGCATGGACATAATGGAGCCGGTCAGCATGACAACAAAGCCGGCGCCGGCCGAAACATAAACATCCCGGACGTTCAATTCAAAGCCCTCCGGTCTGCCGAGCTTTTTGGCGTCATCCGACAGAGAATACTGTGTTTTGGCTACACAGATGGGAAGATTTCCGTAGCCCAGCTGCTCCAGCACCGCGATCTGCTTTGCGGCAGCCGGCGCAAATGCGACCCCGGCCGCACCGTAAATCTCCTTCGCGATGGTTTCCATCTTGGCCTTCAGTCCCAGCTCCAGTTCATAGATCGGATGATAATTACAAACCTGTGTTTCGATCGTTTTCATGACCTTTTGAGCGAGGTCCACGCCGCCGGCGCCGCCGTTTGCCCAGACCTCGGCCCTGGAAAATTCACAGCCCAGCTCATTGCAGTACTTTTCAACAAAAGCGGACTCCTCCTCCGTATCCGTAACAAAGGAATTCAGAGTCACCACCGCCGGAACGCCGAACTTATGCAGATTTTCGATATGCCTGCCCAGATTGACGATGCCCTTCTTCAGGGCTTCCAGGTTCTCTTCTTTCAGCTGAGCACGCGGGACACCGCCGTTGTACTTCAGCGCCTGAATGCTGGCCACAATGACTACCGCGGAAGGCTTCAGGCCGCCGGCACGGCACTTGATATCCAGGAACTTCTCAGCACCCAGATCCGCACCGAAGCCTGCCTCAGTGATCGTATACTCGCCCATCCGGAGCGCTGCCCTGGTCGCGCGAATGGAATTGCAGCCGTGAGCGATATTCGCGAAGGGGCCTCCGTGGATCAGCGCAGGCGTATGCTCCATAGTCTGCATCAGATTCGGCTTGAGTGCATCCTTTAAAAGCGCAGCCATCGCGCCGACCGCGCCGAGCGACTGTGCGAGCACCGGCTCTCCCTTTCTGCTGTAGGCGACCACCATGCGGCCGAGACGTTCCTTCAGCTCTTCCATATTGCCCGACAGACACAGAACCGCCATGATTTCGGAGGCCGCCGTAATAACAAAGTGATCCTCCCGGACCGGTCCGTCCGTCTTTCCGCCCAGGCCGATCACAATGTTCCTGAGGCTTCTGTCATTCATGTCCATGCAGCGTTTCCATACGATGCGGGTAGGATCGATGTCCAGCTCATTTCCGTGATTTAAATGATTGTCGATCATGGCCGCCAACAGGTTGTTGGCTGAGGTGATTGCGTGGAAATCTCCGGTAAAATGAAGGTTCAGATCCTCCATCGGCACCAGCTGCGCATAGCCGCCGCCGGCAGCACCGCCCTTGACACCGAAACAGGGGCCGAGAGAGGGCTCCCTCAGTGCCAGCGTAACCTTTTTGCCAAGCCTGTGAAAAGCATCCGCCAGTCCGATACTGATGGTAGTTTTTCCTTCTCCGGCAGGAGTCGGATTGATTGCTGTCACCAGAATCAGTTTTCCTTCCGGCTTCTCCTCCAGCTTTTCCAGATATTCATCCGAAAGCTTTGCCTTATATTTTCCGTACAGTTCCAGATCGTCCGCGTCGATCCCCAACTGAGCAGCCACCTCCGTGATGGGCTGCAGTACTGCGCTTCTGGCAATTTCAATGTCTGTCATTTTCCCCTTCTTTCTATGCCTTTTACGGCATCCCCCATAATTATTTATCTATGCTCGCTGAGTCAGCGGCACTCCCTGCCGGGTTTTAGCCTGTCCTGCCGTACCGCAGCCTTCTGTATGTCCAAAGCAGCTGATAATAAATATAAAATCGAAGCGGTGATCTCATCTGGAGAGCGATCAGTTTTTTCTCCTCCGGATCTGTTCTTTCCTTATAATACGGATTTTGCTGAAAATCCGGGAAGGTCTGCTCCATCTCCCGGGCCAGCCGGGAAAGAAATGCGTATTTCCCCTTTTCCTTGAGATCTCTCATCCCGGAAAACAATGTATTGATATAAAAAAGCTGCGTAAACGAAAATTCCAGTTCATTGCGGTATTTTTCATAATAACCGTATTTTTGTGCTTCCCGAAGCATGATCCGTCCGGCTTGTGTTCTGTCTGCCAGCCGCCGAAGTGTAACCGTATGCACCGTCGATGCCTCATGCTGATAATAATAGTACAATGGCTCCGGGATATATTCAAAATGTTTCGCGCGAAGCATCCAGGTTCCGGCTAACGCGTTGTCCTCATAAAAAATATCCTCCGGAAACCGACTTTCGCAGCCGTAAATGATTTCCCTCCGGTATATTTTAACGACCAGTGAACCGTGATCGATCAGGAGTGAACGATATTTTTCTTCCGTCAGCGGCCCGGTCTGACAAAGCCGGTTGTTCGGGATCCGCTTTCCGGGCTTCATACTGTGTTCAGCGGTCAGACCATAGTCACACCCCACCATGTCCGCGCCTGTTTTCTCCGCCAGACTCAGGAGCCTTTCGTAATATTCCTCCGTAACCCAATCATCCGAATCAATAAATCCGATCCATTCTCCTTCCGCTTCCTGAAGACCGAGGTTTTTGGCGCCGCCCTGATGTCGGTTCCGGTCAGTCTGAAAAACCCGGACCTTTTCAGGATACCTGTCCCGATAGCTTTGCAGCAGCAAAAGGCTGTCGTCCGAGGAGCAGTCATCCACCGCAATGACCTCATAGTCGGAGATCGTCTGATGAATCAGGCTGTCCATACAGTATTCCAGCTTTCCGTCAGCTGCCATATTATATACGGGTACAATAATGCTGAGCTTCAACAGAGCCTCCCTGATTTCGCCTTGGGCCTCCGGAGGGCCCTGTCATGCCATATAGCCGAGTAGGAGGGGATCTTCCCCTCCTACCCTATTCGTTTCATGCCTTTTTCAGTCACTTTCATCCCGGATATTCCGGCCGGAATGATACAGCTTCCCGCAGTCAGTCATCTGCTGTAATACCGCAGGATCCTCCGAACAGCCCGGATCACATCCTCCTGATCCTGATCACTCATCGCATAATAAAGAGGGATCGTCAGAATCTCTTCATAAAGCTTCTCTGCATTCGGACAGATGCCCCGCCGGTATCCCAGTGCCTCGTAATGCGGGAAATAATAAACCGGAATGTAATGCACATTGCAGATAATATTTTCCGCGGCCATGGCCTCATACAGCTCTCGTCGTCCGATCCGGAGCTTCTCCGGTACAATTCTCAGAATATACAGATGGCGTACAGTATCCGATCCCGGCGTTTCTTTCTGTATAAACAGCCCGGGTTCATCGCAAAACGCCTCATCATATCTGCGGACCAGTTCTTTCTTTCGCCTTGCAAAGCTCTCCAGCTTATTCAACTGGCTCTCGATTAAGGCTGCCTGGAGATCGGTAATCCGATAATTATAGCCCAGCTCCAGCTGCTCATAATACCAGGGTCCGTCCGATCCGTGCTCTAACAGAGAGGCATCCCGGGTGATTCCGTGGCTTCGATACAGAAGCAGCTTTTGATAAAGCTGCTCATCATCGGTCGTGACCGCACCGCCTTCTCCGCCGGCGATCGTTTTGACCGGATGGAAGCTGAAGGTTGTCATGTCCGCGATCGACCCGTTTGATCGGCCTTTATACTTCGTTCCGATCACATGCGCCCCGTCCTCTATATAGGTAAATCCGTATTTTTGCTTCAGTGCCAGCAGCTGCTCATGCGGAACCGACTGTCCTCCGAAATCCACTGCCACAACCGCGCGTGTCCTGTCGGTGATCTTGCGTTCTACATCCGCCGGGTCGATCTGATAAGTTTCCGGATCAATATCCGCAAAGACAGGCTTTGCTCCCGTATATAAAGCGCAGTTTGCGGAAGCCGCAAAAGTGATCGGCGTCGTAATCAGCTCATCGCCTTCCTTCAGTCCCGCTGCCAGACAGGCGATATGAAGAGCTGCTGTTCCGCTGCTGCACAGGACCGCATATTTTGCACCGGTAACCTCGCAAAGCTTTTTCTCCGCGGACGCGATGGCCGGACCGCAGGTAAGATAGTCGCTTTTCAGAACCTTTACAACCGCGTCAATGTCTTCCTGATCGATGTACTGATGGGCATAATATATTTTGTTTTTCCTGACGGGAGTTCCGCCGCAGATCGCGGGGAGCTCTGTTTCCGGTATCCTGGCCCCCATAGTTTCCTTTCTCAGCTGATCTTAACCGTTTTTAAAAGCCCCCGGATCTGTTCCACACTGAGCCATTCCTTATTATTTCCGGAAGAGTAGGCAAAGCCCTCTTCCACCTTCCGTCCGGACAGATCGGGCACCTGCCGCTCATTGAACGTGATCTGCGGATAAACTATATAATGCTTATCATATTCGTAGGTCGTGGAAGAATCCTCTGTCGTCACCATAATCTCATGCAGCTTCTCGCCGGGCCGGATACCGACCTCGCGGGTCGTACAGCCGGGCAGCATGGCCTCCGCCAGGTCCTTTACATAGAAGGAAGGGATCTTACTGATAAAGGTTTCTCCGCCTTTCGCCTCGGCAAGTGCCTTGATCACCAGCTGTACCCCCTCTTCCAGACTGATCCAGAAACGGGTCATCCGATAATCCGTAATCGGCAATTCCGTGACCCCCTGGTCGATCAGGCTCCGGAAAAACGGAATGACCGAGCCCCGGCTGCCCGCCACATTGCCGTACCGGACGATCGAAAAGCTGATGTCCTTCGAGCCCGCATAGGCATTGGCCGCTATAAAAAGCTTATCGGAGACAAGCTTTGTTCCGCCGTACAGGTTGACCGGGTTGACCGCCTTATCCGTAGAAAGGGCCACAACCTTCTTCACTCCGCGGTCCAGACAGGCATCGATCACATTCTGCGCGCCGTCTATATTGGTCTTTATAGCTTCCGCCGGATTATATTCACAGGCAGGCACCTGCTTGAGGGCCGCGGCATGAACCACGTAATCCACTCCCTCCAGGGCTCTTTTGAGTCTTTCCTTATCCCGGACGTCGCCGATAAAATAGCGCAGCTTTTTCTGATGCTTCGCAAAGAATTCATCATTGGACATGACGAACTGCTTAAACTCATCTCTGGAGTAGATGATAAGCTTTCTGGGCTCGTAGTGCTCCAGCACAAACCGGGTAAAACATTTTCCGAAAGAACCGGTACCGCCGGTGATCAGAATCGTTTTATCATTCAACAAACTGCTGTAATCTGCCATATAGCAAACAATATCCTTTCCCGAGTGTTTCAGATTTCCTTCCGGGCATAAAGCTCCGTATGCCTCTCAAAGCATTCCAGGATCTTCTGATAAGTCTCCTCATCAATATCATGCTCGATCTTGCAGGCCTCTTCCTCTGCCTTTGCGGGGTCCACCCCTATTTTTTCCAGGATCTCCTGCAGCAGGCGGTGCCGGCTGTAGATCTTTTCCGCAATTTCCCTGCCGCTGTCCTTTAACGTGATATACCCGTTCCCGTCCATGTCGATATAGCCGTTCTCCCGGAGCTTCTTCATCGCGATACTGATGCTTGGCTTGGAGTAATTCATTTTATTGACGATATCGATGGAACGTACTGTTCCGAGCTGTTTCCCCAGGATCAGAATGGCCTCCAGGTAGTCTTCCGCAGACTCATGAATATTCACGTTTTACCTCCCACACTTTTACTCCGGCAGTAATAAATTCCTGCTGCCGTATGATTTATTTGAATTCCAGCACCAGTCCTCCATAGGCCGGAAGATCAAATTCCAGATAATGAGGCTTGTAATCACACAGCCCTTCCTTTGCCTTCATGGAGCCGGGCACCTGTGTATAGCCAAAGCCGCCGTATTTGGGATCCTCACTGTTCAGCAGCACCTTGTAGGTTCCCTTATCCGGAACACCGATCCGATATCCTTCGTATTTCACAGGCGTCATGTTCAGTACGAACAGAAGCTTTCGTTCATCGGTCGGACTCTTTCGGAAGAAACTGTAGATGCTTCTTTCCTTATCGTCGGCATTGATCCACTCAAAACCGCCCCAGCTGTTGTCGATTTCATGCATACAGGGATATTTTTTATAGATCTTCAGCAGCTCCGATACATATTTGAGCATTCCGCTGTTCAGCGGCTTTTCCAGAAGAAACCAGTCCAACTCCCTGGCTTCGCTCCACTCTCTTTCCTGTCCGAATTCCTGACCCATGAAGAGCAGCTTCTTGCCGCAGTGCCCCATCATGAAGGTATAACCCAGGCGGAGATTCGCGTACTTATCGATCTCATAACCGGGCATTTTGTTGACCATGGAGCACTTCAGATGCACTACTTCGTCATGGGAAAGCGGCAGAATGTAGTTCTCGGATTCATTATAGGACATGGCAAAGGTCAGCCCGTAATGGTTACCGGCCCGCATAATAGGATCCAGCTTCATATATTCACAGAAGTCATGCATCCAGCCCATATTCCACTTGAAGGAAAATCCCAGTCCGTTTTCCTCCACAGGCGCTGTAATATGCGGCCATGCCGTGGATTCCTCGGCCACCGTCAGGAAGCCCGGATAAGCGCCGCGCACAACGGAATTCAGATGCTTGAAAAATTCAACGGCATCCAGATTTTCATGTCCGCCGTATTTATTGGGGACCCACTGGCCCTCGGTCTTGCCGTAATCCAGATACAGCATGGAGGCCACAGCGTCCACCCGGATACCGTCAATATGGTATTCACGGATCCAGTAAAGGACATTGGCAATCAGGAAATTCTTGACCTCTGTCTTGCCCAGGTTGAAGATCTTGGTGCCCCAGTCGGGATGCTCACCCTTTCTCGGATCCGGATCCTCATAGATGCACTGTCCGTCAAATCTGGCAAGTCCGTGCGCATCCGGGCAGAAATGAGCCGGAACCCAGTCCAGAATCACACCGATACCATTCCGATGCAGCAGATCGATCAGATACATAAAGTCCTTCGGTGTCCCGTAGCGGGAGGTCGGCGCGTAATAGCCGGTGACCTGATAACCCCAGGAGCCGTCAAAAGGGTGCTCCAGAATGCCCATCAGCTCCACATGAGTAAAGGGGACCTCTTTCAGATAGCCGACCAGTCGATCCGCAAATTCACGGTAATTATAAAAGCCATCCTCCCCGTTCGGGTGCTTCATCCAGGAACCCACATGGCACTCATAAATGGAAATAGCTTCTTTATTATTGTCCTTTGCGGCCTGAGCCTTCTGCCATTTTGCATCCTTCCATTCAAAACCGGAAAGATCCACCGTTCTGGAAGCGGTACCCGGGCGGAGCTCTGCGCTGCAGGCATAAGGATCCGCCTTATAAAGTCTTTCGCCCTCCGGTGTAACGATCAGGTACTTATACAGTTCCCCTTCTCCGACACCGGGAATGAAGATCGTATGAATCCCGCCGTCATTGATTTTGCTCATACGATGCTGCCCTTCATTCCAGCCGTTAAAGGTTCCGATTACATAGACCTCTGCCGCATTCGGGGCCCATACAGCAAAAAACATGCCCTTTTCGCCGTTTTCCACAGAGAGGTGCGCACCCAGCTTTTTGTAGATATCATAATGTGTTCCCTGCGCAAACAGATAGCAGTCATCCTCGGAAATAAAAACCTTCTGCTCTGCAGGCTCCGTGCTGACCTTTGTCTTTTTCGCTGCTGCCATATTTCCTCCTTCGTATGAACATGAATGCTGATTAATAATGGGTGAAATCCTTTTCGTGCAGGATCACCATATCCTCATTGTCATATCTCTTACGGGTAATAATATCCATCAGGTGCGCGGGACTCTTTTTGCTGGCGTAGCCGATCGCCTCATCCACGATATCCCGAACTTCCTCCACTGTTACCTGGTGATCGATCGTCTGAGAGGCGGCGATTCTGGTGTGAAGTGCCAGTGCGCCGTAGGAATCAATGCTGTAATCCTGGCTTCTGGCATAATTTCTGGCATATTCCACCAACGCGTTGCCGTCCAATGCAGCGAGATCCACACGCACGTTAAAATATTTCCGGATCGAAGGATTGATCTCCAGGAAATGGTCAATATTGCGCTTCCGGTCCACCAGCACAAGAATCAGTCCACGGCCCTCCTTTTCCAACTCTCTGGTCAGGATCTCGATCGTATCCTCTCTCATCGTGGAAGCATCCTCAATGATCAGAGCCCCGTTTTCCAGTGCGGAAAGTGCTTTTCCGATATCCTTGCGGTTAATAACTGTTCCCGTTACCTTTGCGACTTTTCCGGAAAAATTGGAATCAATATCCCGGATCTCCCGCAGCAGGCCCTTTGCGGTCTGCAGGCTGGTTTTTGCATCGGAGCCCGTCAAAATCAGATTGCCGGTGCAAGATGCCAGGCTGATCTGGTCTTTTGCCTCCCGGATCTGCTTCCGGTTTTCTTCAATGCTGATGCCCGGTCCATAAAGAACCTTCTCCCGCTCCGTTTCCTCCGGAAGTCCGGATGCTTCTTCGCCTTCCCCTTCCGGGCGGGTACCTTCCTGCTTTCTGCCCGTTTCAACGGGCTCATATTCTTCCCGGAACGGTTCTTCGGAAGCCATCCGCCCGTTTCTGCGGCTCCGGACAGGCAGCTGTTCATAACCGCCTTCCTCCTCTTCCCGATCCAGTTCCTCCTGCAATGTCCGATTAAGCTCTGCCGTTTCGGACAGTACCTCCTCCGTGTCAGTATCTTCCGGTTCCGCTTCTTCATAAGCAGGTTCGTCCGCCTCTTCGTATTCCTCCGCGGTGTCCTCTTCCTTCACATATTCCGGCTCTGTTTCTGAGTATTCGTTCCTGTATCCGCGAGGCTCCTCTTCTATAAGCTCTGCCTCGCCGGGGCCGATGGGTTCTTCCTCGTATGCGGGTTCCTCCTCATATGCAGGCTCTTCCTCGTATACAGGCTCTTCCTCTGCCTCCTGTGCGGGAGAGGCAGATTCCGGCTGCTTTTCTTCCGCAGGCTCTTCCCAGATTCTGGCCTCGCTGGCTTTATACTCCGGATCCTCATCCTCCTCATCCTGCAACGGAGCAAGGATCTCCTCCTCCGTTCTGCGGGAAAGCTCATCTTCGTCCTCTTCATCCATACTGCCGTAATCAGAGTATCTGCGAAGCTCCTCTTCATACGCAGCCAGCGTCGCGGTTGCGCTCAGGTTTTCCATGACCGGCTTTCTGGGAGCGGCTTTTTCGGGTGGTTGCTTCTCTTCTGCCGTTTTGGAGGCTTTTCCTGCGGATTCGTCCGCTGAGGTTTTTGCAGGTGTCTTAACCTGCGAGCTTCCTGCAGGGTCCTTCAATCCATTATTATTGGTATTCCCCGGTGCATAAGCCGGTTTTTCCTCAATATGCCTGAGTCCGTCCGCATGCGCGACAGCTGAAGGTGTGCCTTCGCTGCGCGCAGCCTCCCGCTGAACCTCCGCCGCGCTCCACAGGCGTGTTGCGGCATGCTCTACCACCAGAGAATCTCTGTGATCCTCCGCTGCGGAATTACGCTGCTCCGTCCCTGCCGGAATGACCCGCTGCTCCTTCTGCTCTTCCCAGGCCAGTGCCTCTTCAATATCTTCCAGCGCTCCCTGTTTGGAACTCTCCTCAAAATCACTCAGCAAAGGTCCGGTATCCTGTTTGAATTTCTGAAGTGTCGCTTCAGCATTTCTGGAAGCGGTATTTTTCCGAATCTGCTCCCATTCGGACATGACCTGCTTTAAATCAATCTGCCCGGTGATCTGTTTATCCTGAACGGGAGTCTCTTCGAAGGACATGGTGATCTGTCCGTCTGTCTCCTGAATCGTATGCGCTTCAAAATCAGCTCCGCTGATATCCCGGACGCCCTGAGCTACTGCTGCCTGCAGCTCTGTCGTGCTGAAAGCTGCCTCGTCGATCGGCCTGTGGCCCTCCGCTTTCCTGTCTTCAGACAGTCTTTCTTCTTTCCGATCGGAAGGATCTGCTTCTTCCGCTTCTTCCGCCACGGCTTCTGCCTCGAATGTGTCCGCAGCCTCCGGCCGTCCCTCACGCTTTACAGGCATTTCTTCCGGCGTGTTCTCCGGCTCCTGCAGGCTGTCCTCCGACTCTCCGTCATGCGTATAGTCTTCCTCCGGATATGACTCATCCCCGGGCTCCTGTGCGTATTCGTCATCCGCATACTCTTCTTCCCTGTATGGAGCATCACTGCGGACCTCATCCTCATAATATCTTTCGGAGCGGCCGCCGCGTTCCTGTCCGTAATCTTCTTCCGGATACTGAGCATCCGCATAGGCCTCATCGGCATAAGCATCATCCGTGTAAGCCTCCCGGTCCTCATAGTTCTCTTCCGGGTAGTCTCCATCGGCATAACCCATACGGGCATCATAAGCTTCCTGCGCCGCTCTGGCTTCGCGTTCAGCAGCCTCCGCTTCCTCAGCCTCCCGTCTGGCCTGCTCCTGTGCAGCCTGAACCTGAGCCGTATAAGCCTGGTATTTCCGTTCCTGCTCCTCTGTCAGCGCTGTCAGCAGCCGTTTCAGCGACAGTGCCTGAAAAACATATTTCCCGCTTCCGAAAAATGCAATAATCTCATCGCACAGAGAAATACATTTTGCATCCTGCTCTGTCTGGTAATACAGAGAAGCCAGCTCGTATTCCCACTTCTCACGATGATCAATGGTATGGAGCTTTTCCAGGGCGGAGATCATGCCGTCCACGCCGAGCTTATTGGCCTTCAGGATCTTGTAATTCAGAATATATCTGCCGGGATCGTTCGGCGCCTGACGTACATATTCATTGTAAAACTGCAGCGCGCGGACAGGCTCCTCCAGCCGAATCTCCAGCTCGCACAGAGAGTACAGAATTGACAGATTGCCGGGCTGCCGCTCATAGGCCTGAAGCAGGACATCACGGCTTTCTCCGTATCTTCCGTTGATCTTATAGACATCGCTTACCTTACAGAGCGTTGTAACGTTTCGTACCTTAGTCCAGTCTACAGTATCCGCAACCTCCGCGGCCTCATCATAGATCCCGTCAGCGATCAATCCGTTGATCTCATTCAGCCGCATTTCAAATTCATATTTATCCAAAGCAGAAAGACCTCTTTTTTATGCTTAAATTTCCAGACAAAATATCAATTTAGTTTAGCATAAGCCCTAATGTATGTCAAAATTGTTACGGTACGGAAACCGTTCCGCAGGCAGCCCATTTCTGCCGGATCAGCAGAGAAAGACGTGCAAACTGTTCCAGTGAAAGTGCTTCCCCCCGGACGGCAGCGGGAAGATCCATCTCCTCCAGCGCCTCCGCAATCAGTTCCCTGGACAGTGCTTTTCCCTCATAACAGAATCCGTGGGCCGCCGCATTGGCAAGCGTTTTTCTTCTCTGGTTAAAGGCCGCGCGGATCAAGGCGAACATCAGACCTTCATCCGCTTCTACAGGCGGATGCTCATGTGCCTTCAGATGGAGGACACTGCTGTCAACATTGGGGTGCGGAATAAAGCTGCGGGGCGGTACATGGACAGCAACCTCCGGTTCAGCATAATACTGAACTGCCAGAGAGATCGCGCCGCACTCGCTGTCTCCTGCCTTTGCGCAGATCCGCTGTGCCACTTCTTTCTGAACCATGACCGTAATACTTTCAAAACAGCCTCTGATTTCCAGAAGCTTTAAAAGAATCGGCGTTGTGACATAATACGGAAGATTTGCAACCACCTTCATGGGTCTTCCGCCGTTATATTCCTCTGTTACTGCCTTCAGGTCCGTTTTCAGAACGTCTCCCCAAAGGATCGTAACGTTTTCACAGCCCGCCAGCGTCTCTGCCAGAACCGGTCTCAGGCTTTCATCGATCTCCACACAAATGACCTTGCCCGCCGCTTCGGAGAGCAGCTGCGTCATGCTTCCGATTCCGGGCCCGATCTCCAGAACAGTATCCTCCTTCGTGATCCCGGCCGTACGGACGATCGAACGGACAATATTAGCATCGATCAGAAAATTCTGACCGTATTTTTTTCTTGCCCGGATCCCGAATTTGTCCAGGACCTCCAATGTTCCCCCCGGGCTGGCCAGCATTGCACTCATCTCTCTGCATTTCTCCTTATCTGATACCGAACATTTAGTTAAAGTGTCAAGGTAAAACCTGACCTGCGCTGACACAAAGTTCTTTCTTCCGACAGCCTGCTCCCGCCGTTTCACAGCCGGTACAGTTTCTCCGCATTCCGCTCCGTGACGGTAACGACTTCTTCCTCCGGAATTTCCTTCAGCGCCGCGATCTCCGCAATCACCAGGGGCAGATTGCCGGAGTGATTCCGCTCTCCCCGATGCGGGGCCGGTGAAAGATACGGGCAGTCTGTTTCCAGCACAATCCTTTCCAGAGGTATCGCCTGAACGACTTCCTTGAGCTTCCGGCCGTTTTTGTAGGTCACTACGCCACCCACACCGATATAAAAGCCCATCCGGACGGCATCAAGTGCCAGCTCCCGGCTGTAGGAAAAGCAATGGATCACTCCGCCCTCCAGGCTGTCCGCGAATTCCCGGAGGATCTCATAGGTATCCTCCGCCGCGTCTCTGGAATGAATAATCACCGGAGCCTTTTCCCGCGCGGCAAGCTCCAGCTGTTTCCGGAACCAATATTGCTGAAGTTCCCTTTCCGGCTCGTCATAATGATAATCCAGCCCGATCTCTCCGACAGCCACCGTTTTCTCCAGCCGGAGCTTCCGGCGGATCGCTTCCAGCGTTTCCTCTGTCATCAGGGCACAGTCCTCCGGGTGAATACCGACAGCTGCATAACAAAAGGAATAACGCTCTGCCAGCTCCGTCACCTCATCCAGGCTTCGGATATCAGCAGCCACATTGACGATCCGTCCGATCCCTCTGTCCTTCATCCCGGTAAGAAGTTCCTCCCGGTCCTCCTCAAAAGCACTGTCATTATAATGCGCATGTGTATCAAAGATCATGTTCTTTCGATCCTTTCGCCGGTATCCTCATCTGTTTCTTTCAATCACCAGCGCCTGGTAGGCCTTCAGCACGATCCGTCCGTTTCCGTCCGTCTCACTCAGATCCTCCAGATTGTCCAGAAGGATCTCTCCTGCTGCTTCTTTTGCGGGGATCTCACAGGCTTTGTTCGAGAAATTGACAATCACTCTTACCGTCTGACCGTTTTCACCGGTTCTGTCATAGGCAAACAGCTGCTCCGAGTCTTCAAAGAGCTGCTGCAGTTTTCCGTATACCAGTGCTTCCTTCCGGCTCTCTTCGTTCCGCAGAGCAATCATCCTGCGGTAGTGCTTCAGGGGAGAGTGTTCCGCTTCTTCCTGCGCTTTCACATTGATCTTACTGCAAAGCGGATTGACCTTCAGCCAGGGAGTCCCCAAGGTAAAACCGGCCTCCGTTTCATCGGTCCACTGCATGGGAGTTCTTGCATTATCCCGCGCATAGGTATAGCAGATCTGCAGTGCCTCTTTTTTGGAACAGCCCCGGTCCAGCGCGATATAGTAGTCATTGATCGTCGAAAGATCATCATATTCGGAGACATCCTCCATGACGATATTGCGCATACCCAGTTCCTCTCCCTGAAAAATAAAAGGAATTCCATACAGGAAGAAATAAGCTGTCCCGAGCGCGGTCACGCTTTCATACCCGTAATCTTCTTCCGGAATGCAGCGGGAAGCCGCCCTGGGCTGATCATGATTTTCCAGCGCCATCGCCGGATATGCCATCTGCTGCATATAGGCCTGGGAAGCAAAAACCTGCCTTTTCCAGTCGGAACAGGAAAAAGGCGCCCAGTCGATCCAGTGCGGTCCTCTGGCCACCATGTAAAACTGCTCCAGGTCAAACATCGTGGAAAAATAGCCATCCGGCCCCACATATGCCCGGATGCTTTCAGGTGAAAAATCTGTTACCTCGCCGACCGTAAAAGCATCGTGCGGAATAAAACATCTTTCTTTCAATTCATTCAGAAATTCTCCGATTCCTTTCGCGTGGTCAACCGCTTTCATTACAGAAGCCATACCGTCCGGGCCATCCGCCGGATAATCCTGCCAGGTCAGATCTTTCTTGATATTGCAGATCGCGTCGATCCGGAAACCGCCGATTCCCTGATCCAGCCACCAGTTGACCATCTGATAGATTTCTTCCCGAAGTTCCGGGTTTTCCCAGTTCAGATCCGGCTGCTCTTTCGCGTAGGTATGATAATAAAAGAGATTTTCCCGGCCGGGGATCTTTTCCCAGGTACTTCCGCCGAACACAGCTCTCCAGTTATTGGGGGCTTTCCCGTCTTTTCCTTCTTTAATATAGAAATATCTCCCGTATTTTCCGAACGGATCCTTCATAGCCTCCCGGAACCAACGGTGCTGTGAAGAGCAGTGATTGACCACCAAATCCATCAGGATCGTAATATCTCTCTTCCCGGCCTCCCGCAGAAGCTCCTTCATATCCTCCATATCACCGAAGATCGGATTGATCGCGTAGTAATCCGAAATATCATAGCCCTGATCCACCATGGGAGAAGCATAGATCGGGCTGAGCCATAAAATCCCGATCCCCAGCTTCTGAAGATAATCCAGCTTCCGGATGATTCCCTGCAGGTCCCCGATGCCGTCTCCGTTTGAATCCATGAAGCTTTTCGGATAAATCTGATAAGCCGTTTTTTCTTTCCAGTTCATTTAAGATTCTTCCTTTCTTCCGCGGCTTTGATCAACCGGCCTGTCTGATCTTATTTCCTGCTGTAATGCAACGCGGCTCATATCCATTCATAATTTCCGCCGGTCACAGCCAGACTGAGCAGCTGATCATATTTTTCGACTTCATCCTCTCCCTGAATCACCAGGATCCGTTTTGCTGTTTCCGTCGCCTGCGGCAGCTCCTCATCCGGTCCCAATTCCATATCCGGTTCCTCCCCGCAATATGGGCAGATCATCGAAGGTCCCGTCTGCACATGCAGGAATCGGGTTCCGCACTCCGTACATTCATAAAATCCACATTTTTGTGTTCCGTCCGGAACATAATACATGGCTGTTCTCCTCTCATCCTGAAAAATATCTGAAATTCAGACAGATCAGATATTACATAATTATATTCAGTATATTCTCTTTCTTTTTCAAGTAAACAAAAAAACTTCGGAAAAACAGAAAGCATTTCTGTCGTCGCCGCGGAACAGTAAACAGTATTCCGCAGAATTTTTTTACAAAAACAGCTTGCCAAATAAAAAACAGTAGTCTATAATAGCTTTTGTCGTTGGACAGGAAAATGAATATGCGCCTTTAGCTCAGCTGGTAGAGCACCTGACTCTTAATCAGGGTGTCCAGGGTTCGAGTCCCTGAAGGCGCATCGGAAAGCACTGTTTTGCAGGAATCTGCGGGGCGGTGTTTTCTTTTTGTTTTTTTAAAATCAACAAGGCGGCGGTCTTAAAACCGCCGCCCCTGTTTTCTGTAATTGAAATATGGAATCGACAGCGTTTCCGTTCACCGGCAGCTCTGTCGACCTGCTTTTGCTTTAAAGCTTGAAAATTGTGCTGAGGAGACCTCTGCCCAGGCTGGCTCCCAGATTCCCTCCCAGTGTCTTGCCGAAGGTTCCGAACTGACTGCCGACCGATTTGCCGACTTCCCTGCCGACCGTTCCGGCCACGCTGCTTCCGACGGATTTTGCCACCCTCTTTTTCTGAGCCGCTGCTTTTTCCGCTTCCTTTGCCGCCGCTTTAGCCTCCGCAGCTTCCGCCTTTTCCTTTGCTTTAGCCTCAGCAACCGCTGCTTTTTCCGCTGCTTTTGCTTCCGCAGCCGCGGCCTTCTCCGCTTCTTTTGCCGCCGCAGCCTCTTCTTTGGCCTTTTCCGCCGCAGCCGCATCCTCCAGGCCCTTTCTCTTCAGAAATTCATAGGCTGATTCCGGATCAACGGCATTGGCATATTTACTGTACAGGAGACTTCCCTTAATGCTGCTTTCCCGTTCCTCCTGTGTAATTGCTCCGAAAGCACATTCCGGCGGAAGGATGTTGACCTTCTGTGCAATACCGGGTATGCCGTCCTCATCCAGCAGAGACACAACCGCTTCACCGGTTCCCAGCGCCATCAGGGTTTCATAAGTATTAAAAGCCGGATTACTGCGCAGAGCCTCCGCGGCCGCCTTGACTGCCTTCTGATCCGCAGGCGTATAGGCGCGAAGCGCATGCTCGATCTTGTTGCCCAACTGCGCGAGTACACCATCCGGAATATCTCTGGGATTCTGAGTGCAGAAATATACGCCTACTCCCTTGGAACGAATCAGCTTGACAACCTGCTCGATCTTCTCCAGGAGGCTCTTTGAGGCATCCTTAAAAAGAAGGTGTGCCTCGTCAAAGAAGAATACCATCTTGGGCTTCTCCAGATCGCCGACCTCCGGCAATGTCTCAAACAGTTCCGACAGCAGCCAGAGCAGGAAGGTGGAATAAAGACGCGGGCTGTTGATCAGGCTCTCGGAATCCAGAACAGTGATCATGCCCTTTCCATCGCTGCCCAGCGAAAACCAGTCCGAAATATTCAGGGCCGTTTCGCCGAAGAAGGTCTCCCCGCCGTCGATCTCGAGTGCGACAACAGACCGCAGGATCGCAGCAATGGAATTCGGACTCATTTTGCCGTATTCCGCTTCGAATTCCTTATGATTTTCGGAAACATAATTGAGCATAGCCTTCAGATCCTTGGTGTCGATCAGAAGCAGTTCCTTATCATCCGCGATCTTGAATACGATCGAAAGGATATTGCTCTGAAGATCATTCAGATCCAGAATACGGGACAGCAGCAGCGGTCCCATTTCCGTGATCGTGGTTCTGAGCTGAATACCGTTTTTGCCGTAAATATCCCAGAAAGTCACCGGGCAGCCCTGATAGGAGAAGCCGGCATCCGCCAGCCCGAAGCGGGAGATCCGCTCCTGCATGTCCGTACTGTCGCTTCCGGCCTTCATAATGGAAGCGATATCGCCCTTCACATCTGCCATAAATACCGGCACGCCCATGGCACTGAAGGATTCAGCCAACACCTTCAGGGTAACCGTCTTGCCGGTACCGGTCGCGCCCGCAACCAGTCCGTGACGATTGGCCATGCCGGGCAGAAGGCAGATCTTTTCACCGCCATCTGTACTGGCAAACCAGAGTTTTTCTTCGTTAATCATAGCAACCTCCCTCTTGAACTCCATATTTTCACGGCCGCCTCTGACCGAAAGCCGCCATATATTTTCTGCCTTTAACAGCTTTCGATTATCCGGGGAGCTGACAGGGAGCCGCGCCGCATTCATCCGAGCCGGCGGCCACCGCCTTTTCATTATCTCCCAGCTTTTCCACCATTTCCCGCATGGTACGCCAGCCCAGAGAAGCACATTTGACCCGTGCCGGCATATGGGAGATATCCTGCAGAGCCGCGGCTTCATCCAGTTCCTCGATCTCTTCCTCCGAGGAAGTCCCCTGGATCATACCCATAAAAATCCTGCAGAGCCGGAGTGCTTCATCTCTGGGTCTGTCCAGGATCAGGTCGATCATCATGTCGGCGGAAGCCTGAGAGATTGCACAGCCGCTTCCGTTGAACGCGGCATCCGTAATAATACCGTCCGTCAGCTTCAGCTGAAGATTGATATCATCTCCGCAGCTGGGATTGACCCCGTTCAGCACCATTGTGGGATTCTCCAGATTCTTTTTGTGTGACGGGTGCAGATTATGTTCGTTGACGATCTCTCTGTAAAGTGATTTAAGCTCCATATCCCAACCATCCTCTTACTTTTTCAAGGGCATCCGCGAAACGTTCCACCTCTTCCTCCGTATTATAAAAGTAAAGGCTGGCCCGGGCAGTGGATCCGACACCCAGATACTGCATCAACGGCTGAGCGCAGTGGTGTCCGGCACGGATACCGATATTTTCGCTGTCCAGCACACTGGAAACATCGTGCGGATGGCAGCCTTCAATATTAAAGGTCACGATTCCGCAATGACGCGCGGGATCTTCCGATCCGTAGATCGTAATATATGGATTGCGCTTCATCCGTTCCATCAGCTGAGCTGTCAGTTTTTCTTCGATTGCCATCATATTTTCGAAGCCGACTTCCTGAATATAGCGGATCGCCGCAGCCAGCCCGACAGCCCCGCCGGCATTAACCGTTCCGGCTTCAAATTTAGCCGGAAGCTCCGCGTATGTGGCAGAGTCCCGGGTCACGTATTCGATCATCTCCCCTCCGGTCAGAAACGGAGGCATTTTTTCCAGAAGCTCTTTTCTGCCGTACAGGACACCGATTCCGAAAGGAGCCAGCATTTTATGACCGGAAAAAGCGAAGAAATCCGCGCCGAGCTCCTGAACATTAACCGGCATATGCGGGGTGCTCTGCGCTCCGTCTACGACCACGACCGCGCCCTTTTCATGTGCCAACTCCGCAATTCTCTTTACCGGATTCGTAACGCCCAGTACATTGGAAACATGACCGACCGCTGCCAGTCTGGTCCTGTCTGTAATCTTGGAGCGAAGCTCTTCCTCCGTGATCGTTCCATCCTTTTCAGGCTCAAGAAAGACCAGGCGGGCTCCGGTTTTCCGGGCCACCATCTGCCAGGGAAGCAGATTGCTGTGATGTTCCATCACTGTGACAACGATCTCATCCCCTTCATGCAGATACTCACATCCGTAGGAATATGCCGCCAGATTCAGCGCTTCTGTCGTATTCCGGGTGAAAATAATCTCACAGTCCTCAGCCGCGCCGATAAACTGCGCAGTGAGATGCCGCGCCTCTTCATACTGCTGCGTTGCCTCTACGCTCCAGCGGTACAGGCCTCTTAAGGGATTGGCATTGCAGGTATCATTCAGCTGCCGCACCGCTTCCATAACCTGAACCGGCCGCTGACTGGTGGCCGCATTATCAAAATATATAACATCACTTTCCCGGAAAATGGGAAAGTCCTGACGATACTGATTCATTTCTGCTCCTGATATTTGTTTCAACAGCTGATCTTCCGTTCTATATACTCCGAGATCTGTTTCCGAAGTACTTCATCCGGAATTTCTCTGCTGACAGCCTCCAGCCGCGCACGGATCATGATCCGCGCCGCTTCCTTTTCGTCAATTCCCCGTGAAGCCATATAAAACAGAATACTTTCATCCAGTCTTCCGATTGTGGCCCCGTGCGCTCCTTCCACGTCCTCCTCCTCACAGAGAATGACCGGAAGTGTCCTGTTCGCTGCCTTCTCACCCAGCAGCAGAACATTTTCGATCTCATCCCCCACGGAACCGGAAGAACCGTTCCGGAAATCGATCGTTCCCTTAAAGCATTTGGCCGCCATATCCTCCAGTACACCGTCGAAGCTCATGTGGCAGGAGGTCTTCCGGCCGCGCTGGACGATATTATAATTCATATCCAGCTTCTGACTTCCGGTACCCATATAACCGTTCAGAACCTTCAAAGCGGCGCCTTCTTCCATCAGCTCCACCGCGCTGCCGACATAATTTTCGCTGCCGCCGAGTTCCACCGGAATACAGACCAGCTCGGAATTTTCCCTCTGGCTCACACCCAGGTCATTCATACTGACCATATTGTTTCCAAGCAGCTGGATCCGGGCCAGTGTGAGCTTAGCACCGGGTTCCATCAGGATCCGCATCATAAAAGCGGCACTTCCTCTGCAGTCCCCTTCCGAAGTTTCATTCAGAAGGACCGTTGCCGAAGCATTTTCCCGGATGTGGATCAGCAGCTGCTCCCCGCTGTTTTCATTTCCGGGGAAATGACAGTCGATCCGGATATTTTCCGCAGGGCGAGTCCCTGCCGGAACGGTCAGAAGGTGCACTGGCACGTTTTCCTGTTCCATGGCCTTCTGAAATTCCGCGCCCAGGCCGGTAGCAAAACGCTGAGCATGATAGACCGGAGCCTTCCCGGCGATGTATTTTTCCGGTTCCTGCACTCCGGCATATTTTTCAAGATATTCGGCCGCCTGCTTTGCAGTGATGTCCTGATAGACAGCAGGCTCTGCGCAACTTACCTTCACCGCGGCCTTTGCAGTCATCCGCAGCCATTCCGGATCCACCGCGGCTTCATTCATTCGAAGCCGGTTCCAGGTCAGGGAAGGAAGATGTCCTATGGCCATTTTCTTTTCCATTTACATTCCCTCCATTTCCAGCCGGATCAGATTGTTCATCTCCGCAGCATACTCCAGCGGAAGTTCCTTGCTGACAGGGCTGGCGAACCCGCTGACAATCATGGCACGCGCTTCCTCTTCGCTGACTCCGCGGCTCATCAGATAAAAAACCGCGTCATCACTGATCCGTCCGATCCTGGCCTCATGACCGATATCCGCATCCGCTGTCCGGATATCCATTGCGGGGATCGTATCGGATCTGGATCTGGAATCCAGCATCAGAGAGCCGCAGGAAACGGAGGCCTTCGCTCCCTTTGCGGAAGCGGCCACCTCAATCGAGCTCCTGTAGGTGCTGATACCGCCGCTCTTTGAAATGGATTTGGAATTGATATAAGAGGAGGTCTTCTCTCCCAGATGCACCATGCGCGCACCGGTATCCAGATTCTGATCCGCGCCCGCGAAGGTGATGCCTGTGAATTCGCAGTGAGAATGATCTCCTTTCAGGATCGTAGTCGGATAAAGGTAGGAGACGTGTGATCCGAAGGAGCCGGAAACCCATTCCATACACGCTCCCTCTTCCACCAGTGCACGCTTGGTATTCAGGTTATACATATTCTTGGACCAGTTCTCAATGGTGGAGTACCGCAGCCTCGCGTTTTTGCGTACATACAGTTCCACACAGCCGGCATGCAGATTGGCGATATTATACTTCGGTGCCGAACAGCCTTCTATAAAATGAAGATCCGCTCCCTCATCCACGATGATCAGGGTATGCTCAAACTGACCCGCTCCCTTCGCGTTTAATCGGAAATAAGACTGCAGCGGGATCTCAACCTTCACACCCTTCGGAACATATACAAAAGAACCTCCGGACCAGACTGCGCCGTGCAGTGCCGCGAATTTGTGATCCGTCGGGGGCACCAGTTTCATGAAGTGCTCCTGAACCATATCGGCATATTCTCCGGTCAGGGCGCTTTCCATGTCTGTATATACAACACCCTGATCCGCAACCTCGGCGCGGACATTGTGATAAACCAGCTCGGAATCGTACTGTGCGCCGACGCCGGCCAGGGATTCTCTTTCCGCCTGAGGGATACCGAGTTTTTCGAAGGTATTTTTAATATCCTCCGGAACCTCTTCCCAGGTTCCCTTCATTGCGGTATTGGCCCGGACATAGGTCGCAATATGATCCATGTCCAGACCGGAAATATCCGGTCCCCAGTTCGGAACAGGAATTTCGTTGTACAGCTTCAGCGAACGCAGCCGGAACTGTCTCATCCATTCCGGATCATGCTTTTCTTCCGAGATCTTCAGGATGGTCTCTTCCTGCAGTCCCTCTTTAATACGATAGAAATCCGACTCATCATCCTTAAAATCATAAAGGCTGCGGTCGATCTCCGTTACATTAAGGTCAGCCATTTCTTCCTCTTATTATCTGATATATTGTTCAAAACCTTCCCGGTTGATCTCATCGACCAGCTCTGCGCCGCCGCTGTGGACGATCCTGCCCTTGACCAGAATGTGCGCCCGATCTACCTTCAGTGCTTCCAGAAGCCTTGTACTGTGCGTAATGATCAGCAGAGCGCCGTTATGCTGTTTCTGATATTCCTCTATTCCCATTGAAACAGTACGGACCGCGTCTACATCCAGGCCGGAATCTGTTTCGTCCAGGATTGCGAGCTTCGGCGAAAGCATCAGCAGCTGCAGGATCTCCGCTTTTTTCTTTTCACCGCCGGAAAAACCGACGTTCAGATCTCTCTCCGCATAGGATTCATCCATCTGCAGCAGCTTCATGGTTTTTTCCAGTTCCCGCTTAAAAGTCAGAATTTTGATCGGCTTACCGGTTCTCTGGCGGATAGCGCTGCGCAGGAAGGTCTCCAGAGAAAGTCCCGGAACCTCCAGCGGATTCTGGAAGGACATGAACAAGCCTGCTGCCGCGCGCTTATCGGCGGAAAGCTCTGTAATATCCTGTCCGTCAAAAAGAATGGACCCGCCGGTTATTTTATAAGCCGGACTGCCCATGATCGTATTGCCCAGTGTGGATTTCCCGGCTCCGTTGGGTCCCATCAGGACATGTGTTTCACCCGGCCGGATATCCAGATCAATATTATGAAGAAGCTCTCCTTCTTCAATTGCGGCAGACAGATTTCTGATCTGAAGTAATACCTCTGACATTTGTGTTCTCCTTTATTTCTTCCCGATATGCAGCGGCGGATGTCTGTTCCGTCGTGTTCCCTGTCCGAAGCGTTCCGTCCGCTTTGCGGCCGGTCCGGTAATATCATCCCGGACAGTCCCGGTGTTTCATCATTTTTTGCCAAAGCTCCGCAGAATGCGTTACAATAGACAGCAGGTATTCCGGCAAAGCAGAATACTCCAAGCCTATAGCATTATAGTATACCTTGAATCAGGAAAGAATTAAACCTTTAATTATGACAAACCCCAGCCATTCCGATATTTACTATATGAAAGCCGCCCTCCGGCAGGCGTCAAAAGCACTGGACCTCGGCGAGGTCCCTATCGGCTGTGTGATCGTTTATGGGGGAAAGATCGTCGGCAGGGGCTATAACCGCCGAAATACCGACAAATGTACTCTTTCCCACGCGGAGATCACCGCGATCCGCAAGGCAAGCCGCAAGCTCGGGGACTGGCGGCTGGAAGGCTGTACCCTTTACTGTACCCTTGAGCCCTGTCAGATGTGTGCCGGTGCCATCGTGCAGGCACGGATCGACCGACTGGTCATTGGTGCCGAAAGCCCGAAATCAGGCTGCTGTGGAACGATCCTGAATCTTCTGGACAATTCGGAATTCAATCATCAGGTCGAAATGACAAAGGGCGTTCTTGCTCAGGAATGTACGGATATTCTGCAGATCTTTTTCAGGAATCTCCGCCGACGCAATAAAGAAGAAAAAATGCGCAGGAGAAATGCTTTGATTGACAATACGCCTTCCGATTTAGTATAGTAGCTTCGAACTCAACAGAAATCCTCTGCAGGGGCGATCGGGTCCTGCGCAATGGAAACTGCGAACCGTGTCAGATTGGGAACAAAGCAGCACTAAGCAGACCCTTCCATGTGCCGCAGGGCAGCCTGGTCGTTCCCGCAGAGGATTTCTTTTAAAAATACTCTGAAGGTTCCTTTTATGTCCGACTCCGATATTTTTGATCTCTCTGACTGTACCCTCTGCCCCAGAGCCTGCCATGCCAACCGAACCGCGGGGCAGACAGGCTTCTGTCATGTGCCGGCCCGGCCTTTCGCCGGCCGTGCCGCTCTCCTGACCTGTGAAGAGCCTTGTCTTACCGGGCGAAACGGTTCCGGCGCAGTCTTTTTTTCCGGATGCAATCTCGGATGCATTTTCTGCCAGAATCATGAGATCAGCCGTGGCAGTGCCGGTCTTTTGCTGGATCCCGCAAAATTATCCAACCTTTTTCTTTCCCTGCAGGAGCAGGGCAGCGCGACTCTGAACCTGGTCACCGCCTCTCATTATCTCCCGCTGATCGTTCCCGCGCTGGAAAAAGCGCGCTCTCACGGGCTCCGGATACCGGTCATTTATAATACCGGCGCTTATGAAAAAAAAGAAGCCATCCGACGCCTTGACGGGCTGATCGATGTGTATCTGCCGGATCTGAAATACTGCTCTGATGAGTTGGCCATCGCATATTCCCGGGCCCCCCGGTATTTTGAATATGCCAGCGCCGCAATCGCGGAAATGGTGCGCCAATGTCCGGAGCCTTTGTTTTCCAACGGTGCCCGGACTCTGGAGCTTGAAGAAGAAAGCGCGGAAGATTTTGAATACCCGCTGATGCAAAAGGGCGTGATCGTACGCCATCTGGCCTTGCCCGGTGCCGGAGAAGATTCCCGAAGGATTCTTTCCTATCTGTATAAAACCTACGGCGACCACATTTTCATCAGTCTGATGAATCAATATACACCCATGCCGGCAGTTGCCGGCCATCCCCGCCTTCATGCTGCGCTTTCCGATGAGGATTACGAAGCTCTGTGTGATTATGCCGTTTCGCTGGGGATCAGCAACGGCTTTTTCCAGGAAGGCGGCACGGTATCCGAAAGCTTCATTCCGGCCTTTGACGGGAGCGGACTGGAGGCCTTCTCCGTTCATTCCTGACAAAGAGTCTTCGCCGGTTTTTTTGCCTCTTCCTTTTGTGATGCCGAAATACCGCCGCATTTTTCATCGGTTTCTCATGTAATTCATATAGCGCACGACCATGATGGCCACCTTCAAAGTCAGCGCGTCATCTACCTTCCGGATATCCAGCCCCGTTTCGCTCTGCAGGCGGTCCAGACGATAGACCAGTGTGTTCCGGTGCACAAACAGCTTCCGGGCTGTTTCCGAAACATTCAGGTTGTTTTCGAAAAAGCTTGTTACTGCGCTCAAGGTCTCCTGATTCAGACACTTTTCCACGTTTTCACCGAAAATCTCCCGGATAAACAGCTCACAAAGCTCTGTCGGCAGCTGATAGATCAGCCTGCCGACGCCCAGCTCTCCGTAGGCGATTGCATATCGTTCGGAATAAAAAATACTGCCGATTTCCAGCGCTGTTTCCGCTTCTTTGCAGGAACGGGGCAGCTCCGAAAGATCCTCCGCCATATTTCCGAATGCGGCCCTGGCCTTCATCATTCCTTCCGTATTGAGCAGATCAACCGCCATCGCGGCAGCCTGCCGGATGGCATCATATCCGGCGCCTTTTTCCGCCTCTTTGATCAGCACGATACGCTTCGGCCCCATGGGGATGAGATAATCCCCGTTTTGCACTGAAAATATCCCGGACAGGATCCTGACTGCCATGGCTTCCTCTTCCTGTTCCGATTCTATCAGGATCACACATCTTTTACATTTACGTTCAATGCGAAGCTTTCCTGCCCTTGTATACAGTTCATTCGGCTGCAGTCTGTCCAGAAGCAGATTCAAAAGAAAGGTTCCCCTGTCATTTTTTTCCTTACAGGCGCTCAGCAGATTACGCAGTTCGCTGGCGCCCATTTTGACCGCCATCTCACTGTGAGCGGCTGTACCGTCCGCGGTCAGGATATATACCGGGAGCCCGTCCTCTTCAATTACCGCACAGCAGCGATCATCATTCGGCTCCACATTCTCCGGAAAAGCCAGAAGGCCTTCAAGCTCTTCCGGTTTCAGATTCAGTTTCCTCTGTCCTGCTTCGGCAAGTACATTTCCCTGCGTATCCTGCAGGCATATCGATATTCCGCAGATCTCCTGCAGCTCCTGCAGACAATTTCTGAGCAGCTGGACTGGTATCATTGCATTTTCCTCCGGCCATTTATTGTATATCACATCGCAGCTGTAAATCCTGATACTGCGCCATCCGACACCGGACAGCTATCGTTTGAGCCTTTCTGACGGTTATCGGACAGTTATATCTTAACATATCCTTCCAAGGTTTAAGTGTCTTAATTTCCGCCAGGTGCCCGCTCACTATACCCCACTGTCAAATATCCATTCACAGGAGCACAATGGTGCCCTGCTGGTCACGCAAAAAACCCCGGAGCGATTGCCCCGGGGTTTTTGAAATTCTGTTCGGTACAGCTTCAGCTTAGTTGAAGATGGTCTTTTCAGTTTCCTTATCAAACACATGCATCTTGGAGGTATCGAAGGAGAACTGGACTACGCTGCCTGCTCTTGCGGTAGTGGTAGGCTTAACTCTTGCGGTAACGTTCTTGCCGTCAACTTCGAAGTACAGGAATACTTCAGCGCCCAGAAGCTCATATACGTTAACGGTGGACTCATAAACGACATCCGCAGTAGCCAGAGCAGCCGGATCATCAGTGATATTCTCAGGACGAATACCGAGAATAACGGTCTTTCCGTTATAGGCTACCAGAGAAGCGGCCTTTTCAGCGGGAACAGGAATGTCCTTGCCTGCAACGGTAAGATAGGTCTTTCCGCCGTCGATCTTAACAACCGCATCCAGGAAGTTCATCTGAGGAGATCCCATGAAGCCTGCTACAAACAGGTTTGCCGGTGAATCATAGAGATTCTGAGGGGAATCGATCTGCTGAACAACGCCGTCCTTCATAACAACGATTCTGGTTCCCAGAGTCATAGCTTCGGTCTGGTCATGGGTAACGTAAATGATCGTGGTGCCCAGTCTCTGGTGCAGCTTTGCGATCTCGGTTCTCATCTGAACACGAAGCTTTGCGTCCAGGTTGGACAGAGGCTCGTCCATCAGGAAGACCTTGGGATTTCTGACAATAGCACGTCCCATGGCAACACGCTGTCTCTGACCGCCGGAAAGAGCCTTCGGCTTACGATCAAGGAGCTGTGTCAGGTCAAGGATCTTGGCTGCTTCCTTAACTGCCTTGTCGATTTCGTCCTTCGGAACTTTTCTCAGCTTCAGGCCGAATGCCATGTTATCATAAACAGTCATATGAGGATACAGAGCGTAGTTCTGGAAAACCATTGCGATATCTCTGTCCTTAGGTTCAACATCATTCATGACCTTGCCGTCGATCTCAAGTGTACCGGAGGAAATATCTTCCAGACCTGCGATCATACGAAGCGTAGTGGATTTACCACATCCCGAAGGTCCTACGAAAATGATGAATTCCTTGTCCGCGATCTCCATATTGAAGTTCTTAACAGCCTCAAAACCGTTGGGATACTTCTTGCAGACATCTTTTAAAGTTAAACTTGCCATTTTTATAACCCTCCTGTGCAGATCAATTCTGCTTATTGATTTACAGTATCAGTATATCGGTTCAGGAGCGGATTCGACATAACAACATTTACCAAAAATACTCTTTTTTTCTTGGTAAACATTTTTCATGAAACTCTGATCAGGCCATGCTGTCTTCACTGTTTGCTTCCTGATCGTGAACCTGTGTTTCAGCCTCTCCCTCCTCCGGCACACGAAAATCCATATCCGATGCAGGTTCCTGCTGAGCGGCTGTACCCTCCAGTTTTTTGAAGACCGGACTGTAGATCATGGTGCACACATAGGTCGGCGCGGAAAGGCCGAACAGAACCAGAACAGAATAAAGATTGGGGATCAGCATAAAAATTGCGACCGGGACAGCCCAGACCGCAATCATGGCCAGGCTCCGGGGAAGCATGCCTACTGCCAGCGCAACCGCATTCCGGATCGTTCCCAGAATCGTATTATTGAATCGTGAAAGCAACGGAAAAATATACAAAATCACCATCAGGATCAGTGCGGCAGCCACAACCACAGCATACAGCATTCCCTGCGGCAGAAGATCCGACTGTGTCGTCAGATAAATATCCGCGCCCAGGACTCCCAGCACGACCAGACAGATCAGCCAGGTCAGTGTGGCCTGAACGAAGTTCTCTTTAAAAGCCTTGAAATACGGTTTGATCACATAGCCTTCTTCATGGCGCACCATTTTCAGCATAATGCTGTTCATTGCTGTAAAGACTGCTCCGATGGTAAAAACCGGAAGGCACATAAAGATTGCCAGGATATTCAGTACCATCAGATCACCCAGTCTTCCGAGGAAGCGCATGATCGGACTTTCCAGATCAAAAATTTTTCCCATATCAGTTTTCTTCTCCGTTTCCCCGCAGAAGCTCTTCCACGGACTCCTGCAGCTTTCTGAAGAAGGCCGCAATTACATTTTCAGCTGCCTCCTCTGCTTTTTCCTCTGTTTTCTGAACCGCCTGGCCGCCCAGATCCGTCACCTTTTCGGTGACCTGCTCCCGGGCATCCTCCATGGCATCTCCGACAGTTTCCTCCAGGTCTTCTTCCGTCCTTGTCTCATAAGCAGTGCGTAAAAGACCGACCGCCCCTCCGGGAGTAAGACCCATTTCCTTCATGGTATCCAGAGCCTCCAGCATTTTGTACTTCTGCTGCTGCCAGATGCCCGTAGTCTCTTCCGAGGCAAGCAGCTCTTCCAGCTGATCAGCGGCTCCGGCCCGAACAGGAAGCAGGGAGGAATCAATCTGTCCGATTACAAAAATGGCCGCTGTAACAATCACCGCTGCTGTAAGCACAGCAGCGGCCTTGTGGTTCGAACGACATTTCCTGCCTTCATTTTTTTGTCTGTTTTTATACTTTTTCAATTTCCTGTCATTCCCGGAATCTTCTGTTTCCTTCACTTTACTTTTGCTTTTTCGGCGGCCGGCTGGTTATCGCTTCGGAATCATCCCGCAGAAAACGCTGTCAGCAGATCACAGAACCGGATACGATCTCCGCGGCATTTTCGGGTGTCATCAGCGCGAGCTTGCCGTCCGGTGTCTCCGCGCACAGCAGCATTCCTTCGGATACCAGCCCCGCCATCTTCCTGGGAGCCAGATTTTCCAGCACCATGACCTTTTTCCCAACCATTTCCTCCGGGGTATAATATGCCCGGATCCCGGAAAGGATCTGACGGACCTCTGTCCCGATCTTCACCTGAGAGCACAGCAGCTTTTTGGATTTTGCAACGGCTTCGCAGGCAAGAATCTCTCCGACCTTGAAGGAACATTTCGCGAAATCATCATAGGTGATGGTCGGCACAGCCTCTTCCGCTTCAGCTTCCGTCGCTGTTTCCGCCGGAGCAGCAGCCTCGGCCGTCTTCTCCGGAGCTTTTGCTGCACAGGCTTCCTGCGCTGACCCTTCTGCTTTTGCTTCTGCTTCCTTTGCCGCCAGCATCCGCTGTTTTTCCTGAATGACCTCCACCTTCTTCATGATCTCGTTCTTATCCAGCCGGGCAAACAGGATCGCAGGATCCTCCGTTACCTTATTGCCGGACGGATACAACCCGAACCGGTCCAGTGTGTCAAAATCTCTTAAGGTGGTGTTCAGCTGCTCCGCAATGGCCGCGCCTGTATTCGGAAGGAAAGGTGCCGCCAGAGAGGTGCCCATGATAATGCCCTCCGTCAGATTGTAAAGCACCGTCGCCAGCCGATCCTGCTTCTCCGGATCCTTGGCCAGATTCCAGGGTTCGGTTTCATCAATATATTTATTCAAGCGCTTGAACACCTGGAAGATCTCCGTAAGCGCATCCGCTACACGAAGCTCATCCATCTTCTTCTCAACCTTCCCGTAGGCCGAGGTAACAACAGCCTTCAGATCTTCATCGACAGGCTCTGCGGCCTTTTTATCCTCCACAATACCGCCGAAGTATTTGTTGGTCATGGAGATTGTCCGTTTGACAAGATTACCCAGTGTATTGGCCAGATCGGAATTGATCCGCTCCACCA